>Ga0180432_10007564_pt1 | contig 13755 bp, 5 predicted proteins | sample SS_ome_10_FD_132414 | JGI IMG/M metagenome (GOLD analysis project Ga0180432, IMG submission 132414) | Hypersaline lake sediment archaeal communities from the Salton Sea, California, USA - SS_1_MS_2 metaG | ecosystem: Environmental > Aquatic > Non-marine Saline and Alkaline > Hypersaline >...
CCTGCGGCTGGTCGGGTCGCCGGAGAACCTGGCCTCCATCTCGCACCTGGCCATCATCCTGCTGCTCTTCGGCATCGGCCTGCAGTTGCACATCTCCGTGCTGCGGCACGGCTTTGTGCGGATGATCCTCTCCGGGGTGACGGCCTGCGGGCTGTGCACGCTGGTCGGCTGGCCCATCGCCCTGGGCTTCGGACTCCCCGCTGCCGGCGCCCTGGCGGTCAGCATGGCCCTGGCCCTCTCCTCGACGGCGGTGGTGCTGCGCATCCTCTCCGACCGGCGGGAGCTGCACCGCGTGACCGGGCGACTCGCCCTGGCCATTCTCGTCGTGCAGGACATGGTCGTGCTGATCATGCTGGCCGCCCTGCCCACCCTGGCCCGATGGACGGCCGGGCCCGCCGCGCCCGCCGCGGCATCCCCGGTGCTCTGGCGCGAGCTGCTGCTGGACGAGACCCTGCGCATCGGCGGGGCCGTGCTCCTGATCGCCATCGGGCTGGTCCTGCTGCCGCGGATCGTGCGGGAGTCGGCCCGGGGGCGTTCGCTGGAGGTCATGATGATCACCTCGGTGGCGGTCGCCCTGGGCGCCGCGGTGGTGGCCGCCCGCCTGGGCTTCAGCCTCGAGATGGGCGCCTTTCTCGCCGGTTTCCTGCTGGCCCGGACCCCCTTCCGGCACCAGATCTCCGGGCAGATCGCGCCGCTGCGCGACCTGTTCATCGCCGTCTTCTTCACCACCCTGGGCATGAAGGTGAACGCCCCGGCCCTGATGAGCTCCTGGTGGATCGTGCTGCTGGCGGCGGCCGTGCTGCTGGCGGCCAAGGGCGTCCTGATCGCCGTAAGCTGCTGGTCCTTCGGGGCGACGGCCGGCGTGGCCTGCTGCGTGGGGGCCTTCCTGGCCCAGGGCGGCGAGTTCAGCCTGATCGTGCTGGACGCGGCCTACGGGCTGGACCTGCTGGGCGACGAGGCGCTGGGCGCCGCCATCGCCGTCGTCGTGCTCTCCCTGATCGTCACGCCGGCGCTGATCCAGTTGGGCAACAGCCTGACGGGCAGGAGGATCGCCGCCCGTACGGCCCCGTGGATCCGGACGCCGCGCTTCGGCGCCGAGGCCACCGCGACCGTTCCGGCCGAGGAGGCCGTCGCCCGGGCCATCGTGGCCGGCTTCGGACCGGCCGGCAGAGCGGTCATCGCCCAGCTCACCGACGCCGGCGTCCATTGCACCGTTGTCGAACTGAATCCTTCCACCGTCCGCGACGAGGCCCGGGCCGGCACGTCGATCGTCTTCGGGGACGTCGGCAACCCCGAGGTGCTGGAATCGGCGGGCCTGGCCAGCGCCGATGTGCTGGTCATGACCATGCCCGACGAGGAGGCCGCCGCCCGCGCCGCCGCCGTGGCCCGCCGGCGCAACCCGGCTCTGCTCATCGCCACGCGCGTCCACGCCGTGAGCCACATCCCGGCGCTGAAACGGGCCGGGGCCGACTGCGTCGTGGCCGACGAGAGCGCCACCGCCGAGGCCCTGCTGGCCGCCCTGCACAAGCGGCTCGGCGGGCAGCAGGCCGCCAGCGACCCTCTTCTCGAGGACCCGCTCGTCTGATGCGGCCTCTCGCCAGTCCCGACCTCCTCGGGACTTGTTCCGTTCGCGGCTCGTTACGATGGCGTATTCATGAGACGGCACACTACTACCTGCTGGGCAACCTCTACACGGTCACCGGCCTGGCCGACTCGCTCGTCTGCCGGCACGTTTCGGGCTTCCCTCGACGGCCGACTCGGAGGTCGGCCGCTACGGGGGGGCGGAGTGTTCCGGCGGAGGCGGGTTACCGCTTGCCGCCCTTGCCAGGTTTGAGCGAACCGTTGGCTGGCGGGTCTTCTTTGGGTGACAGGTCTCGGCCGGCCAGGCCGGGGTGGTTCGGGGCGATGCGGGTGGCCCGGAACATTGCCGTGGCCTCGTCGTGGCCGCCCGGCGGGCCGGGCGGTCCGGGCTGACGGCCGCCCATCGCCGGCCCGGTGCGCTGCGGGCGGCCGCGCGGCACGCCGCCGGCCCCCGGCCGGCGATCGGGCGGCGGCCCGAATACTCCGGGCGCGCCGGGCGGCGGCCCTTGCATGCCCGTCTTGCCGCTGTGGGGGTTGGCGTACTCCCAGACCACCTTGCCGGCGCGGGTGACCTCGAACAGGTGGCCCTTCTCGCCGCAGCAGATCAGCGTATTGCCGTTGGCCAGGCGCTGGGCGCCGGAGATGTGGCCGGAGAAGAAGTCGGCCGCCTCACCGCTCTTGAACGTCCAGGCGGGCTTCGCCGGGCCAAACGCGGCGCCTGCCTTCCGGCGGTACTTCCGATCGCGGCTCAAGGGCGACGCGATCTCGTCCACGGTCGAGTACCGGCCCTCCCGCCGCCCGCGGCCGTTGTTGAACACCAGCAGGTTCCCCGCCCCGGGAAAGCCCGGTTCGATCCAGCGGGCGTCGTGCTGGGCGAAAAGCCGCCGGTCCGCCGCCGTGCCCGCCCGATAGGTCTGCGGGTTGCCCCAGCGATAGAGCAGGTCGCCGCCCTGGCCCCACCGGCCGCCGGCGCTGCCCGCCGCCTCGGCCGTGGTCGTGCTGTGATCGATCACCCAGATCTCGTCGAACCCCAGCACGCTCAGCACGATCTGATCGAGCTCGGCGTTGTAGGCGATGGAGTTGGTGTGGTTCCAATCGGCCTGGCCCCCCTGCCCGCCACCCCCCGGCGACCCGCCGACGTACCCGAGCGACCGCAGCCGCCGCAACTCCGCAGACGACAGGTCGGTCGACCCGCCCACGAAGTTGATGTCGATCCGGGCCGGGTTGTCCTCGACGAAACCGAAGTTGGCCCTGGTCGAGTCATGATCCTGGACCAGGTGGTCCCACACGTGCCACTGCCAGACGACGGTACCGCCGCGCTGGCCCTCCGGTTTGACCTCGATGATGTGGTCGGCCCACAGCTCGCGGCCGTGCAGCAGGTCCGGATTCCGCCCGGCCGCGATGGCCTCGTCGTCCGACTTCCTCTCCCAGGCCAGGATGAGCACGTTGCCGTTGGGCAGCGGCTCGATGTCATGGTGCTGGCAGTGCTGCTCGTCCGAGTAGACATACTCCCAAACGAGCTTGCCGTCCCAGTCGTACTCGCAGACCCGCCCGCCGATGCCGCCGCCGTGGAAGGCACCATTCCGGAGGTCGCGCCCGCAGCGCAGCAGATGGCCGTTTTTCAGCAGGTACACCGAGTGGCCCGGCGGCACGTCGCTCTCCCAGGTGTGCACCACGCGGCCCCGCATGTCCACCAGGTAGGTCGTCGTGGAGCGCAGCGGCGCAAACAGCGTATAGCCCTCGAACGCGCCGGACTCGTGACGGAGGACCCCCTTCCCGGCGTCCCCAGCCCGGTGCCGGTCCGCGCCAAGCAGCGGGAGAACCAGGATCATCACGGCCATCAGGCCTGGTCGTCCGCCGGTCACACGGTCACCTCCTGGTCACGAGCCTTCACATGCGGCCTGGAAGACCAGGAAGTCACGGAGGTCCACGTCCCGGTCGCCGTCGAAGTCGAAGACGGAGCAGTTGGCCTGCTCGATCGTCGCACCCGGGCCCGTCAGGCAGGCCGCCAACGCGGCGTGATCGATCAGGTCGACGTCCCCGTCGCCGTCGTGGTCGCCCAGCGAGAGCAGGCCGGTGAGGTCGAACTCGACGTGGAACCAGCGCTGCACCCCCTCGACCGGCGGGTTGGTGATCTCCTCGATCCACGTGCCGGTCACGCACTCGGGATGACTGCTCCACCACTCCCGCCGCCCCGTGTCCAGGTGCGTGGCCGACTCGGTAACCATGGGGAAGCGGACGTCGAGCGTCCGCTGGGTGCCCACGTTGAACAGGTTGATGGTCACGTCGCTGTAATGGATCTGGTAGCGGTCGCCGCTCGGCGGGGCGCCGGGACCGTGGGGGGCCTGGCCGGTAACCGCGAAATCGTCCAGGTCCGCCTCGGCCTGGGCAAGCCCCCCGGCCGTGCCCGGATAGACCTCCCCCCAGGGATGTGACTCGCGCCACAGCCCCTTGTTCGCGGCGTCCCAGTCCTCCTGGAGCATCGGCTCGCTGGTGACCGAGTAGTACGCCGGGGACGGGCTGTTGCCGAAGCCCGGCCCCAGCAGGCCGTGCTGGCGGTAGCTGTTCGATCCCCCGCTCGTGCTGAGGCCCACCCAGTAGCCGTACTCACCGGGCCTCTGCACCCAGAACTGGGCGGAGCCGCAACGGGCCCGGGCCGGGATGTTCAGCGCCCGCAGCACCGCGGAGGCGAGCCAGGAATGCTCGACGCAGATGGCGCAGCCCACGTCCAGCACGTCGGCCGGTTTGTAGCCCCAGTCAAGGAAGCTCCGGCCCCAGCACCAGCCCGGCGGCTGGATGGTCTGCCAGATCCCGCTGGTGACGTCGCTGTAGGCGGTGTCCGCACCGCCGAACAGGGCGTCGTGGTTGATGTTTCGGGCGATCCACTCGTAGACGGCCCAGGAGACAGCGTAGGTGTTGTCCCGATCGGCCGGATCCAGGCCGGCGAGGAGCTGGTCGGCCAGGGCGACAACAACCGGGTCGTCGGCGGTGATGTACTCATCGCTCGCCAGGTAGGGCTGCACCGGGGCGGGATAGTCCGCCGGATCGGCCGGGATGACGGCGTCCGCCGGGACCGCCAGCGGTTCCTCGGCCTTGCCGAGCTCGAGGAAACCGTACTTGACCCGCAGGTCGTCGGGCGGATCGCTGCCGGCCACCAGTTCGAAGTCCACGGTCACCGCCTCGCCCGGGATGATGTCCACGTCGCCGCCCGGGCGCGTGCGATAGCCCGCTTTGCCCGCGTACAGCACGTATCGGGGAAACGCCACCGGGACGTCCGCGAGGACGTACCGGCCGTCCGCGTCGGTGTAGGCCTGGCACACCTGGCCCCACGGGTCGCCCCAGATCCATACCCGCGCGCCGGCCACCGGCTCACCTTCGCAGGTCACCGAACCGGCGATCTCCCCGACCGGGGCGGCGCGGAAGTCGAGATCATCGAACCAGGCCGTCCCCGGGCCGGCCAGCAGGCAGTTCACCTCCGCCTGGACAGCCCCCTCGGGAGCCCGAAACTTGAGGCGGTACGGGAAATCCAGCTCGAACGGGCGGGTGCCGTCGTGCGGCGGCAGGTCGATCATCTCCAGCATCGTGCCACCGGCGCTCCGGAAGACCACCTGAAGGTCGCATCTGCCCGGTGCGACGATGTCCGCAAAGCTCACGTAGCCGGTCAGCGTGTAGACCGTGCCCGGCTGGACATCGACGGTCTGCTGCCACATACCCGGGCCCGGTGTGCCGGCCTCGATGCGGACACTGCAGGTGCCGTCGTGCGACTTGGTGTCATCCCAGGTGAACACCGGCGTACCACCGCCGGGCACAAACGTGACCCACCCCTCGGGCTGGCCCCCGGCGCCGCTCTCGAAGCCGGGGTTGCTCAGCAGGTTGCCGTCACCCCGGGCAACGCCCGAGAGGATCACGAACGACAAGCAGACAACCAGACCTCGACAGCGCGACATCTGTCGGGCAGGCTGCCCGGAGAACCGGTGGCCCATGGTGCATCTCCCCTGTTGGAGTCGGATCAAACGGCACGACCTTGGAGGCGTGCCGCTCCTCGACTGTAGCGGAACGGGCGGCCCATCCAAAGCGAGGCAGTGGTCGACAGACCGCTTCTTCCCCCGATGCCCAACCGATCGACCGGCTCAGACGTACGCGTACGCCGCCCCGGGGGACGGCGTACGCTGGGCCGGTTCCGCCCCGGCACCGGGTCTCCCTGTTCCGCTACGGCCTCCAGGTCCGGCCGAAACCCCGCCAGCCGCGGTCGGCCGCGGTGCTCGCGCCAGCCGGTTCGGACACCGGCTCGGCGTCCTGGTCCACGGCCTCGCCGTCCTGGCCGGGCGGCGGCGGAGGCGGAGGCATCAGCTCCTTCTTGGAGAGCATGCCGTCGCCGTCCTGGTCGAGGATCAGCAGCGAGTCGGCCGCGACGGCGATCTCCTCGGCAGACAGCTCCCCGTCCTCATCCAGGTCCAGGGCGATCATCAGGGCACACGGCCTGGCCGGCGGGGGCGGGGGCATCAGTTCCTTCCTGGAAAGGGCCCCGTCGTCGTCCTGGTCCAGAGCCAGCAGGGACTCGGCCGCGGCGGCGATCTCCTCGGCCGACAACTCCCCGTCCTGGTCAACGTCCAGAGCGAACATCAGCGGCGACGGCTTGCCCTGCTTGGGCGGCAGCTTCAGCTCCTTGCCGGAAAGAGCCCCGTCGCCGTCCTCGTCGAGGATCAGCAAGGAGACGGGAGCCTCGGCGATCTCCTCGGCGGACAGCTCGCCGTCCTCGTCCAGGTCGAGGGCCAACATCAGCGCACCGGGCGGGGGCGGCCCGTGCATGGGTCCCCCGCCATGCCCCAACCCGCCCCCGAACCCGCCCGGCTGGGCGACGGCCGTACCGCACGCCAACCCGACCGCAACCACCGCTGCGATTGCCATTGCCTGCTTCATGGATCTCTCCTTGTCCTGTGAGCCTGGATCCTGAACCTGCGCCCCACCGAGGCGCCCGTTGCTGAAAGGAACAACGCGGAATGACCGGGCGTTTCTACAGGCGGCGGGGTGCGGAGAACCGAGCAGGCGTTGGCATCCCGGCCCGCCCCGGGGGCGGCAACGAGATTCCGGCTGGGGGCTCGGCAGCGCCACCCGGGGTCCGGATCGGGGACCTCGGAGGCTTCTGTCCCGCAAGCCGCTGCGGCCGGGCCAGGAACCGCCGGCCGGGGGCGTGTTGGCTCGCCGGCCTCACGGGTCGATAATGACCGGCAGCCACCGAGAGAGTAGATGCCCCGCGTGTCCGCCCGTTTGTCAGCAATGGAGCCGCGCATGGCCGAAGACGCCCGCCACGTTGCGGAGCTGCTGAACCGCATGAAGAACGGTGACGAGAAGGCCCTGGCCGCCCTCTTCTCGCGGCAGCGGGATCGCCTGCTGCGGATGGTGACCTTCCGCATGGACCCTCGGCTCCAGGGCCGGGTCGACGCGGAAGACATCCTCCAGGAGGCCTACCTGGACGCCGTGAAGCGGATGCGGCATTTCGAGGACGATCACTCCGCCTCCTTCTTCGTCTGGCTGCGGCTGGTGGTGAGCCAGACGCTGATCGACGTGCACCGCCGCCACCTGGGCACCCGGAAGCGGGACGCGGATCGGGACGTGGCCCTCCACGGCCCCCGCTGGTCGCAGACGACCTCCGTCTCGCTGGCGGCCAATCTCCTGGGCCGCTACACCTCGCCGACGCTCGCCGCCCGGCGGGCCGAAGTCGGCGAGCGGCTCCGCGAAGCCCTCGAAGGGATGGACCGGTTGGATCGCGAGGTGCTGGCCCTGCGACACTTCGAGGAGCTGACCAACAGCGAGGTGGCCGAGGAGTTGGGCATCCAGCAGAAGGCCGCCAGCATCCGCTACGTGCGGGCCCTGCGCCGGCTTCGGTCGATCCTGGCGGGGCTCCCCGGTCTGGCGGACGACGTGAAGGACGGTATCTGATCCGGGCGGTTTCCGGGTGGACGAAGACATGCACGATCCCTCCAGCGAGCGCGATCCCGTCGAGGTGCTGGCCGCCGAGTTCATGGAACGCTGCCGGCGCGGCGAGCGTCCCTCCCTCGAGGAGTACGTCCAGCGGCATCCCGAGCTGGCCAGCGAGATCCGCGAACTCTTCCCCACCATCGCGGCGATCGAGCGGCTGAAGACCACCGACACGCGGGACGGCCACAGCGGCCCGGTGCGCGGCGACGTGCATCTCGAGCGGCTGGGCGACTTCCGGATCGTCCGGGAGCTGGGCCGCGGCGGGATGGGCATCGTCTACGAAGCCCAGCAGGAATCGCTGGGCCGGCGGGTGGCCGTCAAGGTGTTGCCGCGGCAACTGCTGCTCGAAGCCCGCCAGCTCGATCGCTTCGAGCGCGAGGCCCGCACCGCCGCCAAGCTCCACCACACCAACATCGTGCCGATCTTCGGCGTGGGCGAGCACGAGGGCTACCACTACATCGCCATGCAGTACATCCACGGGGTGGGCCTGGACGTCGTGTTCAGGCAACTCCAGCGGGCGCTGCACGGCTGCGGAGACGGCCCGGCGCCGGCGTCGAGCGGAGTGGCGACCGCCTCCCGCCGCAAGGAGCTGGATGTGGTGAGCGTCGCCCGGACGCTGATCGACGCGTCGTCCGGCGTGAAGGGGCTGTCCGATCACCCCGTGGGCGGCGCCCTCACCGCGACCGCGCCGCCCGGCCAGGCGGCCGCTGCGTCCCCGCCGCCGGCGGTCCCCGCCGCGCCCGGGGCCGAGGATGCCGCCCCACCGGCGGCCCCACCCGCCGCCCTGCGGCTCGGTTCGGGCTACTGGTCGAGCATCGCCCACATCGCCCTCCAGGCGGCCGACGCCCTGGCCTACGCCCACGAGCAGCACACCCTGCACCGCGACGTCAAGCCGGGCAACCTGCTGCTCGATGCCGACGGCACGGTGTGGGTGGCGGACTTCGGCCTGGCCAAGGCCGTCGACCAGGACGGCGTCACCCGGCCGGGGGACGTGGTCGGCACGCTGCGCTACATGGCTCCCGAACTGTTCCGCGGCGACGCGGACGCCCGCAGCGATGTCTACAGCCTGGGCGTGACCGTTTACGAGCTGGCCACGCTCCAGCCGGCCTTCGCCGATTCGCACCGCACCTCGCTGATCGATGCGATCATGCAGAACCGGCTCACCGCCCCCCGCCTCCTGGCACCGGGGGTGCCGCGGGACCTGGAGACCATCATCCTCAAATGCATCGCCCGCGAGCCGGAGGCTCGCTACCCGAGCGCTGCCGCTCTGGCCGAGGACCTGCGCCGCTTCCTGGAGGACCGCCCCATCCTGGCCCGGCGTGCCGGGCTGGCGGAGCGTGGCTGGCGGTGGTCGCGGCGGAACCCGATGCTGGCCTCCCTGCTGGGCGCGACGGCGGTGCTGCTGGCGGCCGTCTCCGTCATCTCGACCACGGCCTACTTCCAGACCCGCAGGGCCAACACCCGGACGCAGGAGGCCCTGGCCGGCGAGACGGCCCAGCGGGAACGTGCCGAGAACACCACCGACCTGGCCCTCGAGGCACTCGACACGATCTTCGACGAACTCGCCCCGCGGCGGGCGGTGTTGGTTGCCAGCAAGTTCACGGACGACGCCGAGAGTGAGGATGAGACGGATGTCGTCGTGCCCATCGAGCCGGTGCTGTCGCGGGAAACGGCCGGCCTGCTGGAGCACATGCTGGACTTCTACCGCCGGCTGGCGACCCAGCAGGGCAACGACCCGGGACTCCGCCGGAAGATCGCCGAGGCCAACCGCCGCGTGGGCGACATCCACCAGCGGCTCGGCCAGTTGGTGGAGGCTCAGGCGGCCTACGAGCGGGCCCTCGAACATTACCACCAGGTTCGCAACGCCGCCCGCGAGGCATCCGGTCCGGACTTGGAGGTCGCTCGCATCCACAACGAACTCGGCACGGTCCTGCTGGCCAAGGAGGCCCCACCGGCAGCCATGGACGCCTTTCGCGAGGCACTTTCGATTCTCAAACCGATCGCCGGGGCCCGGGACGCCACGTCGGGGGAGGCCACCTACGAGCTGGCCCGCACGCTCTTCCTGCTGGCCCGGACGCTGCGGCCCCGGCTGGGCCCGGTGCTGGACGGGGCGGGCCCGCCGGGGGGACGACCCGGCGAGCAGCGCGCGCCGGGGCCGCCTCGCCGGCCCGGCGGACCGCCGGGCCGGCCGGGCGGGCCGGGCGAAGTGCGTGCCCTCGGCCACCTCCACCGGGCCATCACGCTGCTGTCCACGCTCGCGGAGGCGCACCCCAGCGTGCCCGAATACCGCCGGCTGCTGGCGGTGTGCTACTGCGAACTGCCCGACCCGCCGCCCGGGCCCGGAGGGCAGGACGACGGCGCGAAAAGCCGAGTCCGCGGCGTCGAGCTGCTGGAGAAGCTGGTCCGGGACTTCCCCGATGTGCCGCAGTACAAGTTCGATCTCGCCGAGGCCTATGCGTTGCCGACGGCACGGGCCCCCGGCCTGACGCCCGACGGCCTGGCCGGCGTCGCGCAACAACTGGACCGGGCCCGGCAGCTCGGGGAGGAACTTGTCTCCGCCCACCCCAATGTGCCGGCCTACGCGCATGCCCTGGCCCACACCTACCACAAGCTCGCCGAGGCGCACGAGCGGCTGGGCGGGCCGGAGATGGCCGGGGCCAGCCTCGACCGGGCCATCGATCTGCAGAAGGCACTGGTGAACGACTTCCCCGAGGTCATGCCCTACCGGGCCTCGGCGGCGTTGTTCCAGAACAGCCTGGCCCGCCTGCTGGTGGGGCAGAACCGGCTGGAGGAAGCCCGGCGAATCCTGGCAAACACGCTGGCCATGCTGGAAGAGGCGGCCTCGGACCGACCGCGCCCGCGGTACCTCGACGATCTGGCCCGCCGCTGCCGCCGCAAGCTCGCCGAGCTGCGGCGTCGGGCGGACGACGGCCAGCCCGTCAGACCCCGGCCGGAACGTCGCAACCAGCCCCCTCCGGCATGAGCGCCGGCGGGATGCGTTCCTGAAACTCGGCCACGAACGGGCAGTCTGCGCGTAGCAGAGCCCGAAGCCGGGCGTGCAGGCGAAGGAGGAACATCCGCACAACCTGCCGGTCGGCGTGGGCGGCCAGCTCTTCCAGCACGCCGCGTATGCGATGCCGGTCGGGCCAGCGGCGGAGGAGCGAGAAATCGTTCCGTGCGGCCGCACGCAGCAGTTCGGCCGTCAGCCGGCCATTGGACCAGTCAGAGATGTCCGGAACGAGGATCGCGTCACCGGTCATGTGCTCCGGCTGAGGCACGCCCAGCAGCATGAACCGCGTGGGTTCCACGTCGGTAAGTGCCTTGACGCCCCCGCCCACCATCAGGCCGCGGCCGATCGCCGCGTGGGCCGGCGGAAAGACCACCTGGAAAGGAACCTGGTTGGCGGTGTGCGTGGGGCCCCAGCTCTCGACGCAGCCGTGATCGGCCGTCAGCAGGAGGACCACGTCTTCGGCGCGGGCCCGTTCGAGAATGCGCCCGATTTGGGTGTCGACGACACGCATGGCCACCGCGGTAAGGTCCTGCCGGCCGTAGTGGCCGATCACATCGCCGTTGCAGATGTTGGCCAGCAGAGCCACGCCGCCGCCCAGGGCGTAGCACACCAGTTCGGCCACCTCCTCCGCCTTCATTTCCGGAGCGTGGTGGGGACGCTTGGGGCTCATGGGCAGACGGTCGGTGTCGATCTGAAGCAGCGGCGACAGGGCCCGCAGCCCGCGCCGCACCGTGGCCACGTGGCCGCCCACGTATCCCTTGCTCACCTCGTTGGCCTTCTCCGACTCGGCGAAGCTCCGCACCACGAAACCCGACCGAAGCAGGTGAACGGGGGCGTGCGGCCCGGCCTGCTGCTGGCGGAATGCCGTCAGGTGGTACGGGCGGGGGGTCTTCAGGGTGCGCAGCTCGATCAGGGTGGCGTAGAGGAAGTCTCTCAGCTCGCCGCTGTCCACCAGGGGAAAAACGAAGGCCTCGGGGAAGATCACCGAGCGGTCCTCGCGCAGGTTGAAGCAGATCATGGCGTCGCCCGATTCGACCTGCGAGCGGACCCGGGTGATGTGGGTGGGCTCGAGGAAGCGGTCCAGGTCGTCGCCGTAGATGCGGCCGGATTCGCCGGCCCGGCCCCGGGCCAGGGCATCGGCGGCGGTGGGCGCGTCGGGCGCCACCCCCTCGGCCCGCAGAACGCACCGCGCGGCCGGGGCGTTGCGGTCCTTGATGAACCAGCGGTCGCGGTTGCACATCCAGCCGTCCCGGCCGCAGATGGTGCCGATCACCCCCACGCCCATCGCCCGGCAGGCCTCCTCCACCTCGTCGACGTACTGATCCGCGGTGGCCTTGGGCACGTCCTTGCCGTCGGTGACGACGTGAAGCACGACCTGCTCGCGGCGCAGCCCGCGCTCGGCGCACGTTCTCATGATCTCAAAGAGCACATCGATGTCGGAATGGATGTACCCGCGGGAACACATCCCCCACAGGTGCAGCTTGCGACGGGAGTATCGGGCGTCCCTGTGCAGTACGTGCTCCAGCGGCCGGCAAATGGCGGGGTTGTCGGCGAACCGCCCGCTGCGGACGGCCTCCCAGACCAGGGAGATGTACTGGCGGCGGTAGGCCCCCACGCCCACCGAGGCATGACCCACGGAGGAGTCGCCCGGCTGCCCGCGTTTGAGGCCCAGTTCCTCGGAGGCGGCGTGGATGGGCGTGCCGATGACGATGGCATCCTGGAGCGGGTCCGGCCCGCCGGTTGCGGCGGCCACGGCGGCGTGCTCGGGGGGACGCCACCTGGACCCCAGCCCGCGCGGCCAGCGCGGCGCCGCCAGGGCGTCCAGGACCGGGGTCTCGGCGCCGCGGAGCGGGTTGGCCTCGTCCAGGGGTGCGAGGCCCACCCCGTCGGTGATCAACACCGCGGTGCCCAGCCTGCGGTCGACCTCGCGGGTGGGGTCGCGGTAGAGGGCGCGGGCCCCCTCCTCTGCGGCGGGGGTCGGGAAGGCGTCGGCCAGGGTGTGATCGGCGGGCGGCTCGAAGCGTCTGAGGACCCGGGGGGCGTGGTCCTCACCGAGGGTCAGCACCACGCTGGCGCCCCGGCCGGGGTCGCGGGCCAGCGGGAAGACGTAGCGCTCCGTCGTGGGCAGGTAGTAATCCACGAAGCGCCGCACCGTGGCCGCGTCCATGCCGCCACCCGCGTCGGCAGCAAGCCGCGTCTCCTGCAACTGGCGCCAGCGGTAGATGCTGCCGGGGTTGGGCACGTCGAGGACGAGCAAATCGTCGCATTCCTCGAACAGCGGCACGTAGCGGCGGAGCTCCTCGTTGATGCGGCGCCGGAACGCGCCGCGTTCGTCGTCGTACTCGGGCGACGTCTCGATGGCGTTGACGGGGTCGCTCAACTCCGCCGGGTCCACCGGCCGGGCACCGACGCACCAGCCGTCGAAGATGACGACGTCGATCGGGCCTGCGATCCTCTGCCAGCCATCCGCGGGCAGGCGGTCGCCTTCGCCGTCGTGGAGCGACTTGTCGAACACCGGCACGCGGACCTCGTCACCCTCCCGGGCGCGGCGCAGGGCGCCGATCACCTCGAGCCCCAGGTCGACATCGTGGGTGCCCGGGGGGCCGCGGAAGCGGTAGTGGGGGCACTGGTCCCGCAGGCGGTGCCGCTGGTCCCGGGTCCGGTAGAGATCGTCGAGCGAGAAGCCGACGGTTCGCAGATCCTGGGCCGCCAGCAGGTCGGCGAGGATGTGGTTGAGCGTGGTCTTGCCGGAGCCCTGCGGGCCGGTGAGGCCGAGGACGCAGGCTTCACCGGGGTGGGCGCGGCGGCGCTGTTCCACGCGGGCGGCGATCCACTCGGCCAGGGGGAGGTAGGTGTTCCAGAGGCGGGCGAGCGGCGCCTGCTCGGTGAAGGACGCCCAGCGCTGCCGGCAGTCGGCGGCCCGGGCAAGCAGGTGGAGGCGGCGCCCGACGGCGGCGGCGGCGGTGCCGGCGGTGAGGTTGCAGAGGGCGGCGGCGTTGACGTCCGCCAGCAGGGCGTGGCTCAGCCCGTCCCGCTCCGCGGCGGGGATCCGGCCGGTCTCGAGGTAATTGTCGAGCACGGCCTGGAGTCGGAGGTCGGCCAGGAGCCTCCCGATCAGGGCGCTCTGGGTGGCCAGCAGGCCCCGCGTGCCGGCATGGCCCGCCAGCGCCGGGTGGCGAACCAGC
>Ga0180432_10007565_pt1 | contig 13754 bp, 18 predicted proteins | sample SS_ome_10_FD_132414 | JGI IMG/M metagenome (GOLD analysis project Ga0180432, IMG submission 132414) | Hypersaline lake sediment archaeal communities from the Salton Sea, California, USA - SS_1_MS_2 metaG | ecosystem: Environmental > Aquatic > Non-marine Saline and Alkaline > Hypersaline >...
GGAAATTTTACACAACAGAAGCTAACAAGCTTCGGAGGCAACTAAAATGGCAAGTAATTATGTATATCAATTAATAGAACAGTATAAGAGAAATAAAGAATACAAAGATAGTAGAAGTGTAGCTGCAAGAGAATCTGCAAAAGCAGAATTAAAGAGATTGGGTTATACTGTAACAGGAAGAAGAAGGTAGTTCAGATGAGAAAACCAGAAAAGCGAAAATCTGAATCTTGGAAAGAATATTTTAAAAGATTAAGAATCTATAATAGCGATTACGAAAAGAGCATCAGAAAAGGTAAAAAGGCTCTTTCAAAATGGAGGAAGTAAGATGTCTTATGTATCTGTTAACTGGTTATGTGATAAATGCGGAGCAAAGTGTTCAGATTTAACTTGTATAATGTGTGGTAGAAAACTAAAAGATTATAGAGAAACATTGCTTGAAGCTGAACAGACTGAACAGGCAATCCATTCAATTAGAAAGGTGATTGAAGGATGAGAGGATTTCAAGATAATTATCTGGAAAAAAGCATTAAGTATTCTGCAAAGGATACTATTAACGCTTGTAAACAAGCCCATCAAGGAGGTTCAGATTTCATACTATGTAATCTCATCTGTTTAGTCTCTGACCTAAAACAAAAAGGTTACGATAAGAAAACACTTGAGGAGCTTGATAAATTTATTGAGAGGTTCAAATAATGTCAAGAACAATAGAATTATATCTTAAGAATGGAGAAACAGCATCATTGAAGGATGTTTGCAAGTGGTGGATAGAAACATATCCTCCTGATGTATTTGTAAACAACCCTAAACCTATTGTGGAAGCAAGGATGTGTATGCAGAATATACTTGTAATGATGCACAAACCAGAGGTTGATAGCAGTCAGCCTCTTGATGTAAAACAAGAAGGGGGCAACGGCATTCCTCCCAAGAATAAAATTCTTGGGTATCCTGCCTAAATTTTTATGAATAAGAATAGATCATTTTTCGGTGAATATGCAATATTATACAAATGGTTAATTACTTGCTTTTGGTTGTTGTTAGGCATACTGATTGGTTATAGTATTAGATAAGGAGATGCGAGGGAATGAAAGACAATAAACTTAAATGGTCAATACGTGGTGCGTTAGGCATTGTAATAATTATTACTTATTTTCATATTATGCCTATATTTATTAGAATACTAAATCAACTTATTGGTTTATATGAATTATCTAATAAGTCCCCTGAACTAAAGCTAATGTTACTTTTCATCAGCTTTTATGCAACTTCGTTGTTATTTAAATATAGTTATCTATGTATTGGGAAATTATCTGATATTTTGACAGGTAAAGATGAAGAAGAGGCAAGGGAATGACACAAATAACTAGATCAAAGAATCATGCTGAATGGAAAGAAAAATTATCTAAGTTAGCTTCTCTTTGGTTAATTACTACTCTTATTTTTGTGCTTTCTTATATTGAAATCTGGATATTAAATAATGAAATATTAACTTATACACGTTTGTTTATGGAAATACTGGCTAAGGCGTGTTTTTTTGTGGGAGTAATTACATTTATGATAAATGTGGTACTTACTGCTATAACAATAAAAGATTTATTGGATTTGAAAAATGACACAAATAACTAGATCAAACGGAACAGTATATACAACTAAGGACGACAATAATAGATACTTCATGCCGAAAGAATGGACAGACTTTCTTGAAGTATTGAAACCAAAGCAGAGACATACTGCCATTTGCCAGATTAATACAGGCGCGAGAATCAACGAAATCCGGCACTTGAAAGAATACGATGTCAACTACATCAATCACTTTTTAGTGCTAAGGATAACCAAAACTAAGGCCAAGAAGGGCGAATCTAAGCCAAAGCCACGAACCATCCCCATAAGTTCGCAGTTTTCAAAATATTTAAAGAAATGGTTCAGGCACAACGAAGATATTAAACTGCTGTCTACCCCTGCAATGTGTCAGGCAATCAAAAAGGCCGCTGCAAACATAGGGCTAAGAAACCCGCATGAGTTCAGCACCCATAACATAAGGAAAACCGCAGAGATGTATATGTTAGCTTTGGGGGTGGATGGATTCAAAGTATGCTCACACCTAGGACATAACCCAAGCACCGCAATAAGCCATTATGTCAGCCCAGATATATTCACAATAGAGGACAGGTTGAGGATACGGGACATAATGGGTGATTTGTATTCAAAGAATGAAATAAGAGTTTAAACATTTCAAAAATACCAACAAACCCCTAGAAATCCCGGGAAAATGAAATGTTTTAAGAAAAAGATGTCAAATATAAAGGGTGATTGAAATGGTAGATTTGGTGTATATTACATTATTGATATGTCTTATAATTACACTAATAATTCTTGTAGTGGGATTAAGCTTAGAAGGGTGGTCGGTCTTAGGCGGCATCTTATTAGCAGGCAATATTGGGATTATTATAATGCTATCAGTAATGCTTATCAACAGCAATACATTAGATAATTATTGTGAGCAACACGGCCACAGGTATTATGATATAAGTACGAGTGTGCGCCCAGGATATATTGCTTGTTGTTCCCGGCAATATGGAAATAACATTTATGTTAAAGATGAGTGTATAGCAGTGAGGCGCCCAGAATGAAAAATAATATCAAGTATCTTATTGTCGCAATATTATATAAATTGAAAAGCTTCTAAATGCGCTTGGAAAACCAATGGCAGATAAGATTATGGCACATAAATAAGGGCAGTAAGAATGAAATATACCTGCTATCATTTAATTTTGGTCATATTAATGACCCTTATCTTTTGCTATTTAACCTTTGTTGTGGTTATACTATCCTATTGATGGTTATTTAGATTATATAAATCACATAAGCGGCGGCTATCAACGCAATCAGGAACACAAAGTAAAACATACATAGCGCAAATGTGGCCACGGACTTTACGGATGTCTTTATCTTTATGATATGTATCAGCGATGAATATATCCCAAGCAAGCAGATCACAAGCATAAATATTGTTTTCAGCATTACAAATACCTGGTTCTGTATTGATCTTGTCAATATGTTCAATGCTGCTGATGCCATAAAGCCATATAAAGAAATGTCTACTAACCTTTTGATTTTTGTTTCATTGATTTCATGAGTCATTTTATTACCTCTACAGACATGGTTACTCCGTACTGATTCAACAGCGATAATACAGTCTTATCTATTATTGCCTTCTTCACTAGGTATGATTTTGAAACTTTCATCTTTTCAGCCATAACATTACAGAAATATCTAATCTTGCCCTTAACATTTCTATCGTTGGCAACACGCTTGTAAGAATCATAGTTTTTGAGATTGGATTCATCAGATAATAGGAACTCTATAATCTCCCGCTTTCTTTTTTCGCAATATTGCAAAGCAGCCGTTTCCTCGGCAATTATCAAGTCCGGAGCTTTAAAGATTATATATTTTTTAAGGCCGCCTTCGATAGTGTTCATCAGCATGTTTGATATTCTCATATACAATGCCTTTAACACCTTCCTGTCGCCGAAGGTATCATCTATTATCTTGTCCATGCGCTGGATTGTTACCCTTACCTTACACACGGGTAGTCACCTCCTTTTTGCATTTATCACACTTGGTGGCATAATACTGGTACTTGCCGATTGTACGAAGCCCATAGTCTGAGCTTTCAAATTCGCTGCCACATTTCTTGCACTGAAATTTAATAGACTTATCATCTTTTTCCTTGGCATCAGCGGGAAGCACTACTGTTTTTTCCTTTGGTTCTTCCTCATCAAAATTTATGTTCAGTTCTGACATTTTTGTATATGCAGCATTTATTATGCCGTCATCATATCCCTTTTCACGCATAGCGTTGATTATCATTATTGGATCTTTCAAATTTTTTGTGAACAAGTATAAGTCACCAACCGCATTGTCCATAAGTTTTTTTAGATTTTCAGATTCCTTCTTTTCTTTATCCCGTGCAGCACTTATCATCTTTTCATAATCTTCATAGAAATGGTCGGAAAATTTCTTCATCCTTTCAGCCTGCCATTGAAGAAGTACAATTAATGCGGCCATGATGCCCATAAATGCACCCAATGCATAATGTGAGAAATCATGCCCCCATACATTCGCACCGGTCACAAAGAACCCCCCTACCATTACCAGTGTCCCTAGGTAAACTATTGTTAATTTATTCTTCATCTTCATCAAACTCCGTTTCCTTTGCTTTATCAATAAATTTTTTAACCTGCTTAAAAATACTTGGTTTCCCCTGCAGGTGTTCTATATATAGATAGACGACCCCCAGTAATACACCCCACAAAAGATAATTTCTTATGTCTGCCATTTTTGATAATTTATACTCAAGTTCTGGGGGCGGCCCAAAGAATGTTTTAACAATGCCATCTTTAATTTCAACAGTGGGGGAATAGAGATCATACTCATACCTAGTTTCTGGATGCTCTGCCTGGTATTGCCACAAGGCATATCCATCAATAACAGCAAAGATTGCTATCATAAGTAAGCATATCTTAACAAAAATCAAGGCAATTAAGAGACTTTTTGGTGAAAATTTTGTGTTTATCATGGTTTCCATCGGTATAATATAATCTTTTACGTCTATTGTCTACTTATATTATGAATTTTGAAAATTTTGCATTAATTTTATTGATGGTGTCCTTGTCTAATCCAAATATTGGCGCAAGTTCAACCTGTTTGTATTTTCCATCTTTAACTAACTTTGCTATGATAATATTCCTATTGTATATTTCGTCATCTAGGTCGCCTGCCATGTAAGCATCTTTATGCCTCTTCTCTTTTATTCGGTATAGATCGACCACTTTTTGATAATCTGCATCCATTGGCTGATTGTTCCAGTGCCCATAAGTCAGCGGCTTTGCGGCACGCCAATCCTTGCTCTTCCCGATAGCTATTGCGCCCTTTCTATTATAAGCAACAAAGTCACCTTTCTTTGTAATTTGGATAAGGCAGTTTATTCTTCTATTCCTGACGTGGGTGTCAAGGTCAAATATTGATGGGAGGCAGAGTATAATGAAAAGGTACTTATATCCGCAGACCATAAGGCGCTTGTTTATCATCTTAACAATGGGCTTCATTGCATCCCTAGTGTACATGGCAGTTCCGGCTTCATCAAAAACACCCGCCATTTTTTCAGAATGCCTTAACCAGCTTATGAATCCTTTGCCTTCAATACTTATGTCATCAACGTCCGGTTTTCCGTGATGAAAAAATTGTTTTTTACATAACTGGTAAACTATGCGAAGCGCAAGTGTTGATTTCCCTTTTCTTTCTCCACCAGCGATGACTATAATGCTATCTTCATTTTCAGTCTGACACTTGTTCCATCTTTTCTTTATGTACTCTCCAAGTCCATTATCATCAGTAAATGCAGGTAACATCATTCCTCCGTGTAAAAGCTATCCTTATCTTTTCTTACTTCATCATCGTGATAACCGCATAGGCTTATAACTTCTGTTATAGTATCAACAGAATAATTTAAATCCTTAATAGTAAGTTTGCTATTCTTGTGTTCTGTCGCGTACTTAGTAATCAATTTTTTTAGCTTATCTATCTTGTCCTTTATTTCCTGATTTGTCTTTTTCTGGACCGACAACTTCCTTAGCTTATTATTTTCCAGGAACTTAAACGCTTGGTATATGTAGCTCCAGATGTCCTGAAACTTCTCATCCTTATCTATGGTTTCGATCTTCGTTAAGCCTTCTTTAATATCTCTCAAAAGTTCAGAGTATGATTTAATTATGTCAGCCTCTAAATTAATGACTGCTGCGGATATTATTTTCTTGTCAAAGAATATTGAAATGTCATTTTGGTTTTCCATTTTTCTTATTGAATGCATTAACTATGGTGTCATCGACATCGAGCAGCCAGTCCACTAACTTTTCAACGGGTTTTCTTGAATCCTTGGCTTTTGATATTTCAATCATTTTTTTCATCGCCTCATCTAAATCAACATAACTCAGTTTTATAACTGTGTCATTGCTAGGACATTCAATTATTTTAACAAAGCATTTAAGACTCATCTTAATGCACAGTTCCATCCTTGGTTAGCGCAGATGTCCATTAGCACACCATTATTTCTGAATGCAAGGTACGCCGCAATCACACAGCACCCCACAAGTATCATGACTAATAACTTTATAGTTGCGAATTGTTTTTTTAAATCAATGGCATCATTCTGTGTAGGCTTCGTCGCCGCAAGTGAAACCAAATTATCAAGTATGTCTGAATCATATTCCGTCTTATAATCATAAAAGTTTATGGGGATGGGGTCACCCTCATTATAGAAAAATGCAGGCCGCCTATCCTTGTAGTAATTATTATTTTTTTCATTGAGTGCGTTATTAAGTTCTTCAATTATTGCATTCAACCTTTCAACTTCGCCCAGGTATGTGCTTTTTTGAACTTCATTTTCAACATTATTGGCCATGTTCTGCAATAGAATTTTTTTATTTTCAAAAGTGATTATCCTTTTTTTTATCCGGTTTCTGCGGTTGGTCAAGGATTCAATAACTCTTATCTTATCTTCTTCTTTAAGATTTTCCAGCTTGTTGGGATTAGTTACATATAGGATTTTATTGATATAGAAATTCCCTCGTTTTGGGACGATATAATGCTTGTCTATATTACGGTTCGGATTCGCAATATAGACATCGCAGCCCTTTCTTAAAAAAAATCTCTTGATTGCCATGATTATGTCTTTTCCTGCGATGATTGACATAAATACAAATACAACAAATACCATCATAACAAAAACGTATATCATCATTATTGACATTAAATCCATTAGTTTCCTCCTCCTTTGCCAAAGTTCCACAGGGATAGACCTTTCTTTTTTGTTTCATCTGAATATGTCTGTGTCTGTTCAGCCTTTGTGATTGTAGTGGTGAATAAGTCCATAGATTTGCCCTTTCTTGATCTGCGTGAATTAAGAAGCGTTGCAAGCTCAGACCTCTTAATATAAGATGATTGTTTAAGCCCCCAAAAATCACAGATAGTTATACATCTGCCAAGAATTTCCACACGCTGTAAATCCCATAAATCAAGGTCAGTAAATGCAATATCCAAATTTATAAAACCAAACCCTTCTGTTTGCGGTTGTAGCATCTGCGCAAGCAGATTCATTGCAGAACGTTGCTTTTCAAGTTCTTTATTCTGAACAGTAAACCTTTCTTGGCCTTGTATTTTTATTCACCTATTTGATCTTTATAGAATTGATTGATTGCAAGAACTATGACGGTTGTCTTGTTGGCAAGATCAAGATGTTCTTTTAATTTGCTCAATTTTTGCCATGACGAATCATTTAAATTAAGTGTAAATTGGTGTTTTTCCGTCCTTATAAACCATCCAAATTATATATATTTTACAACTTTTATATAAACTTTACTATTTTAGAAAGGTTTATATAAAAAATATGTTGTTAAATCTATGGAGTAATCCACCACTTGGCAAACAATAAAACTTCTGACGATCACAATGACAAAACACAAGCGGCCATTGACTACACCAAGAAAGCATTCTCAGGTCCGACAGAAAAGCAACTAAGGCAGCAGGAAGAAGCTAGGGCAAAAGGAGGATTAACCCCATCCGGCATCCGCAAATATTATACATATCAAGCGACTGGAACAACCAGTCCCACAAAAACGTCAGACATCGCCAAGGCCGCGGCAGAAGTTCAAAGGGTCGAAGCTGAAAGCAAAGCAAGAACGGCAGCACTAGCGCAGGCTAAAGCAGAACAACAGGCAAAAGAGCAAAAGGCAGCACAGGAAAATGCCGTCATTTCTAAACTGTCAAAGACTGAACAACGGCTACTTACCGAACTTGAAAAGTCCAGGAAAGGACAGGGAACGTTTAAGTCAGAAGCGGAGTTCAGGACTGCGCTACTTCTTGAGCAGCAGGTCAAAGGCACAGCCGTGCCAGAAGGCATTAACATGCCCCTACCAAACAAAGCAGTATCATTTGGGACACCGCTAGATGAAGTACTAGCAAGGGAACGGGCACAAGGCGTTCCGGTGGGTGACATATTCAAGCCTGCAATAACCCAGGCGGCAGGGCTGAAAACATCACTTGAAGCAAAGAAACCTCCGGAAGTCATAACCATTTCTAAGCCAAAGGAAACACAGATACAAGATAGGATAAAGCAGCTAGAAATCCAGAAACGATACGCATCAATAGAAGGCAAGCGAAGGATAGCCAAGGAACAAGCAGCACTTAATGACTTCCTAAAATCGTCCAGGCAAGACCAGGGGAAGGAACAGATTTTAAGACAGACGGGAATAGCCGAACAGTTGAAGTTTAAGCCTGCGCCAAAAGACTCAGGCGAAAGGTTCGCTATGCTGATACAAAGGGAGCTATTAACATCTATATCACAGAAGAAAAGCCTTGCTGATGAAGTTAAATCATTTGGAACATCTGCTCTTCAAGCGCCAGGCAAGATATATCAGGAATCAAAAGAAAAGGAAACTATAGGAACACTAACTGCGCTCGGTCGTGGGGCAAAACAATTATTTAAGGGTGTTATTCAAATACCTGAAGTCATGCAGGAGCAGAAAAAGGTTATCAAGCTGGAACAGGAACAGATAGGTCTAAGGTTGTTAGGTATTATAGGTGGTGTTCAGCCAATAAAAGAAGATTTCCTTAATCTGCAATACACACAGCAGAAGGCAAGAGAACTTAAAGTCAAGGAAACAGAATCAATTATTAATGCTGGACAGATATACGCGTTGACTTTGCTTCCCGCAGCACTTGACAAAGTTGCAATAACCGGGGCAGTCGGGTTGCAGACTTATCAGACAGTCAAGAATCCATCCCTTGAAAACATAGGCGCATTAGGGTTTCTTGTGGTGACACCATTTATATTGAAAAAAGTGTTTAAGTCAAGATCGTACGAACCAAAACAAGGAACAACAAAAGTATTAGGGACAAGGGAATATATGTCTGGCAAGAATAGGGTATCAGTAAAGAAGGGAACATTTGAAACCAGATCAGGCGAAAAAGTATTTTTTGATGAACGTATAGTAACAACAGAAAGTGGTGCAGGGATATACAAAGTTAGGATAAGAACACCAGAAGGAAAACTATTAAGTGACAGCACAGGTAAGATCAAGACATCCTATGAACTCAAACCACTGAAAAATAAGGGGGTAATCCAAGAACAGGTAATGGAATATAATGCAAGAACAGAAATATTCCCAAAGAAAGGCAAACCTCTTGTTGAATACCAGGACGGCACAATGCGGCTTGGAAAGGAATATATCAACAGGGACGTGATAAGCAGAGAAACATTGACCAATTTCCGCAGGGAACTTGTAACCAAAAAAGGCACAGCAATAAGTAAAGAAATTGAAATTGCAGGACTTAAAACCCAAGGCATGCAATCCTACCAATCCAATCTAAGGATTGGGACAGTCAGTAGGGAATTTATAAAACCACAATCTAAACTATCAAAGTTGTCAGAACTCTCACAGGATATGTTTTCTAATAAACGAGGGACTTTATCAGTTGACTTGAATTTTCAGGGCAGTTTTGGAAGGGAATATTTGCCGGAAGTCGCGATAGCTAAAGAACTTATAAGAACCCCATTACCAAATATATCACCCATAGGCAGAACTTCATTATTAAGCATACAAAGAGAAACTGCACCAATACTTCCATTAATAAATCTGACAAAATCCAACACCCGACAGGACTCCTTATCATATCCAAAATACATTGCGGGCGCATTACCCAGGACATTGTACGAATCAGAATCCAGGTTATCAACAGAAAGCAAGCTATTGTCATTGCCTTCAAATGTAACCCGGATAAGCCCAGAAGTCAGAACAGATTATTTATATGGTGCCAATACATCAGCCAACACTTTATCAATTGTTGATACTATTGCTAGATCTGGGGTCGATTCAAAAGCAATCAGCACAACCGACAGCTTAAACGTATCATTGCCGGAAGCAGCATATGAAGGCATTGCAGGCGTAGATACCGCATCACTTACAGACTTTCCGGCAATAACATCTCCCAAGAGGGGTTCAAGAGGAATGCCCCTTACATCAATACCTGTTGAACCAATAATACCTTTCCTGCCGTCAATATACATCGAAGGCAAACCAAAGCAGGCAGCCAAACCGCAAAGGGGTTATGACAGCGAAGTCAAGGAAGGCGGCAAATTCATAAGAACCAATGATAAGCCGTTGACTTATCGTTCTGCAAAAGACGAGATGGCTTATTATGTAGATAACTCATCATCTGCAAGGGGCAGAGTTCGCCCGACGAAGTTGAAAGGGAAGGTGCAATCCAAAGAAACGGGATACTTTAACATTACTGAAAATAAGTTCCGTGACTTTGAAATCAAGGGCAAGACCCAAAAGAAGTTAAACGATGAATGGATAGAAAAAAAATCAAATAGGATTGATACATATGGTGAGTTTAATCAGATAACTGCCAAGGGACTTAAAGCGTCCCGAAATAGAAGGAGAGGATTTATATGACAAAATCAAAATTTCCAGTAAGCTGCAAAACATTGGACATATTCATTGAGGATGAACGAAAGGTTGCAAAGAAATATAAGGACTTGGGCTTTGATCTTTTAGCTAGGGACGAACAGTCCCATATTGAATTTTTCAAAGCTATAAAAAAATCAAGGTGCAACAGAGATACAGGGGTTGGTGCTAGGATGAATAAATATATAATTTATATAATATTTATAATTATGATGATACTATTTAATGGAATGGTACAAGCCTCTTGTGTCTCGTTGACTGATGCTATAAATATAAGTGTAAATACAACCCTATGCACAAATGGATATTATATAAATGGGACTGGGACATATGTCATTAGAGTTTTAGGTTCGAATATCTATATTGATGGAAACGGATCATCATTGATAGGAAATGGAAACGGAACTGCAATCTATATCGAACAGAATCGACACGACACCAAAATAAGAAATTTTAACATCATAAATTATACCACCGGAATAAATATTATCTATAACATCAATGGGACTCAGATATATAATAACAACTTTGATACTTTTGATTCATATGGTATTCAAGTTAGAAGGGCAAACAATATATCTATTTATAATAACACTTTCACAAATTATCAGGCCATTTGCACATTAAGTAATATAGTTTATAGGTGTCTTACTGATGGTGTTGGGGTGCTTGTTTATGATGGTGCTTATGAATCCCAGCTTAATAAAGATATTCATATTGAAAACAATTCATTCAATAAAATTTATCAGGGCATTAAGATATGGAATGGATCGTATATATCTATAAAAAATAATTCATTTGTTGATGGTTCTGACGGTGCCGCTATCTTTGCAGAATACCAATCCGTACATGATGTTACCATAGATTCAAATTATATTTTCAATCAAACAGCACCAATAGTGTATTATGGAAATAATGCTACTATTTTCAATAATGATGTATGTGGGCATCATCATCATGGTATTTCTACAACTGATACTAATGGCTGGTCTATCCAAAATGTAAATATTTATGGAAACACAATAGATGCATGTGATTTCCAGGATTATTTATATTCTGAATATTCGAATGCTATTGCTCACATATATGTTGGCGGAGCAAGAAATGTTGATGTTCATAATAATACACTTATAGATGGATGGGTGGAATTAGGAGACAATTATAATAGAAATCAGACGACAAACATAACATTTAGAGATAATAATTTGATAACATCTTTAAGACAATCAATACAATATCTTTTCAGAATAGGAACAAATGCATCAGTTTATAATAATACCATCGATCATGACTATACTGCTTATAGAGGAACATATTTAATCAAGAATCAGAATCTTGGAGCATATAAGAATATTAATGTGAGTATTTATGATAATACCTACGTGACGGCTCAGCCAAATGTTTCTATAACTGCTACGGAATCTATAGTATTTTTTAATGAAACAAAAGTACATAAAATAACATTCCCAAATTCCAAAGTCCTCAACCTCACAGCATCAGACAGGAAACATCTAATCATCACAAACATCACAGCCCTTATAACTTCAACCTGTGGAGTGGCAGAATATAACATCACTCAGGATAAAGAAATAGCCTGCTCACTGGAAGCGAACTGCCTTCCTTACGATAATGTCCTCATAACCTCAGATCAGGTCATTTGCAGTGGAACATACCAGATCAATGATAGCGCAGGGGATGGGGCGATACAAATTCCTGTAGATGACATTATCTTAGATTTTAATAATAGTGAGTTAATCGGAAATGATGACGGTTGGGCTGTTTACTCATATACTCAAGATAATATTACTATCAAGAATGGAAACATCAATAGGTATAAGTATGGAATTTTCACAAATATAGTAAGCAACTTGAATATTTCAGGGATGTCTCTTAAGGAGAATTATCTTAATCTATTTATTGAAAGGTCAAATGTTGGACAGTCTTATATTCAACACAATACTATCAACATGACATCAAACCCGACAATAGGTAGTTATTCAACGAACATTATGGGAATATATGCAACTAATATTGCTAATATTACCATCGAAGATAATACAATTTATTCCTCTGTAAAGGGATATATGATTGACATCCTTAATGGAACTGCTCTCCCAAAATTGCATGATATAAAGACACAATACAACACGCTTTATCCTGGCAATTATTCAAATGGGATTGTATATGGAAACGGGATATATAATTCATCAATCGTTGGGAATAATATTACGGGTATAATCAATAGGACAGGAATCGCACTACAAAACACATTTAATGTCCTTGTCGATTCTAATTATATTCATTCTACAGAAGCAACCTCAACTTTGGGGGATTGTATTCAGATGAGTTTTGATATTGATAATGTCACTATAAGCAATAATGACTTTGGAAATTGCGACAGATACCAAATAAGAGTAGGAGGAAATAATATCAATATTACAGATAATACATATTCCAGCACTTCTAAAATAGGTGTCCTAGTTAATTCTGATGCAACCATAAACGAATCCCCCGACACCATGACTATCACAACGCCATCTACAGGCAAGATTAAGCTGCTCGGTGCAGGAAGAAAGGACATGACAATAACAAACAATACATGGACATATCGGTCTACTTACTCATCCCTCTTTAACTCCTCACGTGCAACACCGTATACTGGCATAACATCGCAGACAATAGGAAGTGGACAGAGGGTGTTTGTGTTCAAGTTTGCGACAAATAAACATATACCCTCTTCAATCGCAACAGGGATAACCGATGTATCTTATACATCGTCTGCTAATCAATTGCTCTGGACACAGGCAGGTACGGGAACAGCAACTATCACCAACATGACATTCAGCCTTGCGCCATCTTACCAGATAATCAAGAACGGCGGTACGATTGGATTTTCATCATTGCTCACTTATCCTGTTACCCCCGCAGGGAGTTATTCATTTGTAGGCAGACCAAACTATCAGATGTCATCCAACACCAGAATAATAGTGACATCAATAGGTATCATGATCGGACTAGTTGTGCTTGGCGCAATTATGGTTCCATTATTTGCATCAGGTGCATTTACACCTGCATTTATCATAACAATATTCCTTGTGACAATAATAGGAGTAATTATTTTACAAGTACTGCAACAGTTCTTGTAAATCTGACATACAGATATATATATCAAAAAAGTATGTCATAAAATGAATGAAAAGGCGGGCTCTCATGCTAAACAATATGCATACA
>Ga0180432_10007567_pt1 | contig 13751 bp, 26 predicted proteins | sample SS_ome_10_FD_132414 | JGI IMG/M metagenome (GOLD analysis project Ga0180432, IMG submission 132414) | Hypersaline lake sediment archaeal communities from the Salton Sea, California, USA - SS_1_MS_2 metaG | ecosystem: Environmental > Aquatic > Non-marine Saline and Alkaline > Hypersaline >...
CGGGTTTATTAACGTCACCTTTAAAATATTGAAGTCTAAACCCAGGGCCGGAATTATGAAGATCAGGGCTAAACGACTGTCGATAAATCACTGGTGTGCGCGCGCGATAATTGAATACGTCCAATATATTGACGACGGCTATCTTCTACCGTCTTACGGACAGACCGGGCATATCACCAGGGTGACGGCCTGGTCATGGCTTAAGGCCCTGGACCCGGATATCTGGCCCCACCTTTTCCGTCATAGCCTGGCCACGGTCATGGCTGAAAAAGGGGCCACGGCTTTCGAGCTTAAGGGGTTTTTCGATTGGGACGATATACGCCAGGCCGTTAAGTATGTCCGTGAGACTGACGCCCTAAGTGAAAAATGGGCCTCTAGGGATTTCTAAATTTTTTAGATAATTTATATACCGCTCCATCTTTTTTTGATCAGGCCCCAAGTATCCATTATTGAAATATCGGATATTGAGCCCCACACATTAAGATCAATATGCATACAGCAACCGATACACTCATATTCTCCATTTCCAGCCTCGTCGATCTGTCTAATCGTGCTACCGCAAAGGGGACAGTATTTACCATATTTATTATATAGGATGTAATCCCTCGTTGCCTTCCAAGGGATATATCTTAAAAGTCGCTTTATCACGGTTTTGGCTCCTGATCGAATGATTCATCTTGAACTATTTTATGTAGATCCTTGAGTGACCCTGATTTTTACCAATCAAATCACATGCGTTTTTCTTGGCTATAGGTATCTCTATATCCGAGTACTCATTGACCGTAAGGCGGGTTTTCAGAATACCGGCCTTGATCAGCGGCACCATTGGCCCGTAATGAACGAACCATTTATGAACACGGCGGCCATGCTTGGCGCCCTCTAAATTTAATTTAAAAAATCTCGCCAGGTCCTCTATCTCTATCTGGCTGACGTGTACCAGTTCAGGATATTTTCTCCATAGTGTTATAGACCGCCATAGCTTAGACAGCACCCAACCAAGGCTGAATGGAAACTCCTTGATGAATCGCCCGAGAATACCACGGGGCATATTTGCGCTAATGGGAATCAGTACAGATCCGGCGGCCTCGGGGGTCATAACCCGATCCATGTCCTTTAGGCATAGATCGGCCCTGGGTAGGTGTTCAAGTATTGCCCTGGCGTATATGCGTTCGATTGTTGACGTTCTAATCGGTAGGTGTTGGGCATCGCCTATAATTGGGTGCTCGCTTTTTACATGACCAGGTGAAAAATTAATGTCCAGTCCTATTGCCGCCTCATCGGTTCTCTGTCTGTCGAGAAATCCACATCCGATGTCGAGGGTTATTATTGCTCGGCCTCCACGGTCCGTTTATCCTCTAAAGCAGTTAATTTATTCAGGTTCTCGGCATTGTCCATAATTACCTGTCCGAGGCTGACCTCCTGGCCGCCGGGCAATTTGTAATGTATGTTATACATGAACTCCCGAACCTCATCACTGATCCCGAACTCTATAGCCTCCAATTTCGATTTTAGATACCACCAGAATATCCGCCAAGAAACATTTTCGAGGTATGTCATGGTTGTGGGGCCGTATCGTCCGCTCTTTTTTGGATACATGAGTTTGGGGACCGTTAATTTAACCAAGAATCTTTTCTCCATTCCCCGACGTTCAGCATTTAGAGGAAAGGCAAGTTGATCGGTTCCCATTAATCGGGTCCATTGATAATCTTTTATTCCATGCGTTTCTAGTAGGCCGATTATATCACCGTAGGTTCTACCCTTCGATATCTGTGTGCTCTTATAAGGTAGCCTATCGAACTGATCTTTTGAAAGCTCAATCTCCATCCTTATCGCCTATTATGTTCTTTGAATACTCATTTATCTCTTTATCGGGTTATGATCGCCATTAATTGATTTATCACGATCCTATTAAATCGTTTAATTTGATATAATGTTATGAAATTCGATTAAAAACATGAAAAGAACCGTAAAAAGCATTATTGGGGCTATATCCTGGGGCTCATGTCTCTTTCCCTTAGCTATAAGTACGGATTCGAATATTGTTGAGGTTAGGAGTAGATTATTAGAGTAAAAAACGAATTTCATTATAATACTCAGAGTTATCGAGTACCCATAGTACGTTTCTAACAGATCAAGGATCACGATATAGGCCAAAATATGACCGATGGCCCTCATTATTATCATTCTGTGAGAATATACCAAAACACCCATCGCCTGATTTAGCTAGTTAGTATCGCCATATGAGAATATTAACCTATTTCATATCAATATCATATCGTGGGTTACTCTCATCCGGTGAGTTTATCTCCGCATTCCCCGATCAGAGTGCAGGTTTCCCCGTAACGGTACTTACAATACAGATCATCATCATGAGACGACCCACATAACACCCTGTATTTTTTATCCTCCGATTTACTTTTCAGCTCTAACCGCCTCCCTGTACGCCATCCAAGCCTGAGCCTGGGCCTCATCGTACACATTCCAAGCCAAAGCCTCTCTACGATTACTCATCATGCTCTTTCACCCCTCTTCATCCATTTGATTTCATCTTGAAATTCCATAGCGGAGTGATTAAGCTGGGAAGTTTGCGACGTTCAGAATATGGCCATCCGCATCTATCACATTCGTATTTGTAGAGCACAAAACCGCTATCCAGGACCTCGCCGGTTTTTGGCCTGTTCTCCATGTCACAGTATGGGCATTTTTTTACCAGGTTCTCGAAGGCCATGTCAGAACGCCTCTTTTAACTGACTTTCAACCTCTAAAATTCTTAAAAAGTGGCCCTCATCGCCACACCGATAGACAGCATAGTACAGGGCCGAGGTCGCCAGGGTCCCTATGCTATAGCATGGTTTACCCGCCCCGAGGGCGATCCCTAATTCAATATTGGCCCCGTTATAGGCCCGGGGCTCATCGCCGGCCACGAATAAGAACACGTCACAGGCCTTTACACCCTCGACGTCAGACTCATAAGCTATCTTACAGGCCGGTTTATTATAAAATTCATCAGGGTCCAGGTCTTTATATCTCTCCTTTAAATCAGTCGTGTGGACCTCGCCCTCGCCGGGTATATCCCAGGACCGATCCCACCACTTAACGGCTATCGTGTGGCCCAGGTTCTCGATCCTCTCAGCTATCAGGCTGACCCTGTCAATGAGGCTAAAACTAGACGCTATATAGATTATAAGGCCCATGTCAGAACACCAGGGTCGATTGTCCGGCCGCGATGTACCAGCAACAGACATTTAATTTATGGGGCTCGGCCGGAGTAGTCCCTTTAATCAGACAGGTATAGCCCAGACTGGCCGACTTATCGAAGTTATGACACCCTGGGCTATCCCCTCTTTTTCGACATGACGCCTTAGGGCATGGCTGGCCAGACTTATGACGTATTGGCCTTATCCCTGTCTTATCCTCCAAGAAATCGGGGTCCCATAGGCTCATAGGAAAAACGGCCCCCTGGCGTGGCTTAGGTTTCTCGGTGTTCATGGCGTGGTCACCTCGGGCCCCTCAAAGGGGGCCATACCCCCGTCCCAGATAGCTAAGACGCTTTCCATACAGAAAGCAAACATAAGGCCCTTTTCAGTGGTGATCCACATCCGCGATCTACCCACGAATGTGCTTTTTACTAGTCCGTTATTCTCTAACTGACCTAGATATCTATCAGCCACGTTAAAATTTAGATTAGTGCCATAAACGATCTTAGTGATTCTGGCCCCGTGTTTGGTCATGTTAAGAATGTCCCTGGCTATCGTGTATTGGTCACGTTTCTGAGTCATGCTATATTCCCCCGCCTTTTCTTAGCTATACGACGACGTGGGGCGTGGGCCTCATACTCGTCCGGAATTACAACCGGCGTTATCCCCTTTTCTCTGAGTCTGTCAAGGTATTCGGGCGTGGCCCGACTCTCATAAATCAGCACTTCAATTTTCTGAGGTATGAATCCGTAAAAGATACCAGGATATGACGGGGGTTTAGGCTCCCTCATCCCCTTATCTATACCATAGCTAACCCAATATTCGTATTTGGTTTTATATTCTCGGTCCATCTTGTCGACCACAGCGTCAGGGTGGGCCAGTAAAACCCAGGTCTGGCCTAGCACCAGGCCCTTAGGTATCTGCTTAATGGCCTTACTGACCGCCATCTTATCGGCCTCGGCCACGAACTCGACGGGATTATAGAACTTTCGACCCACCCACATAAGCCCGTATTTTTCAAGGTCGTTGGTGCCGGGATAACAAACGGGACATTTTGGGTGGCATCCCTCGCCAGTGGGGGCCCAGATATGCCTTAAATATGATTTGTTTATCCATTGAAAATCTCTGTATTGCGGGGGCAAATATCCGCATATCTCACATTCCTTGAATATCAGCGGTAGGGCCGGGCATACATAGCCCTGCGCCTCTCCGACCAGGTAGAGCTTGCCTACCTGGCGATATCCACAGTGTCGCCTGGATTCATATGCCGCCGACTCGGTCATTTCTTTTTCAACTCCCATGTATGACCACACTCGGCGCAGGTGACCTTTTTGGTGTTCTGGTCATAGACCTTGGGGCTTCCAATCCCTGACTCACAATTCGGACACCAGGCGTATAGATAGGGGACTAAAACGTCGTCGCCTATTACATAATCGCCCATACCGTTAAGTTGGTTTGTGTGAATTCTTACCCCGTCCAGGTGAGTAACCCGGATATTCCCGTCACTCACGTCTATAGTCGCCCACACCATACCGGCGTCGTCCGTCAGGATAACTCGTTTTAGTGGAGTGTATTTTCTGGGCCGTCTCTCGTTTATAATTACCGATTTCATCCTCATCGCCATTATTCTATAGCTAACTGGTTTTATTTAAGGATGTGAGGATTCAAAAACTGTATTTTTAATATGTATTACGCCCTGCAGAGCTAAGTCACTTACGCCTCGAGTGTTAAGTCATTTAATAGACGTCTGATAAATCACTTAAAATCGACATAAAGTTAGTTTATTTAGGCCTCGGGCCGGGGCCTTATACCACGGCCGTCATTGGCCTCTTTTTTGGAGGAAATGGGGGCCGGTCAGAACTCAGCGATAAGGACGTCCGGGCCCCCAGGCTAGTGTAAGACAGGCCACCACTAGCCAGATAAATCTAGGTTGTGGGGCTCTTAACGCTTTCCTTTAGATCATCAAGGCTCTCGTAACCCGTTTCTATTTGCCTGATCTTGGGAAAGTTCTGCTTTAGAACCTCGACGGCCTCTGTCCTGCCCGTACCCTCATGAGCTATGAGTAATCTCTCGACTATGCCCTTTATTTTTTTGGCATTATCTGACTCTAAACCCTCGCTCATAATCCCGTAGAATAAAAGGACGTTCATCATTGACTCGGATTTAACCCGTGTCCTCATGTCGAGGGCCTGGCTCTCGTCGAAATCAGATACATCGAAAAGGAAAACCCCGGCGGCCTTTTCAGTGGCCGGTCCTATCTTCGGGTCCGTCCCTTTCTGGCTCATCCTCTCATCGCCTTAGCTATCATCGGGATTATGTAGGGCCTCATGGCCGACGGGTCGACTGGCCTGGCCCCAGGGTAAAAGAAAAGATAGGCGTCCCAGATTAAACTAGCCAGGGACCGGATTAAGGCTATAATTATAATAATATAAAATAATCTCATAATCCCCGTCTGGTCCATCCACTCGACGTCCTTTATCGTCTTATACCGTTTAGACCTGGACCATTTTTTGACCCTGGTCTTAATCCGACTTAGTAAGCGTCGCCCTGGTCGGACGCACTTGTCAAATATTCTTTTCTCATCCTCATCCGACATTACTATAAAGTCACCTGTCCCGTGATGAATAAATAGACCACAAGCGCCCCGGCTATCAATAAAAAATACATGAATACTGTCTTGGCGTCCATCGCCCGGGCGAACTCGTCTTTAAGGGCCGTTTTTAATGCCTGGCTCTCATTGATTGTTTTCAATACTTTGGCTGAGTATTTAGGGGAGATGTACTCTATTGGGTCATCGTCATCGCTCTTGAACACGACTAAAAAACCGGAATCTATACCCCTGATTTTATACCTAATTCGAGTTTTAAAATCCGGATCTAATCTGTATAGGTTGGCCTTTCTGACATTGATCGTTTTATTATTTGGTAGGGTATGGGCGTGCTCCATCTCGGATTTTTCGTATCTATAATATGAATGAAGGGGACCCAGAACGTCGATAATAAACTCATATTTTTGATCCCTGTTCTTGCCTCTTCCCCATTTTAAGAACCTCAAAATAGATCACCTGAAATAAAACTCGTGATGAGCGCATAGGCAATAATCCCGTAAAAGATAAGCCATATGAAATTGCTCGGTGAGCTCAGATAGCTTGTCACATTGGCCAGGACGTCCCCGAGGCCACTAAGATCAACACGGGGCCCCTGGCTTGTCTGCTTCAGGGCGTTTACCAGGACCAAATTATCCATAAAATCAGATGAACTATCATCTACACCCTTATCCGTGATTGGGTTCGGGTTGCCCTCGAAATATACGATCTCTGAGCCCCTGACCCTCCCATTCTCCGTATAATTGGCTATGGCGTCGGCCGTAACGACGTACAGCCCATCTTTAAAACTGAAACTATCGGTCTTGATATTGATATTTTTTATTATGGCCCTTTTGGCCCTTGTTAAAATGATGGCTCTTACGCTCATTGGTGGCCCATTACCACATGGCCAAAGCCTCATATAAAATATAGAGGTTCATGGCCATGACGATTAAGCCGATCACGGTATCGCCTGACGTCAAGAAATCCAGGGTCAGGCCGAACCCGAACAGGGCCGAGAAAGCCATAAAGCCGCCCTGGGTAGTTTCACCAGATCGGATAAACTGACTTAGAACTAAACAACCCAGCCATAGCACAATTATTACCCAGGTCGTTTCACTCATCGCCTCATCACTGAGCCTATCATTAAACCTAAGAGTAATAAAATGACCGCTAGGGCCTGGACGTAAGAGAACCCGGCCGGTGTCGGTGTGGGCGCACCACCAGGGCCCTGGTGGACTATCCTGGTCTGGAATAGCCTGGGCGTCGTCTGGGCCCCGCCCCTGGTGAAATTAAACCTGAGGATGGCATCTTTTAGCCCCTGACTTCTCAGGTCCTCGGCCCAGAAACCCGTCGATAAGAGCCCCAGGTCCGTCCAGGTGACACCGTCCGGGCTCACCTCTAAGTTTATGGTGCCCCCGGATAAAGTAGAATTAAACAGGCCCACCGTGGCGTTATAGCTAGTGGCGTTTAAAAAATTCGTCGTCGTGAAATATCCAGACGGGGCGTATTGACTCCCCCCGTCGGTGACGTTACGCACAAAATTTAATTTTAAATCCAGAGCCCGGTCACCGGTGGCCCGTTCCTCTGAGTTTAAAGGGTGAAAATAACGAAGGCCACTAACACCCGCATCGGTGACCGTCATCATAAAATCCAGGCTAGTTTTCAGGGCGTCATTATAGTACCAGGCCGTCGTATTGTCGCCCACCCTGGTCATGGTCACATAATACCACTTATCGAGGTCAAACACACCATTTTTAGAAAATATTTCACCTGAGTCAGACAGCACACCCTCGTCAGAACTCATTATCCTGATACCATAAGAAGCCTCAGTAGCAGAATATCTATACCAATAATAAATTAGGTCAGCTAAATCTGTATTACGGGCATTATAGACGTCATTGGTGACCTCAGAAAACATCATATAGGCCGCCCTGGGGTTTGACGTCCTGGCACTATCGTGATAAACTCGAAAATGATACTCAAAATCCGTGTCAAAGAACCCCGCCCCAAAATCCTTATAGATTCGGTCGCCCTCGTCCCGGTCGACGTCATCAAACCAGATAGACGTCCCGTTTATGTTCTTTAGATGGTCGGCCCCAGGGTCGACCTCGGTAAAACCCCCGGTCGTCCATATATCCATTGGGGCGTTAAGGGTAGGTGGGCCCACCGTATAATTTAACTGCATGACGTCATAAGTCGAGTTCTGGACCACTTCATAAGTGACGTTCACCCTGGCCGTGGACGTGTAATTATCGACCACCTCATCGAGAGCTCGGGCCTGGGGTGTCACCATGACGACGAAAAACCCGGCCAGGAACAGACACAGGATAAGAAATAAAAAGGTTCGTTGGCCTCGGCTCATAGCCTTATCAGTTCCTTAGCTAGAAGGATGGCTGATAAAACGCTTATGGCCGATATGATTCTTATAACCCAAGAAAATACACCGGGCAATCCGAATGACGTCTCGCCCAATAACATCGAGAAATACCAACTAAGGAACTTCCCAAAATTAAAATTACTCCATTCGTCTATCGCCGCCCCCAGGGTCACATTAAGATGGGCCTCTGTATAGACGGCCGTGTTTATGCTGATTCCACGGGTATATGGAGTCACTAGGACCTGCAACCCGGAATCGGTCACGTACCTAGTCCAGTTAAAATCTGTGTCGTATTCGGCCACTATGCTGGCATTGGTAATAACCTTGAAATTATTACCGACCTTGTATGATTTTAACCTTATTTTATTGGCGTCCCACCACTGAAAAATTCCATGTCGTTCGACGGCCACCCCGTCGCCTATAGGCGTGATCCAGGGGTCCCTCCAATCTGCGGCCCAGGCCGCCCGATACGTCTTATTTCCGACGTCGTAATACTTGTAACCGCCCTGCCAGGTTAGATCATATGTCTGGGCATCCTCAAGGGTTATTCCGGCCAGCATCAGAGTCTCATCATCTATAGATATATCAAAACTACCAATGGTGCCAGGCACATTCGTGAATGTGTAACCCAGGACAGGAAAGATAAGCGTGAACGTGAGCACCATAATATATAAACTCAGGTTGCCCCCGTTTTCAGACATCTTAATCCACTTATCCCAATCCTCTAAACCCACTTACCGATATACCTGGCGATAAACAGGGCCGTGACAAGTGCCAGCGTCGAGCCCGTCCACGTCGGTAGCCATCCCATGTAAGTAAACAGTATCAGCCCCAAAAGAACGCATAGACTGGATGATTCAAGTATTCGCTTTCCCCTGGTGGCTATAGCCAGCGCTATCACGATCGACATTATAGTAGTCAGGGCGATGAATATCCCGGCCTGGGGCGTGGTCATCCCCAGGGCCGTGGCGGCGGCGTCGAGCCAGTCGGACCAAACAACCATATTTTGATATCGACTGACTTCAAATATAAGGTATCTGTAATAACAGGCCCAACCCGATAAGCATGAAGATAAAGGCGGCCCCGATAAGGTAGCCTGAGGGACGCCTGTAACAGAACAGCCATATCGGGCCCCAAAGCATAAACCACCCTATCATAAAGGCATACCTTCTTAATGCGAACCTGGTAAACGGGCCGGTTTCGTCATACCCTGGCGGGTCCGGGTCCAATGGATCGGCGCCGAGTAAGCCATCAATAAAACCTTTTAAGTCGTTGAAGCTTGAAAAGGGATCATCGGAGTTTATCACGGTCCCGTTCTCATTCACTCCATACCACAGGGTCGCCACCAAGGACGAACTCGTCAGGGCCAGGCTTGGTGATGACGCCGAGTTAACAAGATCAATAACATGACCCGAGGCCGTGTTATTCACATCCCAATAAAAATACCTGTATGTGTCGCCATCCGTCTGGCCATAATAGGCCGTGAAATAATCCCCGGCCTCATCGACCATTATCGAGGGGCTCAAATATCCCTGATCGGTGGGAGTAACTAAAAACTTATCGAAGGAGGGCGGAGTTTCATGTATTGGCCTCTCGGCTATGTATATTCTGTATCTTGTGCCGTCATATCTTGCCCAGACTACCTCATATGAGTAGGGTGGATCGTAGAAACCAACTAGATCGGCCGCATATCTCAGATTGAGGGCTATCTCCTGGTTTATTGTACCTCCGCCGCTCAGAGCCTCGGCCGCTTGCCACCCGAAGGCCGTCCGCTCCCTGAAATAACAATAACGGGTACCTCCCCCGTCCCACCTGGTCCACGATACGCCTATGTATGGCCGATCTACGGGCGTCGTGTTCAGGTATGCCACAACACTAGAGCCTAAATGGTTCCCCAAGTCGTCCGATGATAGCCTCACCTGATCACCTATCACGTAATCGACAGTCTGATTCTGATAATAGACCTGTTTCTTTACAAAATCCGATGCGTTTCTGGCCGAATATGTAAAATGAACGGTGTCGGCCTGATCTATGAACATATTTACGCCCTCGACGTTGGGCTCATGGGTGATATTGTAGTATGTCCAGGACCCGTTTAGATGACGTATGGCGTGGGCCAATGTCTGTGTTGGGTTTCTACTCGTCCATGCTACATGAATACGACCAATATTATCCTGAGCTATACTGGGGTATCTCTGGGCCGATCCATTCATACCAGGCCACTGGCTGACTATCTCGTCGGTATTCCAATTAAGCCCGTTATCCGTTGAGTTGGCCAGGATTATCCGATCAAAGCCCCCACCGTCATCGGTATCGCATACCGCATAAAGGATATCATCACCGGTTCTAAGTATCCGTCTGAAATTTGCGTATGACGTCGGGGCCGCCGTGGGAGATCCCCCAATTATCAGAACCGGATCGCTGAGCGACCCCAGGCGATAGTAATACATTGAGAAATCCCCGAGGGATATGACCATGTCCTTGGGGCCCGAACTTGTGATGTTTACGGCGTAGATATCAAATTCCCTGTATGGTTCTGGCCAGTAAATTATAGATGAGTTACCCAGGCCTCCATAAGTCGAGTTTAGCCACGTTGGATAATCGGGATCACCTGGGATCGGGGCCTCATCATAGGTTATATATAGTTTAGCTGTAAGTGAGGTATCGCCCATTTCATACGCCACGAATTGACGGGTTACACTATTAACTGAGTAAATACGAAAACCTAGATTTTGACCAGTGGCCCAGGGATATCGATTTATTAACTCCTTGACTATGGGCGTGACCGTCACGTTATGCCACCCTAGGCCCATAACCTCAGAAATATTCCACGTTACTATGCTCGATGTAGTCGGCGGCTCAGAATAATTTCCTACCGAATAGAGAACAGGATCAGTTAAATCTATTCCACGAATGTAAACGACGGCGTCCTTATCTATCGCCTGATTAGAGTTCGTGTAGACGGATAGGACCGCCTCGTTGATATCCGCATATTTCTGGATCGTCAGGTCCCTGAATAGAACATAATCCGTAACTCTGTAATTCGGGTCTTTTAGGATTATATAGGGCGATGATGTGAAAACGTTACCGACCTCGGTAACAAAAAGATCGTCGCCCGGTCTATCAACCTGGTAGGTGCCCGTCTCGGCTATGGCGGCCATTGGCCCCACGGCGATAATTAAGATCAGTACGCCTATAGTTAATTGACGTCTAGACATTGGTTACCGTATAATTTACCCAGGCTAGATATATAAAAAAAAGGGGGTATCTATTTCTTAAGCCATAGAGCCACATAGGCGACCGGAATAGCGATCATCAATATGGTCCAGAACATAGGAAATAGGTTCATCATAGTTAGCCCGGCCCCAGACAGGTTATACTGTCCGGCTGTCGGGGTCACTACCGTAGTCACCGAGGTGACTATGACTGGTGTCAGAGCTAGGCCCACGATGGCGAGAAGAAAGACGGTTATGAGGCCACTCATGCTTTTTGAGGTTTCAGCCATTTTGACTAACTCCCTTTAAGCCAGATAGCGACATAAGCGACGGGTATGGCTATCATTAAGATAACCCAGAACATCGGGAAAAGGGTCATTATGGTGAGGGCCGCCCCGGTGAGGTTCCCACTTCCACCGGCGGCGACCGTAATATTCCCGACTGATTGCACTATTGTAGGTGTCAGGGCCAACCCTACGACGGCTAATAGAAAAACCGAGATAAGGCCACTCATGCTTTTTGTGTGCGACATTTCAATCACTTAATCCGTCCTATAGCTTAGAACTATATAAAATATCTTATATTCTAAAGAGGGTTTATTTATTAAAAAGCATAGCGATCGCTACTAAGTCGGTTAGTTGACGTCACCTAAGTGGGTTAGCCTGGGCCTGGCCGGTCCTACCGGGCCCAGGGGTCAGAACGCATTAACGACGTAATACAGGGCCGCCACCAGGAAGAACACAGCCAGCAAAGCCCAGAACAGGCCAAACCAAGAATCCATAAAAACCAGGACAGCGTTAGTAGTGGTCGCGTTTAAGGCCAGGTCGCTGATCTCTGTTTTCATAGGGCCATAGCTAAGGAACACTACAAACATAAACATAACCGACAAAAATGCTTTTTTGAACGGGTCCCTGTCAGCCATGGCGTTTAACTCTTAATCCTAGATTTATTTAAGCCTCACTGGTGGCCTGTTTATTTTCCATTAAGGCGATAGCCTCACCGATGCGATCGTCTACCTTTCCGGCTTTCCGGCCTTTAGCTAGTTGTTCATTAAGGACGCGTCGAATTTCTAGTTTAGCCTGGCTGGCGTAGTGTTCACGTTTAGGAAAATAAAACGCGTAGATATCGTCAGGAATATAGCACGAAAAATCATCGTCCAGGATTTTATTTACACCTGTCTTTTTCAGGTCTGGCGATCTGTATGGCTTATAGCCCCTGGCGTGTCGTGAGTATAGCCGAGACGGGTGATCCGGTCGGCCGCCATCGCGTTTATAGACCTTAACCCTTATGGCCCCAGGCATACCCACAATTTTTGAGAGTATCCAGGTAGGATCGGGCGTCGTCAACACCAGACAATTCATATCAGTCCCGATCACGTTCATGTATCGCTGAACGGCCACCAATAAGGGATCATGCCACTGTAGACTAAACAGCCAGTACCCCGCGTCGTCCCAAATATACATCGGTATCCGTTTTTTAATTTCAAACCAGTCGTCTATCACGTCGGCCGGATGCCACCCGAGATATTGATCCACCAGGTCGACGGACAGGGGCCTATCCTTCAAATAGTCATAGACCTGGCCGAGAACTTTTAACGCGTACGCGCTTTTTCCCATGCGTAGCTCGCCATAGATGATCACCAGTATGAAGTCGTCACGTAGGTAGGCCGCGGCTATCCGTCGGGCCAGGGCCAGGGTAGGCAGTGGGGCCATTTCAAGACATATTATATTTGTTGTTATATATACGTGAGTGAGAGGCAGAAAAACCGGCCCTTTTCCGACTATATAAGGGGCCCCAAGGCTTTTAACATAATGCGTATTATGTTAAGTGGGGCTATGTATGAAAGATAAGGACGCGAAAGCCGATCAGACCGCTAAGGATTTCTGGCTGGCGACGAACCACTGGACATATACCGAGAAGATCCTGACGGCCATGGTCGAGGTGTGTGGCCTTCTCTATGTTGAGGCATTTATCCACGGTATGAAACACGGCCGTGATGAGGTGAAAAAGACTGAGTGACTTTATGGGCTATGTAGTCGGGGCCGCCCTGGTCCTGGCGTTAGAGTGTGGTAGGTATTGGGAAAAATTAAGAGCCTGAGGTCGGACGTCGTCAGGACGGCCGAGGGTAAACTATTAATGATTAAGGCCAGGGACCCCAGGGTAAAATATCTCTTAGCTATGCTCATCGGTTATGGTAAACGTATAAGTGAAATCCTGGTCCTGAAAAGGTCAGACCTGTGGGTCAGTGAGGACGGGTTTATTAACGTCACCTTTAAAATATTGAAGTCTAAACCCAGGGCCGGAATTATGAAGATCAGGGCTAAACGACTGTCGATAAATCACTGGTGTGCGCGCGCGATAATTGAATACGTCCA
>Ga0180432_10007568_pt1 | contig 13749 bp, 16 predicted proteins | sample SS_ome_10_FD_132414 | JGI IMG/M metagenome (GOLD analysis project Ga0180432, IMG submission 132414) | Hypersaline lake sediment archaeal communities from the Salton Sea, California, USA - SS_1_MS_2 metaG | ecosystem: Environmental > Aquatic > Non-marine Saline and Alkaline > Hypersaline >...
AGGATACCGTGATCTACTCTTTTTAGATTTTACAGAAAATTCGAGACACTAACGATTTTAATCTTTTGTAGAATTAATTTCAACCAGCGGATATTGACATAATATTCTAAGGGTATTAAGATAAACGGTCTTTGAAAGCGTTAAGAAATGAAAAAAAAGAATGATGTAAAACAAAAACCAACACAAGCTCCACAAGAATATCTAGAAAAAATTCTCCAACTCGAAATCAAAATAGCTGGTCAAATCACCCAAGCGAAAGAAAGCGCAGACGTGAAGATCCAGCACGCGATGGAACAAGTGGAAGATATCAAAGATGACATCTTTGAAAAAGCGCGCCGGCAGCGTGAGGAAACGCTGCGCATAGGCATTGAAACAGCCCAACAGCGATCGCAGACGATCATTGCTGACGCTGAAGAATCAAGCAAGAGCATATTAAAAGATGGCGCGGCTTTTATTCCTCAAGCGGTAGAAAAAGTTGTGGACTATATTCTGGGTGAGGGGGAGGCATGTGATGATCGTTGATATGGCCAGGGTGCAAATTTGGGGTTTAAAAGACCATCTGCCCGATTTGATTGCACTTCTCCATGAAGAAGGTTGTATTCAAATTGATGATGTTGGAAATATACCTGATGCGGTCATCCAGCCATTTTCGCTTTCGCAAGAGATGCGTGAAGAGCAGGAAGAGGTTGACCTGCTAATTGCGAATATTAATGGGTTGATTGAGATGTTCAAAGGATTGACAAAGGAGCGCTTTAAAAATCATGCGATTGAACCGATCGATTTATTTGAGATTAAAGATAAAGTTGATGATGTAACCTCCAAAATCCAATATTTAAATAATCGAAAAAAAGCTCTCCAGGACGAACTAATTTCGTTTTCAAAGTATCTGGAGATGCTGAAAATTATCGCACCGGTTTGTCCGGAGACATCCAAAGATTCTGGCAACGCGACTATCCGCGCGCTGGTGCACTCTTCCCAAACGCGCACAATGAATTTGCTCGCGCAACAACTCAAACTTTTAACACACGGAAAATTTGAAATGGTGAATGTAAAAGTTGGCGGAGAAACCAATGCGGTTATTGGAATTTTCCCCCTTGAGCTGGTTTCGCAAGTTGAGACTTTCATGCGCAACGAGAAAGTTACACAACTTCTTCTGCCGGAAGAATACGCATATTTATCAACAGATGAGGCACTTGATAATCTTAATCGTAAGATTGCTCTTAATCATGATGAATTACGTGATATTGATGCGCGCCTAGAACGCATAGCGGCGGAATGGCTTCCGCAGTTAGGCGTTTGGCAGCTGGTTTGCAAGGACAAAGTTGATGAATTTGCTGTCTATGAAAAGGTTGGCGAAACGGATTATACTTTTTCAATTTTTGGATGGCTCCCGGAACATGATCTGAATTCTTTTGGGGATATTATCGAACAAAATTTTGGTGAAGCGGTTTCTGTCACGGAAATTGAGGTTCCGAAAAAGATACGGGCGAGCATTCCTGTTGAGATTAAGAATCCAAAAGCAGTTAAGCCCTATGAAAATTTTGTAAAAATGCGCGCAACGCCAGATTATGGTGATGTTGATCCAAGTATGCTGGTGGCGATCTTTATGCCAATTTTCTTCGGCATGATGGCCGGCGATGTGGGATATGGAATTGTGATGCTGGCGATCGCTCTCCTGCTTGGAAAAAAGGTAAAAAGCGGAATGGTCGCTGATATCCTGAAATTTCTTCGTTTGGGAGCGATCTGGACGATAGTATTTGGTGTTCTGTTTGGCGAGTATTTTGGCACGCTGGGAGAAAAACTGGGCATCCTGCCATTATGGATGAACCGGTCAGAACCGGAAAATATCTTTCCACTGCTGATCATGGCTATATCGGTGGGGGTTGGCCACATCATAGTTGGCTTATTAATCGGAATCTGGAACGCATTCATCCACAAAGCCCGCAACCATATGCTGGAGCGGCTGGGCATGTTTATTGGGCTGGTTGGCTTGATCTTTCTGGCAGGGTCACTGACGAAATATCTGCCCGGCGGGTTCATTATGGCAGGATGGGTCGTATTGGCTGTTGGATTGATCGTATTGGGAATTTCTCTGGGAACAACCGGAATTTTCCTGGGGCCAATTGAGTTTGTAGGATTGATCGGCAGTATCCTTTCTTATTTGAGGATCGCGGCGTTGGGCCTGGCTTCGGTGTTTCTGGCAAAAGTTGCCAATGACCTGGGGGGAATGGTCGGGAGCGCGGTTATTGGGGTGCTGATTGCCGTTCTTATTCATGCATTGAACATTATGATGGGTATTTTAAGCCCAACTATTCAGAGTTTGCGTTTACAGTATGTCGAATTTTTCAGGCGATTTTTCGAAGGGGGGCATTCGCCTTTTACCCCATTTCATAAAAGAATTCATTTCGAGAAGAAAGTTCATTAAGTTAGAAGGAGAAAAAATATGGAAACAGCAATTATGGCATTGGCCGCATGTATTTCAATCGTAGGAACGGCACTGGCAACATCCATGGCGCAGCGTGCGATTGGCTCCGCAGGCGTGGGCGCATTGGCTGAAAAACCAGAGCTGGTTGGTTCGATCATCATTTTGGTCGCTTTGCCAGAAACACTGGTCATTTTGGGTTTCGCGGTGGCTGCCATCATCTTGATGGGATAAAATAATGAATCTAACCGCCATTTTAGAGGGCATCTCTGAAGCTGGAAAGACCCAGATCGAAGCGATTAACGCACAAGCGGAGGAAGAATCCGCGACGATCCTGGAGAAAGCGAAGCAGGAAGCGTTCGTTCAGCGCGCGCATATCCTGAAGGATGCACAGATTAGGAAAAGCCGTCAATGCGCAATCATCGAACAACAGGCGGTGATGCGGTCTCTGCAATTAAAAGCAAAAGCCCGCGAAAAGCTGATCCAGCAAGTTGTGGAAAAGGCAAAAGAAAAACTGGACAGCATCCGCGGGGAAAAATCGTACGCACAGGTGCTTTATTTGTTTATCGAACAAGCCCTGAATGCAATCCGGCCGTCCCTGCTTCAAGACCAGTCAATCATCATTCATGCCGATATACGAGACAAGAAATTGATTGAACTATATCAAAAGAAGCTAACAATGCCGATCGAGATTGCCTATGACCTGACTTGCCTGGGGGGATGCATTGTTGAGACTGATGATGGTATGATCCGGACACTCAATACGATTGAATCGCGATTTGAACACGCATTCAACCAATTACAACAATCCTTATTGGTTTTCTTTGAGGAGAAAACGCGAACGGGCTGACCCAATGGCTTTGTATGATTATGGCAACACCCGACTTCGTGCAAGAATCTCCCGATTATTCTCACCGCAAGAACTGGAGTCATTGGGGCATTTAACCTCGATCGACACTTTTATTTCAACCTTATCCAAAACCCATTACAAAGCATCCATAGAGAAAGCGCTGACATATGCACATGGGTATGACTGTGTAACGGAAGCACTTCGCAGGGAATCAGAAGAGATTGTGCGTGATGTGAAGCGTTTCTATGCGCCTGAACTTTGGAAGAAAATACGGATTATCTTCACGCGCAAGGATCTGCAGAATATCAAAGCGATATTCCGCGGCATCATTCACGGCGTGCAGGCAGATGATATCGTACGTTCTCTGTCCCCACTGGGGACTGTTTCTTCCCAATTCATTATAGATATCGCAAAATCTAAAAATATTGAAACAGCGATTGATAAAGTTTTTGTGTACCGGATTGATTTTGCGGAAAATTTGCAGGAATTAAAGAAGACGAGTGATTCGTTGAGCGCTACAAAAATTGAGCGTGAACTGGAGATGTGGTATTTTCAAAGGATGAAGCAGATATTATCAGGACGGGGCGAGGACATTGAGCTGCTGCGGACTTTTGTTGAATTTCACGCGGACATTGTGAATTTGAATACACTGCTGCGGTTTGTAGACGCGCCGCAATATTTGGCGGAGGATGAGGAACCGATTGATTACTACCTGATTGCAAGCGGGTCTTTACCAACCAATCGGTTAATTGCTTTGTCAGAAGAGAAATCTGTCGCGAGCGTGATCAAGGGTTTGTCCTTTTCTAAGCATTCTTCCTATCTGCTGAAGGCGCTGGATTGCTACCGCCAGACAGGGCAATTGAGCGAATTTGAAAATCAGATGCATAAGGCATTGCTGACCTGGCAGACAAAGCTGCCCAAACAATATCCATTTGGCGTGGGGGTGCCGATTGGGTATGTGGCACTCAAATTCAGCGAAATACGGAATTTACGCTGGCTTTCAAGGGGAATCTATTCTGGATTTGAGCCGAGCTTTATTAATGAGAACCTGGAGCGAACGAAATGAGAAATTTGGTGGTTGTTACCAAACCAGACCAGGTGAGCGGTTACAGGCTGGCGGGAATTAACGCGATTGGTGTGGAAGACGCTTTAACTGTTAAAAAGCTGGTTTCATCGTGGTTGAATAACCATGATCAAATCCTGCTGGCACTGGCGGACAGTTTGTTCTCTATGCTGGGAGAAGAACTGGTGGAGCGCCTGTATGCCTCCAATGACATCTTGCTGGTAACAATACCGGATGGACCTGTTTCAGAGGCAGAACAAAGCAGGAAGGAGCGCATGCATAATATGATTCGGCACGCGACCGGGGTCAATATTCGATTTAAAGGTGAAGGAAATGGAACAAATTAAACATACGCAAGGAACCATCAACAGAATCGCCGGGCCCGTTATTGGGGCTGTTGGATTGGAAAATATCCGCCTGCATGATATGGTTCTTGTTGGGAATGATCGCCTGGTGGGTGAGGTGATTCGATTGAACGCAAATCAAGCCACCATACAGGTTTACGAAGAGACTTCTGGACTCCGAAAAGGGGAACCGATCACCAATACCGGTGAACCGCTGATTGCGCAGTTGGGGCCCGGCTTGATGGGGCAAATTTTTGATGGATTGCAGCGGCCTTTATCCACCCTGGCGGAAAAAGAGGGTGGTTTCCTGCAGCGTGGTGTCAGTGAACCTTCCCTGCCGCAGGATAAAGAGTGGAATTTTACTCCCGTGGTAGCGGTGGGAGATGTTGTTCAGCCCGGGATGATTATTGGAACGATTCCAGAGACCGAGAGTATTGAACACCGCGTGATGATTCCACGGGGGATTTCCGGAACGATTAAAGAAATCCGGGAGGGATTGTTAACGGTTCGTGATTATGCGGCGCTGGTGGAAACATCAGACGGCAAGGAAAGAAACGTGATGATGGCGCACCGCTGGCCAGTGCGTACGCCCAGGCCTGTGCTGAATCGGCTTGAAATGAATGAACCGCTGATTACTGGAAAACGGATCATTGACCTGTTTTTCCCGATTCCGAAAGGCGGCTCCGCGATTATTCCGGGAGGCTTTGGCACTGGAAAAACCGTTATCCAGCAATCGCTGGCGCGCTGGTCGGACGTGGATATTGTGGTGTATGTGGGCTGCGGAGAGCGTGGAAATGAGATGGCAGAGGTGCTTAATGAGCTGCCGAAACTGGAGGATCGTACATCAGGTGTACCGCTGATCAACCGTACGGTGTTGATCGCGAACACGTCGAATATGCCCGTGGCGGCGCGTGAGGCCAGCATTTATTTGGGCATCACCATCGCGGAATATTACCGCGACATGGGATATGACGTGCTGATGCTGGCAGATTCCACCTCGCGGTGGGGTGAGGCGCTGCGAGAAGTATCGAGCCGCCTGGAAGAAATTCCCGGTGAGGAAGGATATCCTGCGTATTTGGCTTCGCGTCTGGCGGAATTTTACGAGCGGGCAGGACACGTCAACTGCCTGGGGAACGTTTCACCGCTGGCGGCTGCACAGGAACAGCGAGACGGTTCGATCTCGCTGGTTGGGGCTGTTTCCCCTCCCGGCGGTGATTTTTCTGACCCAATCACGCAGAGTTCCATGCGAATTACTGGTGTTTTCTGGGCGCTGGATTATGAATTATCCCGCCGGAGGCATTTCCCGGCTATCAATTGGAATAAAAGCTTCTCTCTGGTAGACCTATCGCAGTGGTATGGCGAGCATGTGGCGGATGATTTTCCCCAACTGATGAAAAAGGCACTTTCGATCCTGAGCCGTGAACACGAGCTGCAGCAAGTGGTGCAGCTGATTGGCCAGGATGCACTTTCTGATTTTGAGCGGGAAGTACTGCTGACATCGCGTGTCCTGCGGGAAGACCTGCTACAGCAATCCGCCATCCAGGAGACAGATTCATACTGCAACCTGGATAAATCATACTGGATGTTGAAATCCATTCTCCATTTCCATGACCTGGCGCAGGATGCAATGAAGCATGATGTATCGCTGTCCGCGCTGGAAAACGCTATGGTTCTGCAAAAGATCGCCCGGATGAAAGAACTTCCGCAAGATAGTGCGGTTGAGAAAATTAAACAACTGATGAATGCGATTGATAATGAAATCAACCGATTGAGTGAGAATGTGGAGATTTTAAATGTCTGAAAAATCAGCCCCTCAAAATTTGGTAACAAAAGAATATCGCACGGTTAGCCAGATACGCGGTCCGTTAATTTTTGTTGAACGTGTTTCCGATATCGCGTTTGATGAAATGGTTGAAGTAGAAGATCCGCAGGGCAATATCCGCGTAGGCCGTGTGCTGGAGGTTGACGGGGATATTGCGGTGATTCAGCTATTTTTGAGCACCGATGGCCTTGATATTTCCCGGACAAAAATCCGCTTTACCGGTGATGTGATCCGTCTGGATGTATCCCAATCCATGATGGGGCGCATTTTGAATGGGTTAGGGAAGCCAATTGATGGCGGTCCGGCTATCTCGCCGGAAAAGCGACGTGATATTAACGGCACGCCGTTGAATCCGGCAGTACGCATAGAACCGAGTGAATTTATCCAGACCGGCATTTCCGCAATTGATGGTTTAAACTCACTGGCGCGCGGCCAAAAGCTCCCGATTTTCTCCGGTTCCGGTCTGCCGGGCAATGAGCTGGCGGCACAAATCGCCTCACAGGCGCGTGTGATCGGGAAGGATGCGGACATCGATGAACCATTCGCGGTTGTATTCGCGGCGGTGGGCATTACCCATCGGGAATCATCTTACTTTATTGAGCAATTTCGCTCGAGCGGCGCGCTGGATCGGACAGTGGTATTTCTGAATCATGCCGATGACCCGACCATTGAACGCATTATCACTCCGCGGGCAGCCCTAACGGCAGCGGAATTCCTGGCATACCAACACGGGCTACATGTCCTGGTGATCATTACAGATATCACCAATTACTGTGAAGCACTGCGCGAATTATCTGTGGCGCGGGAAGAACTGCCAGCGCGACGCGGATACCCGGGGTATATGTATTCTGATCTGGCAAGTTTGTATGAACGCGCAGGGCGGATCGCCGGACACAAGGGCACGGTCACGCAATTGATCCTGCTGTCCATGCCGGATGATGATATCACCCACCCCATTCCAGACCTGACAGGTTACATTACAGAAGGGCAAATTGTACTGAACCGGATATTGAATCAGAAAGGCATTTATCCTCCGATTGATGTGCTGCCTTCGCTTTCCAGGCTGATGAACGCGGCGATCGGGAAAGAAAACACGCGCAATGACCACCGCAGTGTTGCTGACCAGATCTATGCCTTTTATGCTGAAGGACGCGACCTGGAAAAATTGGTAACCATTATTGGTGAGGGGTCGCTTTCAGAGCATGATCAGAAAGTGCTGCGCTTTTCCAAGCGGTTTGAAGATGAATATATTAACCAGGGGAAAACGAACCGTTCTATCATTGACACGCTTGATTTATCCTGGAATTTATTATCAGAGCTCCCTGAAAATTATCTGAAGCGGATCCCTGAAAAATACATCAAGAAGTACCGGAAAGCATAGGCATGGCTATGACATCGAATATATCCATCACGCGCAATGAGCTGCTGATCCGAAAACAGCAAATTGAACTGACCAAGGCTGGATATGACCTGCTGGATAAGAAACGGATGGCATTGATGCAGGAAATTATGCGCCTACAGGATGAAGTGGTGAAATTAGCCACCAACCTGGAGCAACTGTCTGCCAATTCACGGCGTCTGTTGGCAAAAGCGGAGGCGCTGATCACCGAATCGGGCGTCAGCGCGGCTGCGATGGGAAAGAAGCACGACGTATCATTGGATATTGAGGATTCCCAGATTATGGGTGTGCATGTTCCACGCATCAAACCATACAACGCGCAGCGCGAGTTTTATGACCGGGATATCTGTATTATCGGCACTTCTCCGGTGATTGATGAAGCTGCAGAGTCCTATGAAAAAAATATTGAAGGAATTGTCGCGCTGGCGGATGGGGAAATTCAGCTGGCGAAACTGATGAAAGAAATCCTGCGCACTACCCGCCGCTTGAAAGCGCTGGAACACATTGTAATTCCGCGCATCAAATCGGAACACGCGTATATCAGCATGTCACTGGAAGAACGGGAACGATCCCAGCATTTCGCGCTCAAGTTAGCCAAGCGGTTGATCGAACGGAGATACGCTCTTCAGAAGAAACACCGATCTGCTCATTCTTCCGCACGGAAATAATTTTCCCTGACAATGGCGTCTGCCATCGCGGCGACGGGCGCCATCTTTGCGACATCATGCACTCTGATGATGTCCGCTCCTCTGGCAATGCCAACTGCCACTGCGGCAGCCGTGCCTTCCATTCTCTGATCGATTTCAACCTGCAATACTCTGCCGATGAATGATTTTCTTGATGGACCGATCAGCAGGGGAAACCCGAGTGTTTTTAGTGCTCCAAGCTGGTTAATAATTTCGAGATTATGGCGTACACTTTTTCCGAATCCGAGACCGGGGTCGAGAATGATGCGGCTATCGGGAATGCCGGCGCGATTAGCGATATGGACGCTTTCTCGAAGGTCCCGCATCAGCTCTGCTATAAAATCCTGATAGGCTGGTTCATGGTAGCTGCCGCCCAGTTTTGGGTCGGTATCAATCTTGTTGAGACGTGTACGGTTATGCATCAAAATGATTGGGGCTTTGAAAGCGGACACGACGCGAGCGAGATCGGGATTCTTTTTTAATCCCCAAATATCATTAATCCAATGTGCGCCGTGGTTCAGGGCTGCTTCCGCAACAGCGGGTTTGTACGTATCCACAGAAATAACCACATCCAGGCTTTGCTGTGTCAACGCGTCGATGACTGGAAGCAAACGGTCCATTTCCTGCGCAGCGGAAATGGGTTCAGCGCCCGGGCGGCTGCTTTCCCCACCGAGATCGATGATGTGCGCGCCAGATTGTTTCATATCACGCGCTTGCTGGAGGGCGCGTGTGACCGGATTGGCGTGCGTGAGGAGGCCATCCCCGGAAAAACTATCATCGGTAATATTGATGATGCCCATCACCAATGTTTTGGTTCCCCATGCTGGAAACGCCATGGTTACCGTTCCATTTCCGGGTGTTGAAAGATGGCAACGCCATCTGCAGGGATAGCGGCTAATAACTGCGAGGTTGTCTTGTGCAGAACCGGATGGATGAAATCAGGCGCAATTTCCACCAGGGGTACCAACACGAAGGCACGCTGGGCGATGTGGGGGTGCGGAATGGTCAGCGCTTGCGTTTGGCAGCGCGTTTGACCGTATAGGAGGATATCAAGGTCGATGCAGCGCGGCCCATACTGGAAATTGGGCTGCCGACCCATTTCACTTTCAATGCCTTTCAAATGGTGCAGAAGATCAAGGGGATTGAGAGCCGAAGCAGCACGCACAACCTGGTTCAAGAAAGGGGGCTGATTTTTAAATCCCCACGGCTCAGTCTGGTAAACACTGGAGTGCATGATGATATCAAGATGCGGTGCGAAATGCGCCAGGGCTGCCTGAAGATTTTCCTCCCGGTTTCCGAGATTGGACCCCAAAGCGATAAAAATATTGTTTTCAGACGGCATCTTGTTTGATGATGTTGAGGATATCTGCCAATATTCCATAGGCGGTTGTTTGCGGGCTGGGATTTCCTTCCAGGATACCCAATTTGGGCAGCACGTCTGTTTCAAACTCGATAAAAGAACTGGTGCCACTGACAGCATAGAGCGGGGAGGATGGGGAAATCACTTCCGGCGCTACTTTCGCATGGAATTTTCCATCCCGCATGCCGGCGCTGCAGACCAGTTTCCACCTGTTTCCCTGGTTTAGAGCAGATTGGATGTTTTCCGCGCTCAAATCCCGTATCCCGGTTCGGTCCACGTCAACCGGTTTGATGGGCTGGCCCATCAGGACCGTTGCGAGGGCAGCCACTTTGATCGCGGCATCCCATCCGTCAATGTCACCGCTGGGATCGGTTTCCGTGATACCAATCGATTGGGCGTAGGCAACCGCATCATCAAACGTGAACCCGGACTCCATTTTTTCAATGAGCAGGTTGGTGCATGAATTGAGAATTCCTTTGAATGCGATGATGGTCGCTGCCGGAAGGGCTTCCCGGAAAACAGAGAAAATGGGCGCGCCGTCCATGACTGCTGATTCGAACATATAGCGGCAGCCATTATCGCGCACCAGCTGGTTGAGCTGGTGGTAGGCATGCACGACTGGCCCTTTATTGGCGCTGACGACATGGAGGCCGGCTGTAAGCGCGGCGCGCACATGATCTACAGCCGGCTGGCCGGTCTGGTAGTTTACCGGAGAATTTTCGAGCATCAAACCGGCCTGACTGTCAGCGATAAAATCTTCCAGGGCTAGCGGGGCGGGGCTTTTTGAAAGGGCGGCCAGGTCCTGCCCCTGCTGCGCGAGGCGCACGGCCGCCGGGATGTCAATTCCGTCCTGATCAAGGGCGCGGCCATGACTGCCGGTGGCGATCCCGGTAATGCGCATTTGAATTTGAAACTCATCCGCCAATTCTTTCTGTTTGGTGAGAAGCAGTTCCGCGAAAGCGCGCCCGACATTGCCAAAACCAATCATAAAGAGTTTTAATGTTTTCATTGTGCTCCTATCTGTTCAGGATAATTTTAAACCAAAGGATATGGAAAAGCACGCACGTTTTCTGGCGGGATTGGAAACATTGGATTTTCGATAATGCCATGCAACCTTTCGACCAGCGCGGAAAATTCCTTTTGGGAAAGCAAATTTGCAAGCACACGGTGCGCTGGAGAAGCCCGCCGCAGTCCCGTTTGAAATGGATGAAGGATGTCCAGCAGTTCCGGTGGGACAGGCATGCCTGCATAATCCCAGATGACAGTGCGTAATTTATTTTGATAGTGGAAGCAGAGACCATGGTCGATCAGCCAAATCTTTTGGTTATCATCCACGAGCAGATGCCCGCCTTTGCGATCGGCATTGTTGACAAGGGCGTCAAAGAGAACTACTGATTTGAGCTGGTCTTTCAATTGTTTTGTAAAAGTAAAATAATGCAGATTGGGATCATGGGGAATGAAAAGCTGTAAGGATCCACCCCCAAATGGTGTGTCTACGCGGTTAACAGTTGGCGGAACAAAATCCCAGCCAGCGATGCTGCTAACCAGGTAGGCGGCTGTTTCCCGATTAGCAAGGGTTTCCGGCGGAAAATCCCAAAGGGGTGTTTCTCCCTGGACCGGTTTATAAACCGCGGATAGTTTTTCGCCCTGCCATGTGACCTGGGCTAAGAGGGCCGCGTTTGACCCAAACACGAACTGTCCGACCAGATCACATTTGCCACTGGACAGAATTTCGAGGAGGTCCGGCTCCGAAAGAGTTTCCTTGGCGGGGTAGATTTCCATGCGTGATAATGTCTACGCGGTAGGTTTTTTCCGTTTGTGGCCGTTTTTCTTTGGACAGAAATGTCCACCTTCTTCCATGGGCTGACCGCACTGCGGGCAAATCGGTCGCCCGCGCTGGATAACGATCTCACCCCACCTGGCGAAGGCTGTTAATTGTTCCAGGGTACACCAGTACTCGACCTCGGCGGGTTCCGTTTCTAATTGCGGGTACGCATTTTTGGCAATCATAACGGCGAGACGCTCCCGATCGTCATAAGCGATTTCGATATCTCCCACATGGAAAATGGGCTCAATCGGAGGCGTGAGCTGCATTTCTTTTTCTTTAAAATCTATTTGAGGTTGGGATAGATGTGGGTATTTTTCCAAAATCCGGTCAAAAAAGTCATCAATGCCCTGTACCAGGAACTGCAGCTGTACTTTCTCTATGATGAGAGCGGCTTGGACTTTTCTTGTCTGGCCGAGAACATAAAAGACGCGGTTTCCAGGTTTTCCAATCGCATCGGTTGTGAGCTGATCGACCGGTTTCAAAATAATTTTTTCAGGTTTCATGCAGCACCTCTCTCTCGTTTTGGATATGCAATCCGGTTTTCTTCCCAGACAAGTGGAATAGGGCGCGTATCCACCTGTAAGAGTTTGTAGAGGATATTTTTCAAACGATCAGGATCACCTGATGTACAAAAGTGTATCGATGGTTGTGCTGAGCCTTGCACGATGGTATTGTCCTGGCTCAGCAAATAGGTTACTCTGCGTGCAATCGCGGGAGCGGGGTCAATGATGCGAATGTCGGGGCCAACGATTTCTCGAATGGCTGGTATTGCGAACGGGAAGTGTGTGCAGCCTAGAATGATGGTATCCGCTTGTTTCTCGAGCATTGGCAATAACGCCCGTTTGAGAATTGTTTTGGTTTGGGGTGAGTTCCAGTCGCCATGTTCTATTGCTTCCACAAGCCCGGGACAAGTGTCTTTTAATAAAGTCACATCACCGGCAAAACGTTCCACCAGGGTGTGGTAGAGTTTTCCCTGAAAGGTGGCGGGTGTTGCCAGAACGCCAACAACTTTGGTGGCTGTTTTTTCAACCCCAGGTTTTACTGCCGGCTCCATGCCGACAAACGGCAGATGCGGATGCGCTTCGCGCAGGTCTTTGAGGGCAACGGCGGACGCTGTGTTACAGGCTACGACAATTAAGCGAGCACCCTGATTGATGAGGAATCGGGTGATGGCAAAGGAATATGTTTTGATCTGTTCTAAAGAACGTTTTCCATACGGCACATGCGCCTGGTCGGCGATGTAGATCAGGGGCTGAAACGGCAGCATGGAACGAATTTCCCGCAGGACTGAAAGCCCGCCGATCCCTGAATCAAAAATCCCCACCAGATTATGATTGTTCTTGTGCATTACCATATGGAAAGGATTATAAATGAAAAAGGGTGCAGCCTGGCGTGGTTGCACCCGCGGAGTGAAAATAAGGGCTGACTAAGAAAATTTTTGTTTCAGTCTTGCTTTCTTGCCGGTTCTCTCTCTCAAAAAGAAAAGTTTTGCTCTGCGGACTTTTCCGCGTCGTTCAATTTTCACTTTATCAATGCGGGGGGAGCGCAACATGAAGGTGCGTTCCACGCCAATGCCGTTGCTGGCAATGCGGCGAACGGAGAAGGTTTCCTGACCGCCTTTCTTCCGAATGGCGATTATGGTGCCTTTGAATTCCTGAATTCTTTCGCGGTCACCTTCTTTGATCTTCACGAAAACACTTACGGAATCACCAGATCTGATGTCCGGAATGTTCGGATTTTTTGGCGCTTGAATTGATTTCATTATGTCGTTCATTTTAATATCCAATACTTGTATTATTTTATGCACTTTGACGCGCAAACCGTGATTTTACCATAATTTCTAAGAAATAGTAGGTTTTTATTCGCTCAGCTCTTCCAATATTATGCGGGCGAGATGATCTGTGATTCCGGGGATTTCAGCGAGCTGGCCGGGCTGTGCCTGGCGGATTCCATCCAATGAACCAAATTTGGTAAG
>Ga0180432_10007569_pt1 | contig 13748 bp, 11 predicted proteins | sample SS_ome_10_FD_132414 | JGI IMG/M metagenome (GOLD analysis project Ga0180432, IMG submission 132414) | Hypersaline lake sediment archaeal communities from the Salton Sea, California, USA - SS_1_MS_2 metaG | ecosystem: Environmental > Aquatic > Non-marine Saline and Alkaline > Hypersaline >...
AATTCCGCAACCCGACACGTAGACAGGATCACGAACGTACGCCGGTTTACCCGAAGCAAGGGAACCACCGATGATCGACCCAGCCACTACAGCGCGAACCGGCCAGCTCGCCATCAAGCTGCAGGAAGTATTCACGGCAGCGGCTAGGCTGCGTACTAACCGAATGAGTTCCGTCGATGCCGCCGCGTTTCGCAACAACGTCAAACAGGCGTTGACCAAAGCAGATCGGGACGCTCGCCAGCTCGGGTACACTGGAGACATCGTAAAACACGCGGTGTACGCTCTGGTCGTGCTCGTCGACGAGTGTGTATTGAACTCGGCAATCCCAAGCTTCCAGGCGTGGCACGGCAAACCACTGCAGGAAGAGGTGTTTGGAGATCACCGAGGAGGCGAGGTCTTCTTCGAAAACCTGGCGGCCTTTCTCGCTCAACCGGATTCGGCCGAGCTCGCCGATTTGCTGGAGGTTTACCAACTGTGTCTACTGCTTGGTTTCCAGGGCAGGTATGGCGACCAGCGTCGTGGTGAACTGATGTCGTTATCGCGGGAGGTGTCTGAGAAGATTCAGCGAATACGAGGTGTGCAGCAGGAACTCACGCCTACATGGCTTGTTCCACAAGGTGAGAAGGCTCCTGTGTCGGGAGACCCTTGGGTGAAACGGTTGGGCGTTGCGGCAATGGCCCTTTGGATCGTGGTCGTATTGGTGTTTCTGGCTTTCGCTTTTGTTCTTCGTTCCGGGGCGGCTGACCTGAACGAGTTGGTGGCGGACCAGACGGAGGTTGGCGCGTTATGAGACGACCTGTGAAGCTGTCACTCATAACGGGGGCGTCGTTTTTCTCGTTCTCTATCGCCATCTGGTACCTCGTTCGCCTGCTTGGTTTGAGCGGGTCCGACCTTTGGCTAGTGAGAGGTGGGTTGTGGTTCCTGGGCGGAGCAGCTGCAGGGTTGATTCTGTGGTATCTCATCAAATCCCGCAAAGGTGAGCCCGATGAGGAGACCACCGACGAGATAGCAGAGGCGATCTCAATTGCAAAGCGGCGGATCGCCAAGGCTAGGCCCGGAGGCGTCAAGTCCTTGAACGATTTGCCGATGGTCATCTTTCTGGGCGAACCGGGCGGCACCAAGACGTCGATCATCACCCAATCGGGTCTCGAGCCGGATCTACTTGCGGGGCAAGTGCATCAGGGCGACGCGATTGTGCCAACGGGTGCGATCAACATCTGGTATGGGGATAAGACGGTGTTCGTGGAGGTAGGTGGCAGACTACTCCAAGATGCCGACCGACTGTCTCGAATGGTCAAGTTACTGCGGCCGCGGCGACTCATGGCCGCCATCACGGGACGTCCCTTGCCCCCTAGGATCGCGGTTGTTTGCGTCAGTTGTGAGGACCTGCAGAGCATGAGTGCAACGGCGAGTGCCGGTGCAGCCGCAGGTAGCCAGGGAGGAGGCGCTTCGGCACTAAAGCTCCAAGACGCGATCAGGCGGCTTTCCAGCGGCCTCGGTACTCGTGTTCCTGTATATGCCCTCTTCACCAAAACCGACCTCGTTCCGAGGTTCACTGAATACGTGCGGAACCTGACGGCCGACGAAGTAGCCAGCGCGTTGGGAGCGACGTTGCGCCTGCCGCCTGTTGGCGGTCATGGTGTCTACGCGGAGAAGGAGTCGCATCGTCTCAGCTCGGCATGTACCGCCGTGTTCAGTTCGCTCTCGACTAAGCGTCTCGACCTTCTGTCGCGCGAAGCCAACACGGAAGAGAGATCCAACGGTTACGAGTTCCCGCGCGAGCTTCTCAAGCTCTTCCCGGCGCTGACCCAGTATTTGATTGAATTGTGCAGGCCCACCGATTTGGATGTAAGCCCGGTTCTCCGGGGATTTTACTTCACCGGTGTGCGCCCTGTGATCGTCGGAAGTCAAGCGGAGATCGCTGCGCCGCAGACCGGCAGCGCAGAAGCCGGCGGAGCGGTCGGCGCAACGATGTTGTTCGACCCAGGACAAGGCGACGTCAGACTGCAACCTGAAGCGGCCGCTACCACGCAACGTCGCGTGCCCCAATGGGTTTTCCTCAAGCGCCTGTTCAGCGACGTTCTCCTCGAAGATCGAGTGGCCAGGAGTATCTCCGCAGGTGGCATTCGAGTGAGTAGGCTTAGGCGCTTGGGTTTCGCCTGCGCATCGGCTCTAGGCGTGTTGCTGCTGTTGGGCCTCATGGTCTCGTTTATCAACAACCTCCGGCTGGAACGAAGGGTCATCGCAGCTGTCCACGGAATCGAACGACTAGGATCGTACGAACCGGAACTGCCGCCGCTCGACGCACTTGAGCGACTCGAAGCTGTGCGCGTCGAGGCGGAGCTGATTAGTCGCTTTGAGCATACGGGCGCACCGTGGAGATTCGGCTGGGGTTTGTATTCAGGGTCGTCTTTGTACCGCCACATACGCCGGTTGTATTTCGCTAAACTGGAACAAGTGTTGCTCGACCCGGCACGCACATCGATGCTTAGTGCTCTGGGTCGACAAGATGCGCAGAGCGAGTTTGGAAGCACTTATGACGTGCTGAAGACGTACCTGATGACGACCACGTACACTGACAGCATCCAACACGACTTCTTGGTTCCGCGGTTGCAGGAGTGGTGGCTCGGCGGCCGGTACGCCGATGAAGAGAGGATGGAACTCGCACGGCGTCAGTTCTCGGCATACGCTGGCTGGCTGTGTCGCGATCACGACTGCAGCACTCCCGGGGACGAGTTGGTGGTGGCCCTCACTCGACAGGCGCTAATGCAGTCCTCGTCGGGCGAACGGGCGTACCAGGAAATCATCTCTGTCGCCGCGGACGTACAGCCAATCCAGTTCAACGTGATGTTCCCGGGCTCGGAGAACACGCTCGTCAACTCGTACACCGTGCCAGGTGCGTTCACTGAGGAGGGTTGGGCCCTGATCGGCGATCGGCTCGGAAGGATCGACGAATCATTCTCCTCCGAGGAATGGGTCATTGGGGAGCGTGTAGCGTCCCAGCAAGACCTCGTGCGAATGGCGGGAGAGGTCAGGTCGCTTTACTTGGAAGAATATGTTCACCATTGGCGAGAATACCTCCAGGCGGCCCAGCTCTCCCGGTTCGTGAGCGCTGCCGATGCGGCACGGAAGCTTGGCAGTCTCAGAGGCGCCCAATCACCGATGCTACAGCTGTTTGCGTTGGTCTCACAGAACACCGACGAGGTCGATTCGGCCAGGGTGGCGCGAGTGTTTCAACCTCTCCATGTGGTGGCGCCACGAGACTCCACTAACGACCTCACCCAGAGCTACATCCGCGAATCCAACATGGCCTACATGAGCGGCTTGGCCAATTTGTATGTCTCGGTAGAGAACGTGACCGGGAGTCGCGGTGATGAGGCCGAGGCAGCCAAGGCGACCGCCCGTAACAGTGCGGCCAACGCCAAGGTCGCTGTGGCGGAGCTGGCTCAGCAGTTCGATCCCCATCCGGACGCCGTGATAGTAGGTCGTACAGTCGAGAACCTGATGAGGACGCCCATCGAGTATGCGGAGCGCTGGCTTGCCCCAACCCGTGTTGCGGCCGGCCGCGGTGAGCCAGGCGTGAATCGCCGAGCCGAAGCGCTGTGCAGAAGCATGCAACCTATGCTCTCGAAGTTCCCCTTCAACCCGGGTGCGACAGAAGAGGCGACACTAGATGAAGTAGCCCAGATGCTCCAACCCGGAAACAGTGCTTTGTGGAACTTCTTCAATGAGGCGCTGCCGGAAATTCTGGCGGAGCAAGGCGGCCAATATGTCGCCAGGGAAGGCGTGGACGTGAATCCGCGGTTCCTCGGGTTTTTCAACCAGGCTATCGCTGTTTCCCGCGCGGTTTGGCAGGATAGGAGTAACGAACCGCAGTTTCGGTTTACCTTCAGACCGCGGCAGTACGACCAAATAACTAGTGTCGAACTCAGCGTGGACGGCAGAACTCAGGTATTCTCACCCGAATCGCGCGGAACTGGAACTTTCGTATGGGAAGGGGACCGTGCTCGGGATGTGAGGCTGACCATTTCGAGCGGTGGGGCGAGCACTGTGCTCAGTCACAACGGGACTTGGGCCGTATTCCATCTGTTCCGAAACGCGAACTGGGGTGAACCGAGCGGCGGGCGCTATATTGTGCTGGTCGAGGTCGATGCCGACGGCAGACTCTTGGAGACGGAAGTGAGCCTCCCGGGATTCCCGATCTTGAACTCAGCCAACCTGAGCTCGCTACAGTGCGAACCTCAAGTGTTGGCTCGGTGACTCGAGCACGTAAGACGCTGTCCTACGCTGACAACGAGGAGATGGAAGTGCCAATGCGAACCACGTTGATCTGCATTGCATGTGCAGCGGTTGCCGTGATCATGTCCTGCAAGAGCGCTCCGAGCGTGACGCCCGCTCTAGCACCGGTACTCCCCAGTGAACGCCTATTGTACGATGACCAGACTGGTTACCAGGACTCAGTCATGATGGTAGTTCGCGATCCGGCAACGTGGGGAGCGGTGTGGCGTACCGCAAACCAGAATCAGGCTTCGGTACCTCCCATGCCCGCCGTGGACTTCGAAACCCATATGGTGCTGGTTGTGGCGGCCGGCAGAATGAGACCGGGCGATCAGATCCGTGTCGACAGCCTCGGCGTCAGGGGCAACGCCTTCATTGCTGTCGTGCGGATCACGGAGCAATGTCAACCGTTTCCGGCCGACGTCTATCCGCTCGAAATCGTCAAAGCGCCCAGATACAACCAGGAGGTGCTGTTCGACGTTCGGCGGATACGCGGGCCCCAATGCAGTAATCGTCCCTGATCGGTCTCGGATTCCCGAGTGCTCTGTCAGTGGCGCCCGGCAAGCGGTATACTTCGCAAGAGGCGGACACGACGACGGTCGGCCGCGAAACTCATGCGGGAACGTATGAGCCTCAACTAAAGGAGCCTAGCGATGGGCCAACCAGCGGCAAGGATGGGTGATCAGGTGTTGCAACCAGTCCCACACTGTCACGCACCTATACACCCCCCTGCACCGGTTCCCACTCCGCTACCCCATCCTGCTCTCCCCCTTGCGATCGTCAAAGGCCAGCCGAACGTTTTGATTGGTGGCGCGCCTGCCGCGCGGGTGACGGACATGACCGCGCCGTGCGTTTTACCGACTTGCGTCCCAGGTGGACCTGGCATCATCGTGAAGGGATCGATGACAGTGCTCATAGGCAAGATGCCGGCGGCACGTGTCGGAGACATGACGAACCACCCAACATGCGTAGCACTGATTCCGAGTCCGACCGGCAACATCCTGCCTCCCGGCTGTCCCACGGTGCTGATCGGAGGCTAAGCCCGGTTTGCGCAGGTCCCACTTCGAGGCGCTGAAGCCAGTTTGCCCTCGCTGCCGCATCGAGCATCAAGTGGACGTACCACTGGTGCTGGCCACCGTTAGTGAACAAGAAGGTGACGTCATCGTCGAAGGCGTGATGCACTGCAGTGCACAAGCGTGCCAGCAGGAATACCCGATTATCGATGCAATTCCAATCATCGTACCGAACGTTCGCTCATACCTTTCCGAAAACCTGTTTCACCTCACGCTTAGGCATGACAGGTCGGAGGCCATAGAATCGCTTCTAGGTGATGCGGCAGGGCCGGGTTCGGCGTACGACGTGAATCGTCAGCATCTCAGCACCTACGGATGGGACCATTACCATGAATTCGCTCCAGGGCGGCCTACAACAGACAATCGCGCCGGGACCGCGAGCCGATGTTTGGAGCAATCATTGAACCTGGTTGGCGATCGCTTTGCAGGAAAGACGATCGAATTGGGATGCTCGGTGGGTCGAACGACCTTCGATATCGCACAACGCACCGACGATCTCGTACTTTGCATCGACGTCAACTATTCTATGCTCCAGGTCGCACAGAACGTATTGAGAACCGGCATAGTGCGTTACCCTCAGCGGCGGGTTGGCATTGTGTACGATCGATGCGAATTCGAGGCCCAGTTTGCCGGAGCGGAACGGGTCGATTTCTGGGCATGCGATGCTCTCGCGTTGCCGTTCTCGACGCAATCATTTTCGTGTGCCGTGGCGCTCAACGTCCTGGACTGTGTCGTATCGCCACACGCGTTTCTCACTTCAGTCGCAGATCTTCTGTCGGAAAACGGCGTGGCAGTATTATCCACACCCTACGACTGGTCCGGAAGTGTTACGCCGATTGAAGCGTGGATCGGCGGGCATTCTCAGCGGGGAGACGAACATGGTGCTAGTGAATCGCTGTTGCGGTCACTGCTCACTCCTGGCGCACATACACAGTCGTCTGGTCGGCTTCGTTTGACCGGCGAGATTCAGAAGGTGCCGTGGAGAGCGAGATTACACGATCGGAGTTTCGTAGAATACACTGTACACGTGGTGACCGCCGAAGCGTTACCGACCGAGCATTCGGTGGATTCGATCAAACCGCGCAGTAGCTAGACAATTGCACCAGCCCCCTCCCCCCCTTGCGCTCCTCGCCGCATCTTAGACCTGTGTCTCCTTCAAACCCGTCGCGTCCCCGAGTGGCACTGTTTGTCACCTGCATGGTCGACCAGTTCTATCCCGAAGTGGGAATAGCTACTGCCGAACTGCTCGAACGATTCAACACCGATGTTGTGTTCCCCGACGCGCAAACATGTTGCGGCCAACCCGCGTTCAATGCCGGCTACCGGGAAGATGCGCGAGAAATGGCACGCCACTTCATCGACGTGTTCTGGCCGATCGTTGAGAAAGGTGAAGTTGATGCAATCGTGGCGCCAAGCGGCAGTTGTGTGGCAATGGTCAAGAACCACTATCCGCTACTGTTTGAGGCCGTCCATGACACTCAGTACCTGCACAGGGCAATCGCAACTGCAGATGTCACCTACGAACTTACTCAGTACTTGGTGGACGAACTCGGCGTCACAGACAGCGGGGCGAGTTGTTCCGGGCTGTTGACGTATCACCCTTGTTGCCACCTGCTGCGGGAGCTGGGCGTGGACGCTCAACCTCGTGCATTGATCTCTAACCTTCGCGAAGCAACGGTAGTTGATCTTCCGAATGATACCGAGTGCTGTGGTTTCGGTGGCCTTTTCGCTGTGAAGAACGCTGAGATCAGCACAGAGATCGGACGGCGGAAGGTGAGAAACATCGAGGAGTCGGGAGCAGACATCGTGGCCGTCAATGACGTGAGTTGTATGACGCATATAAATGGTCTCTTGAAACGTGACGGCAAGAGCCAACGCGTGATACATATTGCAGAGCTCTTGAACGGGAAACGGTCCGATTGATGCGTGCCCGCCGGGGTACCGCATGAGCGTGGACACGAGGGCACCTTACAGGACTCGAGTTGAGACCGCTCTGGCAGACGAACATCTACACACCGCGTTGGACCGCGCCACCAACCGACTCACCAGCAATCGCAATCACGCGATGGCGGCGATCGACGCGGCTACACTTAGGACCGAGACGAATGCCGTCCGCAGGTGTGCTGTATCAAACCTCCCCGAACTCCTCGAGCAGCTTGAGAGGAACCTGAACGAGAACGGGTGCCATGTTCATTGGGCTCGGGATGCAGCCGAAGCCAATCAGATCATTCGCAAGATTGCCACTGCGCACTCAGCCAAGAAGGTTGTCAAGTCCAAATCGATGACTACCGAAGAAATCGGCCTGAATGATTCACTGGAACAGGCGGGGATTCGCGTCGTCGAGACCGACTTGGGCGAGTACATAATCCAACTCGCGAATGAACCACCAAGCCATATCATCGCGCCGGTAATCCACAAACGTGCCGAAGACGTCAGCGAACTCTTTCAGCGGGAACTCGGCATGGCGCCAACTAGCGATCCCGCAACGATGTGCGCGGCAGCACGCAGTGCACTCCGCGACGATTTCCTGAGTGCCGACATGGGCATAAGCGGATGTAACTTCGCAATTGCCGAGACCGGCACCATCTGCGTTGTTACAAACGAGGGCAATGGACGGATGACTACGTCTATGCCCCCCGTCTATGTAGCCGTTGCAGGTATCGAGAAGGTCGTTCCCAGAGTGGAGGACGCCTTCCTTCTGTGGCAAGCGGCCGCGAGGAATGCCACCGGACAGCCGGTCTCAGTGTACTTCTCCATGAGCAGCGGGCCACGTCGCGAGGGCCACGCCGATGGTCCTGACGAAATGCACGTTGTGTTGCTGGACAACGGCCGCTCTCGCGTACTACAGCGCGGTTACGCCGACGCGCTGCTCTGCATTCGCTGCGGGGCGTGCCTGAACGTGTGTCCGGTGTACCGGGAAATCGGCGGCCACAGCTATGGTGAAACCGCGTACTCCGGCCCAATCGGGGCCGTGATTACTCCCCTTCTCTCGCACTGTCTGGAGACACATGAGGAGCTTCCCTTTGCGAGTACTCTTTGCGGAGCGTGCCGCGAGGTGTGTCCGGCCAAAATAGACTTGCCGCGCCTGCTACTCGACTTGCGCAGCGACTTGTCGGAAGCGCGAACAGGCCCAAAGACTGAACGCCTGGCGATGTATGGGTTCCGCAAGGCAACCGAGGCACCTAAGCGATATCGCGCGATGGCGCGTGTGGTGCGGTGGCTGACACAGGTATTCTCCATTAGACGAGACGGGGACATAACCAAGCTGCCACCACCGCTCAACGCGTGGACCAGGAACAGAGTGTTTCCGAAGTTCGCCACAAGGAGCTTTCGGCAGCGATGGAAGACGCGCCTACAAGACCTGCCGGAGGACGATCCGACATGAGCACGGCAATATCGAACGCTCGGGATACGATCTTGGCGAAGCTACGCAGCAGTATTGCGAACACCGACTTCCTGTTCCGCAACCAGCATCATCGCACGGAATCCTCTTCAGTCCCCAGTGCAGTTACGAGCGCCGACGGCAGCGGGCCCGACCTCGCCAGGATTTTTGGTGAAAATCTGCAAGCGGTTCTGGGCACATATGAGTTCGCGGAAAACCCATCCGAAGTACCGAAGAGGATCGTTGCGCAAATCGAACGGTGGCGATGCGATACCGATCGAGCCGGAGAGAGCGCCGGAGAGATCCTGAGCTGGGTGCCTGAGGAGTTGCCCCTCCCCGACGTAGAAGCTTCGCTGCATAACCTCGGCATATCTTTGTTGGTTCCCACCAACATGCACGTGCAAAACGAGAGAGAGCATGCCGGTACGCTTTCAGTGGGTTTGACGGGAGTGGACGCAGCATTTGCAGGCACCGGATCCATGGTCTTGTTACCTGGCCTCGGCAAGAGCAGAGTAGCCAGTCTTCTGCCATTGCATCACATAGCACTCGTTCCCGTTTCGAAGATCTATCCCACCCTCGAGAGCTGGCTGGCTTCGCTGAGAAGCAACGGAACACTGGAAGCTCTCTTCCGCGATCACGCACAGCTCGCGTTCATCACGGGACCGAGCAAGTCGGCGGATATCGAGCTGAACTTGACGTTAGGGGTGCATGGACCGCGGGATGTGCATGCGATCATCTTCGATGACGCGCGGTAGGCGGGTGACGCGAAGCGGGCTGTCAGATCTCTCCGCGCTCCAGACGGCCCTGCACCGCGCGGCGTATTCACGCCGAGCGGTGCGAACATGAGCACGGGTCGAGATCGTCAGTCGGCTTTGCACGATTTCCTCCCACCTCCAACTGGAGCCAACCTTACACACCGTTCGACGTTGGGTGTTCATTATCCAGTGATCCCTTCCCCCTTGCATTAACGCGTATTCCGCGTACCATCGGCATCTACACCTAACAGGCAGATTAGATGAATCTTTCGGTCCAAGCCCTGGTGGCAATCACGCCGATTCTGCTTGCCGGCGTTCTTCTGGTTGGCTTTCGTATCGCAGCCAAATGGGCGATGCCGGCCGTGTATTTCACAGCGGTAGTGCTCGCATGGTTTGTGTGGAAGGTGGAGTTCCGCCACATCGCGGCGTCGTCCGTTCAGGGGCTTTTCGTCACGTTCGACATAATGCTCATCATCTTTGGCGCGATTCTGCTGCTCAAGACTCTGGAGCGTTCCGGCGGTGTTGCCGCGATAAGACGTAGCTTCCACGGCATTAGCGACGACCGCCGAGTCCAGATAGTCATCGTTGCGTGGCTGTTCGGTTCGTTCATAGAGGGTGCCGCTGGGTTCGGGACTCCAGCCGCCGTCGCAGCACCGCTCATGGTGGCACTAGGCTTCCCTGTGACCGCCGCCGTAATGCTCGGCATGATGATCCAGAGCACGGCGGTGACATTCGGGGCGGCGGGAACCCCTATCATGATCGGCGTCACCGATGGCTTGGCGAGCCCGGAGATCTCGGCTCAGCTCGCGGCTGCGGGAATGTCCTTCGCTGAGTATCGACAGGTCATCACCACCTACGCGGTGTGCCTGCACGGCATCACGGGAACCTTGATTCCGACGTTGATGGTCGTAATGACCACGCGGTTTTTCGGAAAACGCAAGTCGTGGACTGAGGGGCTTTCGATTTTGCCGTTCACCTTGTTCGGGGGACTCGCTTTCACTCTGCCATATATGCTGACCGGTATTTTGTTGGGACCCGAGTTCCCCTCCCTGCTCGGCTCGGCCGTGGGACTCACAATAGTCATATTCGCCGCGCGCCGTGGGTTTCTGTTGCCTAACGACACCTGGGACTTCGCCAACAGAGATGAGTGGCCGGATGACTGGCACAGCCCACTCGAACCGGCCGACGAGCCGGACGAAAGTCATCGCCGCATTCCCACTGCCTCAGCTTGGGCGCCTTACGGTGCGCTGGCGCTGCTGTTAGTGCTCTCTCGCCTCAGGCAACTTCCTCTCGGCGAGTTCCTGCAAAAGGTCAACTTGAGTTGGACCAACATCTTCTCTACCGGTGTGAGCGGAGCCACCACTCCGTTCTACCTACCCGCAACGATGTTGGTGTGCGCGGTGATGGTTACATGGGTGCTGCACCGTATGAACCGCGAGCAGATCGTCGGCGCTTTTCGCGACTCGAGCAAGACCATTCTCGGTGCTGGTTTCGTGCTGATTTTCACCGTCCCCATGGTCCGCGTCTATATCAATTCCGGAGTGAATGCGTACACTTTCGCGGACGGGGCGACACTCCCTTCCATGCCGATCGCGATGGCCACTTGGGTTGCAGAAAACGTGGGGAACGTGTGGCCTCTGTTCGCTCCCACCATAGGTGCGCTCGGCGCCTTCATAGCCGGCAGCAACACCGTGAGCAACCTCATGTTCAGCCTGTTCCAACACGGAGTTGCAACCCAGCTCGCGATTAGCGGTGCGATGGTTGTGGCGCTTCAGGCCGTGGGTGCAGCGGCCGGCAACATGATCGCGATCCACAACGTGGTGGCTGCATCGGCGACCGTGGGACTACTTGGTCAAGAAGGTGCTACGCTGAGAAAGACAATACTCCCAACACTCTATTATCTGGCGATAGTAGGAATGTTGGGACTGCTTGCCATATACGTCTTGGGGGTGGCTCAGACCTAAGCCTTACCCTTCAACAGATCCAATGCCGACCCCGCCTTACCCGATGCCAGCTTCGGCGGCAGCATGTATGCTTTGCGTGAGTGAGTGAGCCCAGAACCCACCAGAGCTTCCGCGTACTTGAGAGCTACCTTGCTCGGGTTTAACACAGGAACTCCCAACTTCTCCGATGCCGCTTCCGCAATCCCGAGAAAGCCCATGCTCATGCAACCAACGATGAGAGTGTCGGCGCGTTCTTCGTCGATCGCTATTTGCCCAATTTCGACCGTGGCTGCGATGGCCTTAGCGCGATTTTCGTGGAGTTCCAGAACCGGGATGTTCACCGCCCGCACGCTTGCCAGCTTCTCACCCACTCCGCAGTTCCAAATCTGCCGCTCGGTGAACGCGACGACGCTATCAGTAACCGTTATGATCGAGAAGCGATGCCCGAGAGATGCGGCGATGAGCGCAGTAGCCTCACCAGGACCAACGATTGGTATTGAGAGCAGTTCACGAAACGCATCCAAACCTGGATCGCCGTAGCAACCGAGCACAATGGCATCCCAATTGTCCTGCTCCAACTCCAACGCTCTTTCCACCGTCGCCGGTATCGACAGGTATTCCTCGTACATGCTCTCTATCGAAGCGGGTCCCGTTGGCACGTCTTCGACTCCGATCTCCGTCCCTGGAGCAGCGTATTCTTCGAGCAGTCCTCGCCTGCGCTCCATCTCAACCTTGCCTTCGTCCGTGCGCCCCATCGGGCCAGGGATTAAGTACGAGATCTTCATGGCTTTCTCCTGTGCACGTTATTCCGGTACTCAAGATAGAGAAGTGACCAAGCGCTGACGAACTTCGTCCGGCGACCTACCGCCGGGAGGTGTGGGGTTGAGCGGGGTACCGCCTGCCCGCCTGCCCGCCTGCCCGCCTGCCCGCCTGCCCGCCTGCCCGCCTGCCCGCCTGCCCGCCCTAGCGAAAACCGTTCCTTCGCGCTATTCAATGTCTGCCAGCATTTCCACCAGATCGATCTTTCGCGGAGGAAAGTCATTTGAGCATCGGCGGCATCGACCTATTCATAGTAGTCGCGTACCTGATCGCCATCCCAGTCTTTGGAGTTTACTTCCGAAAATATGTCAAGACGGAAGAAGACTATTTCCTCGCAGGCAAGATGCTCCCGTGGTGGGTGATCAGCATGTCGATCATTGGCACCAATATCGGAGCCTATGACTACATGGGCGCTGCAGGCGGGGCGTATCGGTTCGGGATCGCCCAAGCCAACTATGAGTGGATTGGCGCAGTCCCGGCCATGATCCTCTCGGCCATGTTGTTTGTACCGTACTACTGGAAAGCGGGGGTTTATACAGTTCCCGAGTTCCTCGGTAAACGCTACAACCTTGCCGTTCGTGTTATTCAGGCGCTGCTCTGGGGGTCGTTCCTGGCGTGCGTTCTCGGGGTGTTCTTCTGGGCCGCCGGACTGATGCTAAATGAATACCTTGACATACCGATCTGGATGAGTCTCGTGCTGACGGCAACGATCGTCGGCGTGTACACAATAACCGGCGGCCTGGCCGCGGTAGCAATGACTGACGTGGTTCAACTCCTCGTGATGTTCATCGGAGGTGTCGCACTCACGGTTCTGGGCCTGTGGACTGTGGGGGGGTGGTCGGCGCTCGTCGACAGCATCGTCCCAACGCACCCCAACCACTTCAACCTCCTGTTGCCGCTCGACGATCCCACGATTCCATGGTTGGGCATGATATTGGGCCTAGCATTCGTGCTATCGCCCGCATGGTGGTGCTGTCACCAGGCAATCATACAGCGCACACTCGGCGCTCGGAGTGAGTGGGACGCAAAGGCCGGCATGCTGTTCGCAGCGTTTCCGAAGATGTTCATACCGGTGTTGGTGGTGCTGCCTGGGCTGCTTGCACTGTCGCTCAACCCCAACCTCGTCGGCCCGGAGATGGACCGTGCATTCCCCTGGCTGATTCGGAACCTCCTGCCGGCAGGGCTCGCGGGACTTGTGTTCGCAGCATTCCTAGCTGCGCTGATCTCGAGCGTCGACTCCACACTCAATTCTGCTGCGACGCTCTGGACCAAGGACATTTATCAGCGTTTCTTCGTCAAGGACGGAACTGACCGGCATTATCTCAAGGTCGGCCGGTTCCTCACATTCCTATTCATCCTCTGGGCGATCGCGTTCGCTCCCGTCACCACGAAATTCCCCGGTATCTACGTAGCGATGCAGAGCCTGCTTTCGATTTTCCAGGGACCCACTTTTGCGATCACTCTGTTGGGGATTTCGTGGAGACGCGCCACGCAATGG
>Ga0180432_10007571_pt1 | contig 13747 bp, 12 predicted proteins | sample SS_ome_10_FD_132414 | JGI IMG/M metagenome (GOLD analysis project Ga0180432, IMG submission 132414) | Hypersaline lake sediment archaeal communities from the Salton Sea, California, USA - SS_1_MS_2 metaG | ecosystem: Environmental > Aquatic > Non-marine Saline and Alkaline > Hypersaline >...
CTCGTGCTTCCACTTGGTCCACTCGCCGGGCTGGTAGGGGTGCAAGGCCAGCCAGTAGCCTCCGGCCCAGAAGTAAGCGGCCATCAGCGACCAGGCGTAGGCCCGGTACATGGGTCCGGTCATGTCCGCGGCGATCTGCTCTCCGACCGACCGGCCTACTTCGTCGGCGGCCGAGTCGATGGCCGTGTCCAGAAACAAGCCGCAGCCCGAAAAGCAGAGGGAAAGGGCCAATACACCCGCAACCAATCCGGTCATTCTTCTGTGCATTTTCAATTCCTCCTTCTTTTTGTTGCCGAGATTGAAGTACGGCACAACCGGCTTGTCAACAACAAAGGAAGATGATAGATGAGATATCCATGTTCAAGGAGATCAAAGAGCGCCTGGAGGGCCTGGAGAAGAGGTTCGCTGCGCTAAGGGGGCCTCTTTGACGTCGACGCCAAGCAGAAGCGCATCGCGGCCATCGACCGCGACATGGAGAAGCCCGGGTTCTGGGACAAGCCCCAGGCGGCCGCGGAGATCCAGAAGGAACGCGCCGATCTCCTCGACACCGTAGAGATCTACACCAAGACCGAAAAGAGACTCCAGGACACGATCGAGCTGATCGAGCTGGCCGAGGGCGAGCAGGATCAGCAGATGGAGGAGGAGCTCGAGGCGGAGATCGACGGAATCGCGGAGAGTGTCCGGGCCATGGAGCTGGCCCGAATGCTCTCGGGGCCCAACGATCAGCGCAGTGCCTTCGTGAGCATCAACGCCGGGGCGGGGGGCACCGAGTCGTGCGACTGGGCGGACATGCTCCTGCGCATGTACCTGCGCTACTGCGAGTCGCGCGGATGGAAGGCCTCGATCACCGACTACCTGGCCGGCGACGAGGCCGGGGTCAAGTCGGTCACCTTCTCGGTCGAGGGCAAGGCCGCCTACGGGTACCTGCGGGCCGAGGTGGGCATCCACCGGCTGGTGCGCATATCGCCCTTCGACGCCGCCAAGCGCCGGCACACCTCCTTCGTCTCGGTTTTCGTCTACCCGGAGGTGGAGGAGGACATCGAGGTGGAGATCCGCGACGAGGATCTGCGCATCGACACCTACCGGGCCTCGGGCGCCGGCGGCCAGCACGTGAACAAGACCGACTCGGCGGTGCGCCTCACCCACCTGCCCACCAATATCGTGGTGGCCTGCCAGAACGAGCGCAGCCAGCACCGCAACAAGGCCACCGCCATGAAGATCCTCAAGAGCCGCCTGTACGACATGGAGATGGAAAAACGAAAGGCGGAGGAAGACGCCCTGCACGGCCAGAAGAAGGAGATCGCCTGGGGCTCGCAGATCCGCTCCTACGTCCTGCAGCCCTACCGCATGGTCAAGGACCACCGCACCGGCTTCGAAACCGGAAACGTCGACAAGGTCCTCGACGGCTCTTTAGACGGCTTCATCGAAGCCTACCTGATTCAGGAAGGCGCGGGTGGGCCAGAAAAGTAAGCCGCTACCGTCCCAAGTCAAGCGCCTCGGCCTGGTGAGCTTCTTCAACGACTTCGCCAGCGAGATGGTGGTGCCGTTGTTGCCGGCCTTCGTAACCACCGTCATGGGCCTGGGTCCGCAGATCTTGGGGGTCATGGAGGGCATCGCCGAGAGCACCGCCGCGATCTTGAAATACTTTGCCGGCTGGTGGTCCGACAAGATCGCCCGCCGCAAGCCCCTGGCGGTGTTCGGCTACACCCTGGCCAACCTGGTCCGTCCGCTTGTCGCCGTAGCCGGTGCGGGCTGGCACCTGGTGGCCATCCGTTTCGCCGACCGGGTGGGCAAGGGGATGCGCACCGCGCCCCGCGACGCCTTGCTGGCCCAGGCCGCCGACGCCGGTCAGCGGGGCCGGGCCTTCGGTTTCCACCGGGCCATGGATCATACCGGCGCCCTGGTGGGACCGGTGGTGGCCCTGGTGCTGTTGGGGGTTCTGGAGCTGAAGCTCTATGCGGTGTTTTTGCTCTCGGCGGTCCCCGGACTGTTTGCAGTCCTGTCGATCGTTTTTCTGGTCAAGGAACAGAGGCCAGTCGACTGCGAGATCGATCCAGTAGAATGCGGTGCCGACGACCGGAGGAGTTTTTCGGTGTTCGTCGCCGCCAGCGTGCTGTTCACCCTGGGCAACTCCTCGGACGTGTTTTTGGTTTTGCGCGCCCATGAACTGGGCCTGCCGGTTATCTTCGCGCCGGTGGTGTGGATGGTGCTGCATTTTTCCAAGGCGGCCACCGCCACCCGCGGGGGGGCGCTCTCCGACCGTGTCGGCCGCAAGTGGGCCATCTTCGCGGGCTGGGTGCTGTATGCCTTCTGCTATTTGGGCTTCGCCCTGGCAACGTCTCTTTGGCAGTTGATTGCGGTGCTGTTTCTGTACGGGATTTCCTATGGGCTCTGCGAGGGCCCCGAGAAGGCGCTGGTGGCCGATGTGATCGGGCCCCGGCGGCGCGGGCGCGGCTACGGCGTCTATCACCTGGCGGTGGGCGCCGCAGCCCTGCCCGCCAGCGTGATCACCGGATTTCTGTGGAAGTTTTACGGCCCGCTGGTGGCGCTGGGGACCGGCGCGGTTCTGGCCACGGCCGCAGCCAGCGTGTTGTTGCTTGGACTGGGAGAGAGGAAGTAAGATAGGAGCTGATGATACAAAGACTGCTGCTGGTTGTTCTGGTGCTGGGGTTCTTCGGCTGTGGCGGCGATGAGGAAGACCCCGTCAACCCCCCCGAGCGTTTTGGTCCCTACCGGGTCGGGTTCCGCTACATCGAATTTTTCGACGAGGTTCGCGACCGATCGGCCTATACCGCCGTGTGGTACCCGGGCCTGCGGCCGCAGAGCGGGGCCCAGAAGGTCATGTACTTGTCTGTCTTCGAGGGGCGCGCCTACCAGGACGCCGCGCTGGATGACTACGCCGCGCCCTACCCGCTGGTGATGTTCTCCCATGGGTTTCAGGGCATAGGCATCCAGTCGTTCACCCTTTGCGAGCACCTGGCCAGCCAGGGGTTCATCGTGGCCGCGCCCAACCATGAGGGCAACACCATCTTCGACGACTCCAGCGACGAGGAGGTGGCCCAGATAGTCTTCGAACGGCCGGTGGACATCATCTTCACCATGAGCGAGCTGCAGGCCCATGCGGACTTCGCTTCAGCCATCGATCCCGAACGGATCGGGATTGCCGGCCACTCCTTCGGGGGCTATACCACCCTGGTCCTGGCCGGAGCCGAGGGGGACGCCGAAACCGCCCAGGCCCACTGCGCGGCCAGCGGAGGGGAGGGGGTGTTCTGTCCCTATGTGGACTACTGGGAGGCCGGGGATGTCGTCCGGCCTCCTCCGGGGGCCGAAGTGTTCAAGGCGGCGCTGTCGTTGGCTCCCGGCGGTTACGGCGCCTTCGGCGACGAGGGACTTTCGAAGGTGGACATGCCGCTTATGATCATGGGCGGCGACCTGGACGACATGACCGGCGAGGAGGTCCTGCCCATCTACGACGCCCTGCCGGCCCCCAAGCACAAGATCTTGATCGAAGGCGCCGGACACATGAGCTTCACCGACATCTGCCGGCTGGACCTGCCGGTGCCCGAACTCGAGGAGATGTGCGATCCTTCTATCTACATGGACATCGATCGGGCTTTCGAGATCATCGACGTTTTCGCCGCGGCCTTCTTCCGCCGTGAGCTCTGCGGCGAGAAATCCATGGCCGGGTACTTGGACCCCGCCTTTGCCGCCACGCTCCCCGAGGCCACCTACGAGTCCGACACCGAATAGAAAAGTGGAATGATCCCCCCCGGCGGAATGTTGACCTAAAAACTGGCTTGTTTTCCTTGACCGGTGTTTGGTTATGGGCTATGGTACGGCAACCTCAGAAGTGTAAAAACCTTTTTTAAACGAGAGGTTATGCCAGACAATCCGGAAGAACAGGTAGAGCAGCGGCGTAGAAAGCTCAAGGGCCTGCGCGAGCAGGGCGTCAATCCCTATCCCAACGATTTTCATCCCGAAAACGTCGCCTCCCAGATCCACGCGGCCCACAGTGAACACAGCGCCGAAGAGTTGGAGAAGTTCGACACCCGATACAGCATAGCCGGCCGGGTGATGGCCCTGCGTTTATTCGGGAAAGTGGCCTTCATAAAATTGTGCGACCGCAGCGGGGCCATCCAGGTGGTGGTCGAGAAGAACGCGTTGGGCGACGAGATCTTCGGTGTGTTCAAGAAGTTCGTCGAGGTGGGCGACATCGTGGGCGCCGCCGGGCCGCCCATGCGCACCCGCACCGGCGAGCTCTCCGTCCATGCCAAAGAGCTGAAGCTGCTCACCAAGAGCCTGCGGCCGCTTCCCGAGAAGTGGCACGGCCTCAAGGACGTGGAGATCCGCTACCGGCGGCGTTACCTGGACCTGACCGTCAACCGCGACGTGGCCGAGGTGTTCATGCTGCGGGCGAAGATCATCCGGCACGTCCGGTCTTTTTTGGAAGAGCGAGGGTTCCTCGAGGTGGAAACCCCCATGATGCACTCGCTGGCCGGCGGGGCCACCGCCCGGCCGTTCGTCACCCATCACAACGCCCTGGACATGGAGCTGTTCATGCGGGTGGCTCCGGAGCTGTTCTTAAAGCGCCTGCTGGTCGGCGGGCTGGAGCGGGTCTACGAGTTGAACCGCTGCTTCCGCAACGAGGGCGTCTCGACCCAGCACAATCCCGAGTTCACCATGATCGAGTTCTACCAGGCCTACGCCACCTACACCGACATGATGGAGCTGACCGAGGCGCTGATCTGCTCGCTGGCCGACGAAGTCAAGGGCGCGCGCCAGCTCTCCTACCAGGGACAGGAGATCGAACTGAATCCGCCTTTCAGGCGGGTGACCGTCCACCAGGCGCTGGCCGAGGCGTTGGGCGTCCCCGCCGAGGATCTGAAAGACGAGCAGAAGCTGCAAAAGCTGGCCGACGAGCACGGAGTGGCGGTGGCCGACGACTGGCCGGCCGGCAAGGTGCTGATGACCCTGTTCGAGGAGAAGGTCGAGCCCGGCCTGGTCCAGCCCACCTTCATCCTGGATTTTCCCTTGGATGTCTCGCCCCTGTCGCGCAAGAAGGAGGGGCGCGAGGATCTGGTGGACCGCTTCGAGCTGTATATCGCCGGCCGGGAGATGGCCAACGCCTTCTCGGAGCTCAACGACCCCGACGACCAGCGGGAGCGCTTCAAGGCCCAGATGGAGGCCAAGGCCCAGGGAGATGAGGAGGCCATGCCCTACGACGAGGACTACGTCCGCGCGCTGGAGTACGGCATGCCGCCGGCCGGCGGCGAAGGGATCGGGATCGATCGGCTGGTGATGCTGCTGGCGGACGTTCCTTCCATCCGTGACGTCATCCTGTTCCCCTTACTCCGGCCGGAACGCTGAGCGGAGGAATCTTGGAGAAACGCCGCACCTGGTCGTCCTTCGGTCTGGCCGCCGGAGTAGGCATGTCGCTCACCCTGGTGATGCTGCTGGGCGGCGAGCACCTCCTGCGGCAGGCCTTCAAAGACATGGACACCTCCCGGGACCTCTGGCCCTACCTGCTGGTGGGCCTGGAGGGGCTGTGCGTGGGCGTGGCCCTGGGCTTTTTGGTCGACTACTTTCCCTCCCTGGAGGGCTTCCTTTCCAGCCTGGTGGTGGTGGGTCGCCTGGTGGTCCGGGACGGATATCAGGTGGGCCTGGACAACTTCGTCGAGTTCTTGCTCAAGTTCGAGGCCCACTTCGCCGCCCTGTATTTTGCGGCCTTCGTGCTGTTTCTGGCCCGGGGGGGCGGGCTCTACTACCCGTTTCTGGTGGGGATGCGCTACCTGCGCTTCAAGGTGATAACCGCCATCTCCGTGGCGGGCGTGGCCCTGGGGGTGGCGGCCATGGTGGTGGTGCTCTCGGTGATGAGCGGGTTCGAGACCGATTTGAAGGCCAAGATCGTGGGCACCAACGCACACGCCATCGTCCAGAAGCGCGGCACCGACTTCGTCGAGTATCCCATTGTCCTGGAGAAGATCCGCCGGGTTCCCGGCGTGGTGGCGGCCAGCCCCTTCGTCTACAACGAGGTGATGGTCTCCTCGGAATACAACATCTCCGGGGTCTTCATAAAGGGGATCGATCCCGCGACCGCCGGCTCGGTGACCAATCTGGACAAGAGCATCGAGGAGGGCGAGCTGGATCTGCTGATCCACCCGGAGAAGATCGATGCCTTCCTGGACGAGAAGTTGAAAAAGTCCCTTCCGGAGGTGGTGGAGATCCAGGAAGAGAGTGCCGCCGAGCCGAAGGAGATAAAGAAGACCCCTTCCGGCGAAGTGCCTTCGCCGGAGCCGCTCAGTATCAAGCCCAAGCGCAAGAAGACCACCCCGGGGATCTTCATCGGCAAGGAGCTGAAGAAGATACTCAAGGTGCGCATGGGCGACCGGGTCAACGTGGTCTCTCCGCTTTCCGAGGAGCTGGGTCCCTCGGGCCCGGTGCCCATGGCCCGCTCCTTCAGGGTGGCGGGGGTCTTCTACACCGGCATGTACGAGTACGACGCCAAGTCGGTCTACACCACCCTGGCTTCCGCCCAGGATTTCTTTTCGATGGGCGATGCCGTCACCGGGATCGGGTTGAAGTTCGACAACCTCGACCGGGCGGGACCCATCTGCGCCGATATCCTCTCGGCCCTGGACGGCTATCCCTATTTCACCCGCACCTGGTACCAGATGAACAAGAACCTCTTCACCGCGCTGAAGATGGAGAAGATCGGCATGTTCATTCTGGTGGTGATCGTGACCCTGGTCTCGGCGTTCGGGATCATCTCCACGCTGATCATGCTGGTATGGGAGAAGGTCAAGGAGATCGCCATACTGAAATCCATGGGCGCCACCGGCGACGGGGTGATGAAGATTTTCATGTTCGAGGGGATCACCATCGGCATGGTGGGGACGATCCTGGGCCTGTTGATGGGCTGGGGGATGTGCGAGTTGCTGCAGAGCATCGGCATGCAGCTGGATCCGGAGGTTTATTACATCGAGGGCCTGCCGGTTAACATGGACGTATTGGAATTCGTTCTGATCGCCGGCATTGCTTTTCATATCAGTTTCATCGCCACCATCTACCCTTCGCGCCGCGCCTCCCGGCTGAGGCCGGCGGAGGGATTGCGCTACGACTGAGGAAGATTGCGTTGGAAGCGATGGTAAAAGTCACCGAGTTGAGAAAGACCTTCTGGCTGGGCAGCAAGGCCATCGAGGTTCTCAAGGGCGCGGACTTCGAGGTCCAGCAGGGGGAGATGGTGGCGGTGGTGGGTTCTTCGGGGGCGGGCAAGAGCACCTTGCTGCACCTGCTGGGAACCCTGGACACCCCCACCCGGGGCCGCATCGACATCGGCGGCGAGGATGTACACAAATTCCCTCCCGACAAGCTGGCTTCCTTCCGCAACCGCACCATCGGGTTCGTCTTCCAGTTTCATCACCTGCTCCCGGAGTTCAACGCGCTGGAGAACACCATGATGCCTGCGTTGATCCAGCGCACTCCCCGTAAAGAAGCCGAGCGGAAGGCCAAAGACATCCTCGAGCGGGTTGGACTTTCCCAACGGCTGGATCACCGGCCGGTGGAGCTGTCGGGGGGCGAGCAGCAGCGGGTGGCTCTGGCCCGCGCTTTGGTTTTGGGCCCGCGCCTGTTGCTTGCCGACGAGCCAACCGGTAATCTGGATGACCAGACCAGCGAGGGAATTCATCGGTTGTTGTTCGACCTGAACCGGAGCCTGGGCATGACCACTATCATCGTTACCCACAACGCCAAGCTGGCCGCCCTGTTGGGGCGGACTCTCTACCTGCGCTCCGGGCAGATCTCCACGGTTTCCGGCGGCCGGGGAGGCGTTCCGGCATGAACCGGGTCCTGCGCATATTGCTGCCTCTTGTGGCGCTGGTGCATGTGACGCCTGTGCTGGCAGGAGACCTGCAGAAAGTCGAGGTGCGCGGGAACAAGCGGGTGGAGTCGGACGCCATCCGCCTGGCGGTCAAGTCACAGCCGGGCGAACCGCTGAATCCGGCCCAGGTGGCGGCGGACATCAAGTCCATCTACGCCCTGGGGTATTTCGACAACATCCGCGCGGAGGTGCAACAGCGGCCCGAAGGCGAAGTGCTGGTGTTCATTGTCACCGAGAAGCCCTCGATTGCCAAGATAGACTACCAGGGCTACGACGAACTGGATCTGGACAAGATCAAGGAGGTGGTGGACATCCAGCCGCTCTCGGTCCTGAACATCGCCAAGATTCGCAAGAACGCCGACAAGATCAAGGAGCTGTACATAGAGAAGGGGTTCTTCCTGGCCGACGTGGACCACAAGCTGAAAAAGCTGTCCAAGAACCGGGTGGCGCTCACTTTCGTCATCAACGAGCGGGCCAAGGTGGAGGTCAAGCGCATCACCTTCATCGGCAACCAGAACGTTACCGATGAGGAGTTGGAGGGGATCATGGAGACCCGCGAGGGTGACTTCTTCTCCTGGCTCACCTCCTCGGGGACTTTCAAGCAGGAGGCCCTCAAGCGCGACATGGTCCGTATCAGCGAGTACTATTACAACAACGGGTTCATCAACGTGAAGGTATCCGAGCCGGTTGTGGAGATCTCGCGGGATCGCACCTCCCTGTTCATCACCATCCCGGTCGAGGAGGGTTTGAAGTACCGCTTCGGCAACATGGGATTCTCGGGTGATCTGCTGGTGGAGGACCGCGATCTGCTCAAGGAGATCGAGAAAGCCATCGACGACAACGGCGTCGGCCTGGTTTTCTCCAAGGAGTTGGCCCGCGAACTCCAGAAAAGGATGAGCGACCAGGAGATCCTGCGCCTGAAGATCGAGGTTCTCTTGGAGCTCGAGAAGGAGGTCAAGGAGCGCATTTCCCAGGGCGTCTGGGAGGAGCAGCAGCCAGAGCGCCCCAAGGCCGAGGTGCTGCGCGAGCGGGTGCGTCTGGAGATGCTGAGCCAGCTCAAGACCCAGGTGCTGGAGGAGCTGTTGCTGGTGGCCCCCGGGGAGGTGTTCAACCGCGCCAAGCTGGGCATGAGCATGTTCCGCGTCCAGGACGTGTTCAAGAACCGCGGCTACGCTTACGTGGAGGTGGTACCCGAGACACACATCGACACCGAGGCCCGCATCGTCGACATGAACTTCAATATTCAGAAGGGCCTCAAGGTCTTCGTCGAGCGCATCGAGATCAAGGGAAACATAAAGACCCGCGACAAGGTGATCCGGCGCCAGCTGCGCGTCTACGAGGGCGAGTACTACTCCGGGACCGGGATGGAGGTCTCCCGCCGCCGGGTGAACATGCTGGGGTTCTTCGAGAAGGTGGACATCTCGGAGAAGCGCGGCAGCGCGCCCGACCGCATAATAATCACGGTGGACGTGAAGGAGCGGCCCACCGGGACGTTCCAGATCGGCGCGGGCTTTTCCTCGGTGGAGAACTTCATCGCCACCGCGCAGATATCCCAGCAGAACTTGTTCGGGCGCGGACAGACCCTGGCGTTGATGGCCCAGCTGTCCAGCCTGCGCCAGTTCTTCTCGCTCAACTTCATCGAGCCGTACTTCCTGGACACCAACTGGTACTTCGGCTTCCGCCTTTACAACACCATGCTCGACTACATCTACTTCGTCCGCAAGGCCACCGGCGGCGACCTGACCCTGGGCTACGAGTTCATCGACGACTGGCGCCTGTCGGTCACCTACACCCTGGAAAACGTTGACGCCTCCAGCGGAGGCTATGGCGGAGAAGGCATGCCCGCCAATCTGTTCAACGACGGCTGGACATCCAGCCTGAGGCTGACCATCACCTGGGATACCCGCAACAACCGCCTGTTCCCCTCGGACGGGCACCTGCTGCAGGGATCCGTCGAACACGCCAGCAAATACACCTTCTCGGAAAACGAGTTCACCCGCTACTCCGGAGTGGCCCGCTGGTACTTCCCCATATTCTGGGGGTTCGTCGTCAAGACCAACCTTACGCTTGGATATATCACTTCGACATCGATGGAAGGCATACCCATTTTCGAGAAGTTCTTCGTCGGCGGCATCTACACGGTGCGAGGCTACGAGCCGCGATCAATCGGCCCGGAAACGCGGATAATGGGCGAACCGGATCCCCACTCTTCCACTCGCTACGCAAACATTGGCGGAAACAAGCAGATCATCGCCAATCTGGAGCTGGAGTTTCCCATCTTCCCCCAGGTCAACATCCGCGGCGTGGTATTTCTGGATGCCGGCAACGCCTACGATCAGGGGGAGGGGTTGCTGTCCGAGCGTTACAACTCGGGGGATACCACGATAAAGGAGACCTTCTGGGGATTGTACTGGTCCACCGGTTTCGGGTTCCGCTGGTTCTCGCCCATCGGCCCGCTGCGCTTTGAATGGGGCATTCCGCTCACCCGTCGTCCGGGGGACAAGGACATCCTCTTCGAGTTCACCATCGGCAACTTTTTCTAGATTTTCACCAGGTAAGGCTTGCAAAAAGGGTTGAATTTGGGAATAAGATTCGGGGTCGAAACCAACCAGGGAGGACTTTTGATATGAGAACGGCAACTTGGTTTACCGCTATGATGGCTGCCTTCTGCCTGCTGTACTCGGCGGAGGCTTCGGCCCAGCGGGCAAAAATCGGTTATATAAACATAACCCAGGTGTTTGAAACCACCGACGAGGGCAAGGCCATACTCTGGCGCCTGAAGAGCGAGCACTCCAAGAAACAGAAGGAATTGGACAAACGCATGAAAGCCTTCGAGGAGAAGGCCAAGCAGTTCCAGGCGCAGGCCTCCATGCTCAAGGAAGACGTTCGCGCCGAAAGGCTGCAGGCGCTGGCCAAGGAGGAGCGGGAGCTGCAGATGCTCTTCATGCAGTATCAGACCGCCATCAACAAGAAGAAGGCCGAGGCGCTGGGCAAGTTCGAGGAGAAGGTTATGGGCGTGGTCCAGACCGTCGCCAAGCGCGAGGGGTTGGATTACATCCTGCGCCAGGAGGTGCTCCTGCACGGGCCCGCCAAGATGAACCTGACCAATCAGGTGATCCGCGAATACGACAAGCGACATCCGGGTGCTTCCAAAAAGAAGAAGAAGAGCAAGTGATCCTTGCCCACCTCCCTGGCTGATATCGGGGCCCGGCTGGGCGCCGAGTTGATCGGAGCGGACGCACAGGTGTCCGGAGTGGCCGCTCTGGAGGACGCCGGCCCATCCGATGTCACCCTCTGTTTCGACCGCCGCCGCATAGCCGACCTGAAGGAGACCCGGGCCGCCGGGGTGATCCTTCCCAAGGGCGCGACTGTTTTGCAGGAGACGGCCCCTTGCGCCGTCCTGCGGGTAGACGAGCCCCGCCTGGCCCTGGCCCGGGTGCTGGAGCTCTTTCACCCCGAGCCGGAGGGCGCCGGGGGCGTCCAGAAAGGCGCCCGGGTGGAGGCGGGGGCCAAGCTGGGCAAAGGGACTACGGTGGCGACCGGCGCGGTGATCGAATCGGGCGCTTTGATCGGCGCCGACTGCCGCATCGGCCCCAATGCGGTGGTGGCGTCCGGCTGCACCCTGGGCGACCGGGTGATCCTGGGGCCGGGCGCGGTGATCGGCTCGTGCGGCTTCGGCTTCGTTGCCGAGGGGGACGGGGTGCGCAAGATCCCCCAGGTGGGGCGGGTGGTGATCGAAGACGACGTAGAGATCGGGGCCAACACCACCGTGGATCGCGCCACCCTCGGCGAGACGCGCATAGGCCGGGGCACCAAGATCGACAATCTGGTGCAGGTGGGACACAACGTCAAAATCGGCAAGAACGTGTTGATCGCCGCTCAGGTCGGCCTTTCGGGCAGCGTGAAGATCGAAGACGGCGCGGTCCTCGGGGGGCAGGTCGGCGTGGCCGATCACGTGGTTGTCGGCGCCGGAGCCCAGGTGGGTGCCAAGGCGGGCGTGGGCAGTCACGTTCCTCCGGGCGCCCGGGTGGCCGGTTACCCGGCCGTCGAGGTCAAGTATTGGCTGGAAAATGCCTTCCTGTGGCGCCGGGTGCGCCGGCTGCTGAAGCGAACGAAAGAGAAGGGGAGCCAGAAGTGACCGACGTGCATCCCTCCGCGGTGGTTGACAAGCGGGCCGAGTTGGCCGAGGGGGTGGAAGTGGGCCCGGGCGCGGTGATCGGGCCGGATGTGCGGGTGGGTCCCCGCACGGTGATCGGGGCCCACGCGATCCTGGACGGGCACCTGACCATCGGGGCGGACAACCGCATCTTCCCCCACGCGGTGCTGGGGACGCCCCCCCAGGATATCAAGTACAAGAACGAGCCCACCCGGCTTCGGGTCGGCGACCGCAACCTGGTGCGCGAGTTCGTCACCGTCCACCGGGGCACCCCCCAGGGTAAGGGGGTCACCACCATCGGCTCGGATGTCTTCCTGATGGCCTACGTGCACATCGCCCATGACAACCTGATCGAGAATCACGTGGTGGTGGCCAACAGCGCGCAGATCGCCGGCCACGTGACCCTGGGGGAGCATGCCATCGTGGGTGGTTGCTGCGCCGTGCACCAGTTCGTCCGCGTGGGTCCGCATGCCTTCATCGGCGGCGGCAGCATCGTGGTCATGGACATTCCGCCGTTCTGCAAGGCCACCGGCAACCGCGCGCGTCTCCACGGGCTGAACACCATCGGAATCCGCCGCCGCGGTTTTTCCGCAGACGACCTTAGGAACCTGCGCCGGGCCTACCGCCTGGCCTTCCAGTCCAACCTGCTGGTATCCGAGGCCGCGGAAAGAATCGAACGCGAGATCGCTCCCCAATGCCCGTCCGCAAAGGCGCTGGCCGAGTTCCTGCGCTCTTCCCGGCGGGGCGTGACCCGCTAGATTTTCCAGGTTCTATTCGAGATCGATCACGTTGCAGGTGATGGTGCGCAGGACTCCTTCGATCATGTGGATCTTGGAGTAGCTGACCTTGCCCAGGTTGGGTATGTCGGATGCCTCGATCAGCGCGATCAGGTCGAATTGGCCGGTTACCGGGTAACAGGAGTCTACGCCGTTGATGCCGCGGATCTTCTTCATAATGGAGGGAATGGTTCCGGCGGCACATTCGATGAGAACATACGCCTTTGCACTCATTGCCTCTCTCCCAGTCCCCACCCTGGAGTGAGCTCCCCGTTTTTTGTGGCGATTACTCCAGATCGATTACGTTGCAGGTAATCGTCCTGATGACGCCCTCGATCATCTGGATCTTGGAATAGCTGATCTTGCCCACCGCGTTAACGTCCTCTCCCTTCACCAGGGCGATCAGGTCGTACTGTCCGGTTACCGCATGGGCGGTTTCAACCCCTTCGATGCTGGAGAGTTTCTTCAAAATGCCAGGAATCGTCCCCGCCGCGCCCTCGATGAGGATGTACGCTCTTGCCGACATTCCAATCCTCCCGTTGAGTTCTATAAAGATATACTGTCGTGGTTCTTAAAACGCAAGGGTTTTGTTGACAGCTATGCGGTGCGAATGCCACCATCGGGCGCGTGAAACGGTGGATTCTCATATTGGCAATGGGGCTGGCCGCGTGTAAGGGAGAGGAGCCTTCCGCCGGTAAGATCACTGTGACTGCCGAAGTGGTGGCGGTGGTCAATGGGGTGGCTATTTCAAAAGAAGAGTACCAGAAGACCCTGGCTCATGCCGAAAGGGTCTTCTCGCCACAGCCGGAGGAGAAGGCCGCCCTGGCCCAGCGGATCCTGGATAAGATGGTGGCGGACGAGCTGCTTATCCAGCACGCCCATGCCCGGGGGATCCACGTCACCTCCGAGGAAATCGACAAGAAGATGCAGGAGATCGCC
>Ga0180432_10007572_pt1 | contig 13746 bp, 12 predicted proteins | sample SS_ome_10_FD_132414 | JGI IMG/M metagenome (GOLD analysis project Ga0180432, IMG submission 132414) | Hypersaline lake sediment archaeal communities from the Salton Sea, California, USA - SS_1_MS_2 metaG | ecosystem: Environmental > Aquatic > Non-marine Saline and Alkaline > Hypersaline >...
AGTATTCCATAAAGAAATAATAATTATGGTAAATGCAAAAATAAAATTACCAAAGCTTACTAACAGGTAAAATATTAAGGTAAATCTCATCAATCTTTTAGTTATCTCTTTTTGTTTTAAAATCTTATTTGATAATAAAGCTCCGAATAATAATTGACTTACGCCTGGACAAAATTTTCCTTGATGTGGACAATCATGACAATTAACTGCTAGGAGAAAATTCATTATAACAAAAAATATAAGAAAAATTAAGAGAATAAATATTGATATCATGCTTAATAAAACTACGATCCCAATGAAGCAGGCAATAAATAAAACATCAATTATTACCGTATCTTTCAGTTTCCAATTATACACGCTACTCATTTTTACAATCTGTAATAATAAATAAATTATAAAAAAACTTTATCTGATGTTATAAGGTAAATAAGAAAGAGAATATAAAAATTATATTTAAGGTTTGATAGCTGAAAAGGTGTAAAATCCTCCATTTTTCCTTTGTCCTTCGATTTTAAAACCATGTTTTTTTATTAGATTTAACCAATGTCTATGGCGTTTAAATACTAAACAAAAGATACCGCAGTACGCAATGAGTTGCCATGAGCTGCGGTTCCATTCTCCAATATTTAGGTACCCCCCAGGTTTTAATACCCTGTAGGCTTCATCCAGTGCTTTATCAGGGCCATTTTCCATGTGAAGCTCATGTAGAACTGAGGAAAAAAACACCATGTCAAACATCCCATCATCAAAAGGGATCTCGATCGCTGACCCAAATTGGAATGTTGTTTTATCATCTACACCTTCCAAGCGTGCATTTCGTTGAACAGTGTCTAATGCATTTCCTCCAATTGCAGTTTTACTATATATATCAATTCCATACAAATGTCCATCATTTTTAAGGGATTTGGCAGTCTTGATTGCATGTCGTCCTGTACCACATCCAACATCTAATATTTTAGGAGACTCAATATTCTCTATTAGCTCGTTTTCATTTCCTGGTGAATTATTCTTGTTAAGAATTATATTCATCAAACCCATTCCAATACCTGGCCATAGAAATATTAATATCATCGCAATTCCAGAAATTATTAATGTGACCATTAAATAACCTCCTAAAAAGAAGCTAAGGATAGTCAAGCTGAGCCCTAGTAATCCTAAAATAGTGAAATTAACTATCAAATTTTTTACATACCATCCATATTCTGGTTTTTCTTCATCCATTTTAATCATTTGTTCATAGTTGTTACTTGTGACTAAGTGTCGCGACTATTTAAATGTTATTGTGTCGCGACGAATCGTCATATTTTTATAGTTGAAATACTATTAATATTATAATGAGTAAAGAATCAAATGAAGAATTCATCGATGGTCTTCAAAAGCTTGGGTTGAGTTCTAATGAGGCAATAGTATATTATTATCTTATTCATCATGGAAAAAAAGGAACCTTCGTCAAAGATTTAAAGAACCACACAAAACTAGAGCGAACAACAATTTATTCAATTCTAAATCGACTTTTAGAAATGGGGTGTGTTATTGAAGCCAAAAATACAGATGCGCCAAAACAAGCTAAGATGTTCGTCGCAACTAGTCCAGAACTATACATGGAAAAGATATTAAATGAAAAGCGTAAGGAATTGAAAGAACTAGAAGTAATAAAAAAATCAGTAATCGACAGATTAGAAAGTCTTTTCTTACAGAGCCAGGAATTTTCATTTGAGTTGGTTGATGATTACATGAAACCATTCTTAAATCCCTTAATCGAGAAAGGATGGAAAATCTTGGAATATGTTTCCGAAAAAAGCTCAATTACATATGGATTTGAAGCTTACGATTGCACATTACTTAATCCTAACGCTAAATTTGTAAAAGATGCGGGATTCATGATTTTTAGGTATGATCATGAAGTTGAAAAGGATGAAAATACTTTGAATTACATGTATGGATTATTAAAGCGAAAAGGCAAGGAAGAGGTTTTAAATAAGGGAATCGGTGTTATAGATTTGAAATTGCATGAAGTTGATATTGATATAAAAGGAAAAAAATATAAGGGCTTTATTCCCGAATTCAAGTTTGAACATTCGGATGGTTGGATGAAAATGACGGAAATGGTCATGATTCCTCAGAAAGAGAAGATTTTTTCTTTATGGGCAGAAGAACATAAGCATATTTTAGAAATGACCCAGGGAATTTATAGATAATTTAAAAGAGTTAGAGTGAAAGGGTTTGAGAAGCTGCAGCTGATTACCTTGCGGCTCTCACTGCATTAATGAAGTTTTTTTCCATATTTTCATACAGAAATATTCAATGCACCAACAAATCCAAGAATTTGTTGTTCGACATATCATCCAAGGATTGTATATCGATTGTACTTTCTTGATCCACTCGGAGAGTTTTTCATTCAGCACTTATGCATCGAAGTTGCTTCATCACTTCTCAAGCGTTCTCACCGTTAGGCTTGAACATATAATGGTCATATTTTTTCGTATTTAAATGCAATTATTAAGGTATTATTATTATTGTCGGGGATTCCTCTAATTCTAATAAAAAATAAAAATTAAACACTATCTAATTATTGTTAATTTTAATCTTAATTCTTTTAGTAAGCTCTATATATTTCATAAATTATTCTTTCACGGAAATTATTATAATCGATTAATTTTTCGAAATCCACCATGCTACATTTTATATGCTGAAGAATGTTTGCCTTTAGATCGCTTAATTCCCATTTCCTTATGATGTTGCGTTCGATCTCACCAAACGAATCAAGATAGAGAATGTAGAGTTTCTTAACCTTATTGTTATTCATTATAATCTGGGCTAACTCTTTCATATCATCCATGTCATCCTCTGGAATGATGTAGTGATGTCCTTGATATAGAATGCCGTCATTTGAACCTTGAAGTTCCTTGAGTAAATCGTAAATTGGACCACATACATGACAATCACTATAAGTGGGTTTTTCAGAGCGTGGAACTAATTTAGTAAAGAGAGGATATGGTAGAACTTTCTGCATTGTTCTCTTTTTCAAGAGTGGCTCCTCAATTGAGGCTATATCCTTATCAGTCCAGCTCCCTTGAGCGAAGATGAGAACGCAAAAATGCTCATACGCTCCTTTTTTTTTAGGTTTTCCCATAAATTTTATTCCCAATTACTATATTTTCCTATGAAATGCATTAATAACTATAGAGTTTAACGAAATAATAAATCGATCTATCCCTTTTAAAGGGATAGGAATGAGTTATTTTTTTCTTTTTGGATTATAACTATACTCGCTCAACAAGATGTCCCTTACTAAGGTTTCAATCTCTTCCGTTTTATCGATTGTTCCTACCATTCCATACATTGCTGCTTGCCCCTTTATTTCCTCGGTAGATGGCATTGATTTGAGTTTTTTCAGAGCCCATTTCAAGTCAGATAAGAATTCATCTACGATTGGAGCGTGTAATCTGCAGATGTTATGATGAGCTGCGGGTGGGTCTTGCATACGGTTAATGAACCATTCCCCTTTTAATGCAACCAAATCGATGAATTTATAAAAATCGAGATGAAGATCATCATCAAAAGTATATGAAAATATCGACATATCTGGTTTACCCATAACGTGAAGACCGTCAATTGCGTTAATTCCATCACACATTTTTTTAGTCGTATCCATCACTTCTTGACAGTATTTGATATAACCTTCTTGACCAATAGATTTTAGCGTTGCCCAAGCTGCTGCAATAGCTCCACCGGGCCTCGTACCAGGCATACTTGGGGATCCATAAATACCTCCGCACCATTTGGGGTAAACATAAAACTGATATTTCCTGAGATCGTCGTTCTTATAAAGAATTACAGAGGCGGGTTTAGCAGCATAGCCATATTTATGGAGATCGGCAGATATTGATGTTATTCCTGGCACTCGGAAGTCCCACTTGCAATAGAGTGGATATCCTGCCTTTTCTACCCAAGGTAGAAAGAATCCCCCCAAACAAGAATCCACATGACACCCGATGTTATTTTCAGCTGCGATTTGAGCTAATTCTTCAATCGGATCTATCACTCCATAGGGATAACATGGAGCAGATCCGACTAGTAAGACGGTGTTTTCATTCACCATCTTAGCAACTTTTTCAACATCTGCCCTAAGGTCATCGCGTACAGGTGCGTGAACAACGTTTAAATTGAAATAATGCGCGCCTTTTTCAAATGCGGGGTGGGCAGTAACAGGTAATATCATTTCTGGTTTATCGATACCTTTAGTATCTAGTGCCCAATCTCGATGTGCTCTAATTGAGTTCAAAATGCTCTCAGTTCCACCAGAGGTCATTGTTCCCGTGGTTTTACGGTTTCCATTCAACATCCAAGCTGTCATTGCCACGACTTCGGTCTCCATGCTTTGAAGGGAAGGATATGCCATAGGATTCAATCCATTTTCAGATATGAACGTGGAAAATGCAGATTTAACAAATTCCGCGTGATCCTCGTCTATCAAGTATGATAAGCCAAAACATTTCCTTTTAAAGGGATTGATATCATTTACTTTCATTTCTCCGCTTAATAACTCCAATATCTCGTCCCGAGCAATTCCATTTTTCGGTATTTCTAAAATATTCCTTGGTATTATAATCACCGATACATACTTTTATAATTAGAAATTTTTTATACCATATAATGTTCTTATATAGTTAAATAGTTTGAACTATATTAGCATTCATACACAGATTGTACAAATAACAATGAAGATTACTTACAGCATATCCAATTGGATATATGGGGAAGAACCTCTTGAAGCTCAATTCATCCGGCTTCAAAAATATGGATACGATGCCATAGAAATAATGGTAACAGATCCAGATGAATTTGACCTTGAGCAAGTAAAGAAATACATAGAAAAATACGCACTTCCTTGTAGTAGCATTTGTACCATGGTAAGCTGGGTTCCAGATAAAGATACGCGTCGGAATTTGATTGACAAGGATTCTAAAATCCGAAAAAGAACCATTGATTATCTTAAAGGGTGCCTACGCATTGGAAATGAGTTAGATGCAAAACTTACTCTTTTTGTTCCCTCCGGAGTTGCCAATACCACGGATACTTGGACTCCAGAAAACAAGGAGATGTGCGTGAGTGCGATGCAGGAATTGGGTGACCACGCAAGATCGTTAGGATCCATACTCGCCGTCATTGAGCCAATTAATAGGTATGAAAACATATTTCTGAGGCGTTGTGATCAAGCTATAGAACTCCTCAAGGAAGCTAATCATCCTCAAGTGAAATTAATGCTTGACTTTTTCCACACAAACATAGAAGAGGATAATAACGGCGATGCTATACGACTTGCAGGGAACAATCTAGTCCATTGTCATATTGCTGACTCAAATCGAAAATCCACGGGGCGCGGTCAGACGGATTGGTTTGAAATCTATCGTGCTCTTCGAGACATAGATTTTAACGGAGCATTAGCTTGCGAACCTCTACCCCCAACGGGAGCAAATGTGTTTGAAAGTCTTGAAGGAACGCGCCCTGAAGCAGACCTATACGCAAAAGAATGCATTTCATATTTGAAATACATTGAGAGTGTTATTAAATGATAATTGAAGAAGCTTCAGAATCGGACTTGCAAGAAATTCTTGATCTCCAGAAATTAGCTTTTCGAATTCAAGGAGAGATTTACAACGATTTTACCATCCCACCATTAGTTCAAACTCTCGAAGAAATAAAAAACGATTTCCTGCTTCAAGTCTTTCTTAAAACTGAGAAGAACGGGAAGATTATTGGCTCAGTCAGGGGGTTTAAGGTGGATGATTCTTGTTACATAGGAAGGCTCATAGTCCATCCAGATCATCAAAATCAAGGAATTGGTTCGAAATTATTGAGTGAAATCGAGAAAGTCTTTACTACGGTCTCTAGGTTTGAATTATTTACCGGTCATAAAAGCGAAAAAGAGATATACTTTTACCAAAAGCAAGGATATAACATCTTTAAGAAGGAGAAGGTTGACGAAATCCTTACCATGGTTTATTTTGAGAAAAAACGTGAGCAATAGATGAGTTCAAGAAAAATAAGAAGAAAACCTTTCAGTGCAACGCTGCAAATAACCGAAGGATGCAATTTAAGGTGCAAAATGTGCTATTACTGGGGGGACACGGGTACTTATTCAAATCAGAGTGAAAAAAGCAAACCAAACATGATGGAATTAGCCCTCATTGAGCGGATAGTAAAAGAATCAGGGGCAAAATTTTATAGCCTGTTTGGAGGAGAGCCACTAACTCATCCTGAATTTGAAAAGATTGTTCAAATAATTAAAGCTTCTGGTGCTATAATTGATACTCCAACAAACGGTACACTTCTAAAAAAGCATGCTGCAATGCTAGTTGAGTTAGGATTTGATTCAGTAAGGATTTCTCTTGACGGTCCTAGAGACGTAAATGATATACAAAGAGGAAAAGGGAGTTACGATAAAGCTATAGAAGGTGTGAAAGCTTTATATGAAGAAAAAAAAAGGACTGAAAAAAAACTACCCATCATCGGATTATTGTACACGATAACTCCCATTAATTATCTCCAAACTGAGAAATATTTTCTTGAAGATTTAGATTTATCTTATTTTCACAACATAACGATTCAGCTGGAAAATTATATCACCGAAGAAATGGGTAAAGAATATGAAAGGTTTTTAAAATCCCATTTCAATATTACAAGTAATAGATACTGGAAAGGGATGGTTCGATCTTTTAGTTACTTTGAGGACATGGATCTCGTTGAACTTTCAAGACAGCTTAATTCAGCTGTGAAATACCTCGAGGAAAAAGGTATAGCTGTGATAAGAGAACCTCCACTAAGCTCAATTGAGGATTTAGAAGCTTATTTCAAAGCAGATTGGGAAAACCTTTCCATACAATATGAAACGTGTCCACTTCCTTGGACCTCAACAGATATAGCTGCCAATGGAGATGTTGTTCCTTGTCACGTTTTTTATGATTTAGACGTAGGAAATTTGCATCAAAATAGCTTGCTTGAAATTTGGAAGGGAGAAAAGTTTAAAAAATTCCGTGAATACATGGATAACAACAAGTTAATGTCAATATGCCAAGGATGTTGTTTACTCTACATTCATGGGACTAAAAAAAGCGAGAACAAAAAGTAATTATTGGTGATAATAGATGGTTTTTATTAAATTAGATGGTAAATTTAACGATAATTCTTATCTGTTAGATGGAGAATTATATAGAATGAAAGGAAATTTGGCGATTTACGTCGTTGAGAATGAGGGTATGCGAGTGATGATAGATACTCCCTCTGAATTGATGGTTAGGAAGTTTATTAAAAAGTTAAAGAGTTTTAGTCTACACCCAATTCATAAAATCATTCTAACACACTCTCATTTTGATCATGTTCAAGGCGTAGGAAAGCTAAAAAGAATGAACGAAGAAGTACCAATCGAAGTAATGGCATCTGAAAAGGCAATTGTGAATTTAAAAAATCCCGATATAATGAACAAGGATTTTGGATATGATGTAAAACCTGTGGAAAATGTCACCCCGTTAAAAGAAGGAGATATCATAGACGTCAATGGCTTGAAATTGGAAATATTCAACTTTTTTGGACACACTCAAGATTCTATAGCGATATTTGATAAGAAAAATAAAAATATATTCGTGGGTGATTCTATAATGGATAGGTTTGATCCGGAAACGGCCATACCCGAGTTTGTACCTCCTGATTTTAAAGAATCCGAAATAGTAAAAACTTTCGAGAAATTAAGAAATTTGAAAGATGATTTAAATTCAATCTGCCTGGCGCACTTCGGCGTCTGGAAAGACGACGATTTCTTGAGAATTCTAAGTGAGATGGAAAAGCTTCATTTTGACGCAAAAGAATTGATACTCAAATGGCATGGTGAGAATCCCTCTTTAGAATATATTACTGCGAAGTATCATGAACACTTTACACCAAATTCAAAAGTTCATACAAAAGAAAATATTCATGGTTTGGAGTTGGTTATAGAATGGTTATTAAAAGGTCTAAAGGCAACAGGAGACCTTTAATACTTCTAGCTAAAATCCTTTTGTCTCTTTATATTCTCTAAAATCCTTCATCATTTTAAACGCTTTAATAGCGTGCTTTATCCTGATCATGAGAGGAAGCCCGTGTTTATTTGCTGCTTTATTGAGAAACTCAAAAACCCATCGCGACCCAAATACACAAATAACGCTCGTTTTGTTGTATTTTGTAGATACCTTCTTCAATCGCCTGAAATAGGGAGCCATTGTAATTTTTAGATTTTCTAAAGGAAGGCTAGGTATTGCAATAATAAGTAAAATGCAATCTACATTATCATCAACAGCTATAGCATCCAAGGTAGGTAATATTGTTTCAAACATTGATGGCCCCAAATCGATCGTTCCTCCAATTGAAACATAACTTGGTATGATTGCTTTTATAGCATCTATGGTTTTTGAGTCCAATTTAGCCAGGGATAATCCATATTTTTCCATTAAGTCACATGTCATGATCCCCAGGCTACCAGAAGACGTTATTATAGCAACATTCTTTCCTTTTGGTAATTCTTGCATCGAAAACACTTGAGCGATGTTGAACATCTCGTAGAAATTGTTTACTCGAAAAATAACGGGATTTTGATCGAATACGGCGTCGTAAATCCTATCATTCCCTGCCATCGAGCCTGTATGACTTCTCACTGCGTTTGATCCCGTATAGCTCCGTCCATTTTTCAATATTATGACAGGTTTTGTCATTTTTTTGAGAATGTCAAATAGTTCTTTTCCTCTTTTCGTACCCTCAAGGTACATTGCAATTACTTTCGTGTCCGGATCGTTTTCGAGATATTCTAGCATGTCAACCTCGTCAACATCAATTTTATTTCCAAGCGTGATTGCTTTAGAAAAACCCATCATTTGACTTGACCCCCAATCAATATACATGTTTCCAAGGACTCCAGATTGGGCGATGATTGAAATCCCTCCCTTATATGTCTTGTTAAAATCGATCTCCGTGGTTGTAAAGTTGTTATTAAAATTAGTGATACCAACGCAATTTGGGCCAATTACCCTCACATTTGCTTTTTTACATATTTTTACTATTTCATTCTGGATGTCGATTAACTCCTTAACACCCGTTTCTGCAAAACCCGCGGATTCGATTATTATACCTTTTACGCCTTTTTCCACGCAATTTTTTACCGCTTGAAGAGCGTATTCGTTTCTTACGATAAGTATCGCTAATTCTATATCCTCTGGTATGTCCTTGATAGTCTTATAAGTGCGATGCCCAAATAACTCCTCCTTTCTAGGATTGACGGCAAAAGCGTTAAAATCTGATTCCAAGAGATACTTGGTAGTGGTATATCCAAACTTAAGTCTATCCGATGCTCCTATTATTGCTATTGATTTAGGATCAAAAAAATAGTCCAATTCTGTCATGATCTTCACAAACGCGATTGAGTAATTTACTATGCTAATGAGTTAAACATGAATTAATTTAAAGTTTTATCGTTTGAAATTATTGATATTTTTATACGAAGCTGTAGAAAGAAGGAAAATAGACTATTTTTAAAAAAAGTGCATGACAATATCTAATCCTGTTCAGTCGTTAAATGAAACTCGAAAAGTACCTACCATATGCCCAATTTGCAAAACAAAAAAAGACTTAGACTTACCAGCTTCGATAGTTAATCAAGCGTCAAATATTGCGACAATATCTTTACCAAAAGGATTAATATGCGATCATCACTTTCAGATGTTCGTGGATAAGAACTTCCAAGTGCGAGGGTATCAAAAAGTAGACCTCGAAATGGAACTAAAGGGGAATGATCAACAACAAAATGATAAAGAGCTGTTTGAAAACCTATTGTTGGATGGTAATTATCTCGAATACCGACCAAAAAATCTACAGCAACAGGAAGAATCAGCACCACCAAGAAATAGAAAGACGAGTATGAGGAAAACAATGAGTAATGAAGAAATATATGAAGAATTCTGGGAATTCATTGCTGATGATAATGCAGAGTTTCAAGATTTTATTTTGAAGGATGAAAGAAGAAAAAAAAAGGAATAAATCTGATAAACTATATAAGTTCGTGGTTTTTACTGACGTAATTTTTAGGTATGAGGTTTAAAGTTTTTAAATGATAAAATTAAAGATATATTTAATCACCTTAACTTAGACATGTATGGGGTTATTTTGAATCATGAAAACAAATATTAGGCATTTAAATAAATATAAGCTATTGGCCTATACAAGTACTATTTTATTCATATTTATAATATTTCCAATTATAAGTGGTGTTCTGTCATTCGAATCAACTAAAGAGCAGGCAGAGCCCTCAATAATAAAAACTTCACAAATTGACATATCCGATATTGAATTCATACAAAATAATGCTTCCGTTTTATATTTTGACCCGATTGCCTTAGAATACAAACAGAGCTTCAGTTCTGGCCAAGGAGCTTTTGAATTAAGGATTTATACCCCTAAATTGGCTTGGAATCAAAGGTTTAAAGTTGAGCTAGCAGGCTACGCTCCGTTTTTTAAGATGGATATCGCATACGATATCACCATGCTTGATGATATACCAATAATAGGCCCGTTATTAGGTCCTATCATCCCAGATGTGCTTTTTCTTAGGCTTGTACCAGATTCTTCGAACCAATTAATTTATCATCTAAATGAGGATTACTATAATAGCGAAGGAGGTTATTATTCTCTGAAAGCTTCTCCCGATGATGAGTATGTATGGAAACCACAGATCTTTTTAGGAGATATAGACATTAGCTGGGCATTACCTATTGTTGAGGTAGTATTAAATGCAACTTTACCCGTGTCTTTTGATGTGAACGATGTTAAATATGACATCACAAATCAATTCAAGATTACGGCAGAACAGTGTCTTTTTGGATGGTGGATTTTTAAAAATAATATAAATTTTATATACAAGGGAACAACCATTAGCTACTTGGAAATTGCCGTTTCTAACGAGGACTTTACACCCCCAATATGTAGTGTCCCAGCAGTATCTAAAGCTTTTGCGGGAGCTAATTTCGAGATTAAAGTAGATATTGTTGACGAAGAATTTGGATCTGGAGTTGACGAGAGCTCAGTGTATATGGTGTATTCTGTTGATGGAGGAGGTTGGCGTAGAAGAGCATTTCTACTATTTAGCGGATCATATTACGGAGATCTTCCACAAGAAATGCTTGCGATGGAAATCCAATACTACATTGAATTTGGAGATATCGCAGGAAACATTGCTAAATCCCCGATATATGTGATTCATACGGAATTTTACGCCATGGGGAAATTTGGAATCCCTATAGGAGGAATACTACTCACGGCGGGAATTGTTGGAGGGATCACAGGTATTTATTATCGTAGAAATGCTCCCATAACAAACATGCCATCTCGAAGGAAGCTTAAATCTTTACGAGAGAAAACTCCATCTAAAAATAAACAACCATCAGAGAGCCCTAAATCCCTAAAGAGTATAAAATCTTCAAGAGCTGATACAATTGTTATAAAAAAGCCTGAAAAATATTTGAAATATATTTGGCCTCATAATAGGGAACGATTTATTAAATCTATAGAACAGGAGCGTGTTCATAATGGGTAAATATTCGAATTGGAAAACTAAATTGGCTTTTCTAAGCGTTTTATCTGTTTTCATGGTTCCCATTGCTGCGGCTTCGGTTCAAGAATTAGCTCCTTTTGTAAATTTTTTACCAATATATCAAGATCCTTCACTTGCAACTGTAGATGGACTAATATTTGTTGATAGAGAATTTGACGAAAATGGAGATTGGACGGAAGTGACCATTCGGCTTGATCTAAAGATTACCAATCCATCGCCCACACCTTTAAAAGTTCCTCCTGCCATGGTGGCGGCAAATTACCTGGATGGTAGACTTGCTGATGGATGGATATCCGAAGAAATCATAATTGGCGGGTACGAAACAGCGCTTGTTCCTGTATATGCGATAATTCCAAACGGGAAATATTTCAACGCTTTCATGACAGCTCTCTTCATGGGAGGTCCTCTAAATTTATTCGCAGTCATGACTCCCTATGTAATGGTGGATGGTTTGGTAGGAGAACCGTTATGGGGGACACAAGCTACTATTTCACTTGACCTTCCTGTTCCAACCCAGGTAGTTGGGACACCACCAGCCTTTCATACGATTACTAGAGGACAAATTACAGCAGGAAACGATGTGCCAATAACCGTGTTAGCCTCAGATGAGGGTTCGGGAATTTCAAATAGAACTTACATATATTACTCCACGGATAATGGCGAAAATTGGGAGCGAACACCCTTAACCGGTCCCGTATGGACTCGGGAATATAAAGGCATCGATATGGGCGCTTATTATCCAATAGCTACGACAGATCCTTATGTTCCACATAATTTTACAGGAATTATACCATCTTCAGTTAACCAAATAGGAAACACGGTAAGTTATTACATCTACATGGAAGATTATGCAGGGAATTGGGAACACGAAGATCCCGGAAATTTCGTAGAGTCCGAGATTTATACTTATACAGTTGGCGCGTCTCCGCTTGATGAAGATTTCATAGATTTCAATTATGTATATGAAAAACCACTTGTTTTTAGGTTTGTTGATTACCTCGAAGAGAACGGCGTTAACTTGTTGCATGTCATGTACGAATTCGGCATTACAGCTTTAGACTTGGCGCCCTTATTTGGTAGCTTAGTTGAATCCTTATATCACTCTGATGTTGATGGTAATTATGTAGTAGGGTTGATCATGGACGATCTTACTAAAGCTGCAAATGTAGTTGCTGATTCGGGGCTTGGATTTGGCGTGTTAATAAAAATGATGGGCGACGAGTTAGGATTTACTTTCGAAGATCTCATGGATTTTGCGATAAAACGCATTTTCTTACCAACAAATGGAGATTTGAACGAAATGGCTGCCGAAGTTTTGACAGCATCTAACTACGACCAGTTAGAAAATTATTTTGAGAACGTCTTAGGTGTTACTAAACAAGATATAGTTGATTATCTCTTTCCACCGACCATATCTATATATTTAGGTGACCCTCATAAGCCGGAATATAGAAGCGTTTACGCGATAAAAGTTACATTAGGATCTTCAACTATCGAACTTGAAGGAGGCATCATTGAAGACTGGGAATACGATGACGCAAGAGGAGGTCCGTTTGCCAATTGGCTTGACTTGGTTAGAACCGCAAATTGTACAAATGGTCAATTTGGAGGAGCAGGCTTGTTTATAATGGATATTGCAGGTATAGACGACATTCATGAAACGATGATGTACTTGCTTAACACCGAAACGCGCGCGATACCTCAACAATTCCCCGCAAGTGAATTCCAACTATATTTTAATTCTCTTATTGCCATGTCATCATATTTCATTGTCGGAAGCTTTGCATATGTAGGAGTTAAGAAGCAACTCATTAAACGCAATATAATTTTTAAAAATGTCGAGAAGGAATTTGGTTTAAAGAAGAAGAAAGGCGTGATAAAATAAAAATTCTTTCCACCAAAGGAGTTATGGGTATTTAAGTTAATTTTCTATTCAAAAATTAGTCAACTATCGCTTAAATTTCGTTGATATAATTAACCGTGTTTTTCTTAATTGGGTTTTTATATTAATATAATATTGTTTATTTAATTAGCTGTTTGTGTCAAAGTCAAACACTTTAAATGTATCCTAACATATGAATAATCTTAACAAAAGTATTATTTGTATTTGGTAA
>Ga0180432_10007573_pt1 | contig 13746 bp, 9 predicted proteins | sample SS_ome_10_FD_132414 | JGI IMG/M metagenome (GOLD analysis project Ga0180432, IMG submission 132414) | Hypersaline lake sediment archaeal communities from the Salton Sea, California, USA - SS_1_MS_2 metaG | ecosystem: Environmental > Aquatic > Non-marine Saline and Alkaline > Hypersaline >...
GTTGCGGATTGATCTCAGGCCAGGGTCGATTACACTGCTTCCCGGGCAAGTGATTGCTCCGCTGGGGGTTGGGGGGAATGTGCGCTCAGAAAAGCTGTAGCTGGACGCCCGCTTGCTCCGGCGGTTTGCGTTTTCTGGCCCAGAACACCTGCATGCGCTCGAACTGCTTGTCCGTGATACGCAGCAATCGCACCTCGCCATCGGGGGGCAGGGCGCCCTCGACCCGCATGGCGTGCACCGCGGCGTTGTCCTCGCTGGCGCAGTGCCTGGCGTACACGGAATACTGCATCATCGTGAAGCCGTCCTTCAGCAGGAACTTGCGGAACTGCGCGTAGCACTTGCGCTCGTCCGCCGAGCCGGTTGGCAGGTCGAACATCACGATCACCCACATGAATCGGTACCCCGAAATATCCACGGTCAGTTCCCGTCATCACGGACCTCCCGGGGAATGGCCAGGCGCCTGTCCTCCCTGCGCAGCACTCGGATGAAGGAGGCCGTGTATCGGTGCAGGGCGACCATGAGCGGTCCGCTCTGGTCGTCCAGAGTAACCGTACGATACAGCAGCCCCAGAAGCGCGGTCTTCGCTGTCTTGTCGAGTTCTGTCGTCCCGCCCCAGACCAGGTCGCGCACGACGGCGTCTGCCATTGGGCGCAGCGGTTCGAGGAGGTCGTCGGCCAGGGCGAAGGCGTTTGAGCGGTTGTGGTGGTGGATGCCGAGGGCGGGCGTCAGGCCGGCACTGACAATCGCGCGCCCGACGGAGGCGCGGAGAATCGCATAGCCGTAGTTGAGCAGGGCGTTGATGCCGTCACCGTCGGTGTCGCGGCGGAACGTGGCGGGCGGGCCCTGCGGGTCCTGCCCAACGGGCCTGTGGAGCCAGGCCGACCAGTAGACCCTGGCCGCCTGCGCCTCGACGTTGCTGGGATCGCCGCTTCGGACGGAAGCGGCCAGAGCCTTGAGCTTGTCCCGCGCCGGCGGACACGCGGAGAGGTTGCGGGCCTGCGCGCGGATCTTGGCCACGACCAAGTGCTTCCAGAGCTGCTTGCGGACCGGCCTTGTCGCGGCGATCTGATCGTTCAGGCGCGAGACGACTTCGGTGTTACGGGACACAGGCAGCCCCACCGCGGCGGGGAGGTGATTGCGCCCGCAGAAGACCACCGCGGCGCCCATCTCGGCGAGCGCGGCGACGACGGACTGGGTGAACGTGGTTCGCGGGTGCTCGATCACGAGCATCGCGATATCCTCACAGGGGATCTTCGTGGGGGGCGCCTCGTCATCGCCCTGCGGCTTGAGGACCAGTTGGTCGTTCCTGATCGAAAGCCGCATGGGCTCGGATGAGATTTCCACCACACGCTTGATCATCGTCCTTGTTCCGTCAGTCGTTCGCCCATCGTATCCGTCCCAGGGGCGTGACGGTCACCTTGCGAGCCCTGAGTGTGTTGGCGTTGGCAACGTACTTGGCTTGCTGGGAACTTCGGCGAGCATCCGTATGCTCCGCGAAGTAGATCTGTCCCTGCGTTGAAGCGGCAGTCTTGAACACAAGGAGCTTCTCGGTCCCGTTCCAGTCCGCCAGCACCATCTCACCCTTGCTCAACGACATGACGAACTGGGCGTCGGGTGGGATGGTCGGATGGTCCGGAGACGGGGTGCGCTGGATGATCGGCTCCTTGCGTTTGCGTCGCCTGGCCGCTTTGAGGAGGGTGACGAAGTCCGCCCCTCCCTTGTGCTTGCCGTTCTCGGTCCACCTGAACAGGCAAAGGTGGTGCGTGCTGCCGGGCTTGACGTGGACCTGCGCTGCGGTGCCCTGACGGATCGGCTGAATGGTCAAGTCGTCTCGATAGACGCGGACCCTCTTGATCGGAACGCCCGAGGGCATGCAGAGATTGCTGACGGCAGCCTTGAAATCGACCCTGTTGAACGACTTGCCTCGCCCCGTGGCGATGCCTGCCTCGGCCAGGCGTTGCTTGACGATACGCCGGATACCCGCATCGCGAATGTCGTCGACTTCCTTGGCGGATAGGTCTTCGAGTTTCTTTCGGACGACGTACCTACCTTCGACGGGGCGGCCGTTGTGGTCGGTGGCGGCCCTGTAGAACGTCTCCTCGTGGAGCGCCCCCCGGACCTTCCTTCTGGCGCGGTGCGAGACGTTGATTGCCTCGACGCGGCGTCTGACGTCGGCCCTGAAGTCGTCCCAGGGCTCGGGCAGGCCAAGGTACTCGCCGGTCTGAGGGTCCGCCCGTCCGGTCCTGGCAACCTTGCCCAGTTGGTAGATCCGCGCGCGGTTCGTCAGGGCCAGGATGATCGCGTCGACGGCATGGTGGCGATGATCGGCCCGGTTTTTCTGGCCGTCGCGCAGCGTGCTGTCCTCCTGCCAGGCCGGGCTGTCGGGCAGCTCGGCCAGAATCGTCCCGAGGCCCCACTGGTGGCGCAATTCGGCTGTGTACTGCCCTTTGAGGCCGAGCACGTCGTGTTTGTGCTCGGAGAGGCAGTGGAGGTATTGGACGGCCAGTCGCGCGATGTACCCGGTGTCCACGAGTTGGCGTGCGGTGAAGGTGCCGGCCTCGACGTGCTTCTGGGCCAGGCGCTGGCACTTGCGGTAGGAGATCATGCCCTTGCGCAGCAGGGACCGCGCCTGGGTGCAGAGGCGCTCGTAGGCCGCCTCCTCCAGCCATTCGTACGGGGTGCGCTGCCCCTTGTCCGCGTTGCACTTGCGGTGGCACACCACCTTGTTGGTCTGCGAGTTGTCGGGCCAGAGCGACTGGGGCAGGATATGGTCGACGTCGGCCTCTCCGCCGAACAGTTGCCTCAGGCCGATCTTCTGGCCGCAGTACATGCACTCGGAGTTCTGGCTTTCCCAGAGCAGATACCGCGCGATCGCATGCCGGGTGACCTTGACGCCGAGTTCGCGGATCCTCTCGGCGGCGGCGTCCCGCTGGGCCTGGCGCTGGCGGTTGCGCCGGTTGTACCGGGCGCGGGCCTGTTCGCCCATCTGCATCGAACGGGCCATCTCGACGTGTATGGCGTCGGGCTTGCCGTACCGCCGGATGACGCCGTTGACGACCTTGCGCAGTTCGACGAGGGTGCGCTTGACCACCGGGTTGCCGATGTCGGCGATGGGGCAGTCGCGCGTGCGGCGGGGATCCGGCAGCCTGTCGAAGATCCGCCGTTGAAGCTGATCCGGTCTCAGATAGCCCGCCGCGTGCATCGCGGAGTTGGTCTCGTCCTCGGCCATGTAGAGCAGCCCGCGCTCCATGTGCGGCAGCAGTTTCTTCAGGGCGGTCAGCGACAGGTGGATGTATCCGGAGGGCAGGTCCTTCTTGAGCAAGGCCCTGGCCTGCTCGTCGGACAGGCCGTGCTCCCCGGTGAGCATCTCCAGGGCGGCCTCGTCGTTTGTTTCGACGTCTAGCAGCAGTTCGACGATGGCCGTCTTGTCGTCCTCGACGAGCGCGTCCCATTCCTTGCCGGCGGCCTTGGCAAGGGTCCAGTCGGTGACGTGGCCCCTCATGGACGGGTTCTTCCCGCGCTCGAGGTTGAATCGAACGGTCTCGTCGAATCCGAGCTTCTTGCGAATGGCGTTGAACGTGGCCTTCTCCCGTCTCGACAGATACTCCAGCAGCATCTGTCGATACCCGTCGTCGAGCGCGCACTCGGCACCGGTTTCGGGGTCGAGGTAACGCAGGTTGTTGACGTTCTGGAGCAGGGCGAAGCGCTGGGCGAGACGATGGGCGCGGGGACAGCGTTTCTTCTTCGGTTCGAGTTCGCAAGGGCCCACCGCGGACGTGGGCCAGTACATCGGTCGCTGGAAGAAGACGGACCCGTGGATGCCGAAGGCTTCCAGGTCCGTCAACCCCTTTCGGCGGTCCTCGTGCCTGGCGATGGGCTTGCACGGATACGTCTGCCGCCCGAGGCGCCCGTAGCACAGCCGGTCGGTCAGCAGGTCGGGATGGTATCTCTTCTGGGCGTTCCAGATCGCCTCGAACTCCTCCGCCAGCATGGTGCGATGGGTGTGCCTGTTACGGATGTGGTCGTCCTCGGCGCGGTCGGTGTGATCGAGCGCCTCGACCTTGCGAAACAGGTACTCACCGAGGGTCCGCGCGCCGGTGCGGTCCATGTCGGCAGCCAGTTCGTTGATCTCGGCGAGCATGCCCTTGACGTCCTTGTCGTCGCGATCCTTCTTGCGGTTGCTCTGGAACCCCCTGTGCTGGTTCAGGTGCAGCAGCGCCCTGCCTAACTCGTGCGGCCAGAGCCGCTCGTCCAGCGCGCGGGCGCGCAGTGCGTAGGGGTCCATCGCCAGGAGCCTGTTCTGTTCGTCGAGGTCGGGCGGGAACAGCCCCGCCTCGATCAGCGCCGCTCGCAGGCGGGCCTTCCGTTGCGACCGCCGGGCCGTCTGTCGCCGCGCGCCGCGCTTCATCCTTCGCTGCTCGTTGAGTGACTTCTCCTTGGCCGTGTCGAAGTTCTCCAGGCCCTCAGGGAACACACGCACCCCGGCGTCAATGATTGATCCCTCTGCTTCGTCCACGATGGCCCACCCGATCGAGTTGGGCCCGAGGTCCAGGCCAAGTACACGCGACATGCTGCAATCTCCCGCTTCAAAGGCCCTATGAGTCCAGCAGAACATTAAGTATATTACGTAGCCTGCTATCCGTCCAGCACGACAAAAAAAAAGTGCCGCGATGGAGATATTGATCTTGACCTGCCGTGTTTCGCCGCGGATAATTCAGACAGTGTAATCGACCCTGGTCTGCGTCTTTTCGTAACAACGAAGAAGAATTCGCAGGCCACGCTCTACGGAGCGGCCGGCCGTCACCTTAAAGGGGCGGCCGTTTTTTTTCTGACCCATAAAGACGACTAATCTATGCTCGGGGAACGCCACCAAGGGGACGTATCATATCATTGCCCCGCACATTCGCATGTTCCACTCTGTAAATCTCACCCAGGCGCGAGGCGGGGGGTTTTGGGGCTAACTGATGGTTGAAAAGTCGTTTACAAATGTTCGGCGCGGCGAACTTTTGGGGAGGGTTTCACGAAAGTGGAACATAATGGAACACTGGAACACTCGCGGGCTGGTGGAACACTGCCGGATGCGGCTGCCGCGTGACGGCACCGCCACGCGGGCGAGAGACCCTATCGCCCCCGCTGCCGGCGCCATCCAGTTCAGTCTGCCATACCGCCGAGGGGAGTTGTAGGCCATCCGCCGGCGATGAGTCTCTGCGTTCAGTGTGGCGTCACGTTTGTTGTCGATTTCCTGGATGGAGACCACACTTCATGTACAATAAGGCGATGTTCGGCTGCATGACGGAAGAGTCTTCGCAGCGTCACGAACGGCAGAGAGCACGGATGGTGAGGCTGGCAGGGACGCCCTCCGGGGGATTGACGCAAGGCTGAAGAACGATGGCGATCGCCCGCAGCTTGTCCAGGACGTCTCGGGCCCGGTGTCTTCTGCGACGTGTTGCGCGGCGGCACCTGGTGTCACCGCACCGGCCGGAAAGGGATCTCTCATGCGGGAACGCACACGCATTCTGACCGTCACTGTCTTTGCGATGCTGTGGGGGCTGCCGCCGTCGCGAGCGTCCGCGGCCGAGCCCGACCGTGAACTCTGGGCGATAGGCAAGAACGATAACAGGTGCGCCGAGTTCGCCCTGGCGCCGAAGGGTTACGCCGACTTTGCGCGCGACGGGCTGTTCGTGGTGGGCAGGTCCCGGCCCGCCGAAGACTGGCCCTACTGCCACCCGGGCCCCGCCGATACGTGGGCCGGCGGGCGGGCGCACACGTTCACGATCCTGTTCGGCTGCTCGGCCCGTGCGGCGGCGGCGTGCACGCTGACGGTGGACCTTGCCGACACGCACGCCCTTCGCCCGCCCGTGCTCGAGATCACCGTCAACGGGCGGACGTTCACCCACAAGTGCTCGCCCGGCGGGGGCGACGCTTCGATCATGGGCAACCCCAAAGCCGGAAAGGAGCACCGCTTCGCCATCGCCGTCCCGGCCGGCGCCTTGCGGGCGGGACTGAACGTGGTCGAGATCACCAACGCCGGCCCCAGTTGGGTGCTCTACGACGCCGTCACGTTCAGCGGCCCGGCCTCGCTGACGGTATCCCGGCCGAAAGGCACGTGGCTGCGGGCGGCTCGGGTCAAGCCCTGGCTCAGCCGCAAGGACGGCAAGCTGAGCCAGGCCGTCGAACTCGAACTGTGGCACGTGGGCGGCGAGGTCCGGGTGACCGTCGCCGCGAACGGCGCCGCGGCGCAGACGGTCACGGTCTCCGGCTTGCGTCAGACGTGCGAGATGCGCCTGCCGCCGACAGACAAGCCCCGCCAGGTCCGCGTGGAGGTGCGGGACGGGTCGCGTGTGCTGGACCGGATTCAGGTCACCCAGACGCCCGCCCGCGAGCGGCAGCCCGTGGACTACGTCGACTGTCTCATCGGCACGAGCACGTCGCGATGGATGCTTTATCCCGGGCCGAGCATGCCCTTCGGCATGGTCAAGCTCTCGCCCGACAACCAGGAACGGAAATGGAAAGCCGGCTACGAGTACACGATAGGCAACATCGCCGGCTTCAGCCATCTGCACTCGTGGACCATGGGCGCGCTGCTGGTCCTGCCTGCCGTGGGCGAGCTGAAGACCCAGCCCGGCCGCGAGGGCGACCCCGACGCGGGCTACCGCTCGCGGTTTCGTCATGCGACGGAAGTCGCCCGGCCCGGGTACTACGCCGTCACGCTGGACGACTACACGATCCGCTCCGAGCTGACCTGCACCACGCGGTGCGGCTACCAGCGTCACACGTTCCCCAAGAGCGATCGGGCGCGCATCCTCTTCGACCTGCACACGCCGACGGAGTACGGCTACGAGCTTCTGGACGCGAAGGTGCGCAAGGTCAGCGCGACCGAGATCGAGGGCTACGCCAAACAGCACAGCGGCAGTTGGGCGAAATTCAATCAGTTCACGGTGTATTTCGTGGCCCAGGTCAGCAAGCCGATGCGTTCGATGGGCGGCTGGGCGAAGGACAAGGTCCAGGCCGACGCCGCCGAGATCGCCGGCGCGGGCGACGTGGGCGTGTTCCTGAACTTCCGCACCGACGACGGCGAGAAGGTGCTGGTTCGCACGGGCATTTCGCTGGTGAGCATCGCGCAAGCCCGGCTGAACCTGACGACGGAGACCAGGCCGTTCGGGTGGGATTTCGATGCCTGCCGAACCGCAGCCCGAAAGACATGGAACGATCTGCTGGGCACGATCGAGGTCGAGGGCGGCACGGAAACCGACAAGGTCAAGTTCTACACGAACCTGTACCGCGCGTACTGCGCCCGCACCATCTGGTCGGACGTCAACGGCAAGTACGTGGACATGGTCGAGAAGGTCCGGCAACTCAAGGACCCCGCCTCGCCCGTGTATGGGTGCGACGCGTTCTGGAACACGTTCTGGAACCTGAACCCGTTGTGGGTGCTGGCCACGCCGGACACGGCCGCCAAGTGGGTGCGTTCTCTGCTGGAGATTCACGACAAAGGCGGCTGGCTGGCGAAGGGGCCCACGGGCATCGAGTACTCGAGCATCATGGTGGCCTCGCACGAGATCGCGCTGATCGTGGCAGCGTGGCAGGCGGGCATTCGCACCTTTGACGTCGACAAGGCCTACGCCGCTTGCCGGCACATTCAGACCACGCCCGGGCGGCCGCATCCCGGCGGCGGGCACGTGGGCAACCGCCACCTGGCGACGTACCTCAAGCACAAGTACGTTCCCCAGGGCCAGGGCGCCACCTCCAACACGATGGAATATGCCTACGACGACTGGTGCGTGGCCCAGTTCGCCAAGGCGCTGGGCAAGACCGAGGACTACACGATGTTCCTCGCCCGGTCGGCCTATTGGCGCAACATCTTCGACGCCAGGCAGGGCTTCATCCGACCGCGAAAGCCCGACGGGGCCTGGGTCGAGCCGTTCGACCCCTACCGCACGCGCGGGTTCGTCGAAGGCAACGCATGGCAGTACACGTGGTTCGTGCCGCAAGACGTGCCCGGCCTGGTGGCCGCCATGGGCCGGGACCGCTTCGTCCGCCGCCTCGATGAGGGGATGGCCACGTCAGCCCGAACGCGGTTCAACGCCCCCGGCGACCGCATGGCCAGCGTGCCGATCAACCACGGCAACCAGCCCACGATGCAGGTGGCCTACCTGTTCAACTACGCCCGGGCGCCCTGGCTGACGCAGAAGTGGTCCCGGGCGATTCTGGACAAGTACTACGGCGCAGGTCCGATCGACGGCTGGCCCGGGGACGAGGACCAGGGCCAAGGCGGGGCGTGGTTTGTCATGAGCGCGATGGGCCTGTTCCAGGTCGACGGCGGGTGCCGCGTCAAGCCCATCTACGAGATCACCAGCCCGCTGTTCGACCGCGCCGTGCTCCACCTCGACCGGAGGTACTACAAGGGCAAGACGTTCGTGGTCGAGGCCCGGAACAACAGCAAGACCAACGTGTATATCCAGTCGGCCACGTGGAACGGCCGGGCGGTGAACCGCTGCTGGCTGTACGCGTCTGAAGTGACCGGCGGCGGGACGCTCGTGCTTCAGATGGGGCCCCGCCCCAACAAGGCCTGGGCGTCCGGGGCTGACGGCGGCCCGCCCAAGCCCGACTGACCCGCTCCGAACCGCCGGCGCGGAAAACCCACAGGAAGACGCTGCCATGACATCCAGAGAACGTATTCTGGCCGCCCTGAACCATGTCCAGCCGGACCAGGTGCCGGTGGATTTCTCCGGGCATCGCTCGAGCGGCATCGCGGCGATGCTCTACCCGAAGCTGCGGGAGGCCCTTGGCCTGGGCCCCCGACCGGTCTACGTCTACGATCCCATCCAGCAGTTGGCCCTCGTCGATGAGGACGTGCTGGAACGGTTCGCCGTGGACACGGTCGAGTTGGGCCGGGCTTTCGCCCAGGAGGCCGAACACTGGGTCGACTGGGTCCTCCCGGACGGCCAACCGTGCAAGATGCCCGCCTGGACCGCACCCGAGCGGGTCGACGGCGCGTGGGTCCTCCGCAGCCAGAGCGGCCGAGAACTGGCCCGCATGCCCGACGGGGCCATCTACTTCGAGCAGACGTGCTGGCCCTTCCTGAACGGCGAAGAGGACCTGGACGACCTGGCCGGGGCGTTTGCCGAGAGCATGTGGACGGCCGTCGCCTCGCCGCCCGGCCCGATCGTCTCCGGACCGGACGGGCCGGCGAAGCTGGCCGAGGGGGCCCGGCGCCTCCGGGCGAGTACCGACCGGGCGATCGTCGGGCTGTTCGGAGGGAACCTGCTGGAGTGCGGACAATTCGTCTACCGGATCGACCAGTTTCTGATGATGCTCGCGGCCGAGCCGGAAAGGGTCGAGCGGTTCCTGGACCGGCTGGTCGAGATGCACCTGGCGAACCTGGAGGCGTATCTCGCGACCGTCGGCGACCAGATCGACGTGATCCTCTTCGGGGATGACCTCGGCATGCAGACCGGCCCGCAGATGTCGCCCGCGACGTACCGCAGACTGTTCAAGCCCCGGCACAGTCTGTTGTGGCACCGGGCGAAGGAACTAGCCGACGTGAAGGTCATGCTCCACTGCTGCGGCGGGGTCAGGCCGATCCTGCCCGACCTGATCGAGGCCGGGCTCGACGCGATCAACCCCGTCCAGATCACATGCGGCGGTATGGACACGGCCGAGTTGAAGGCGGAGTTCGGCCGCGACCTGACGTTCTGGGGGGGCGGATGCGATACCCAGGGCATCCTGCCGGGCGCCGCGCCCGCCGAGGTGGCCAACCACGTGCGCCGGCAGGTCGAACTGCTTGCCCCGGGCGGGGGGTTCGTCTTCCAGCAGGTGCACAATATCCTGGCCAACGTGCCGCCGGAGAACGTCGTGGCCATGTTCGACGCCATCCGGGATTGACCGGTCTGTCCGGTGCCGTCGTCCTGGGAAGACCCGAGACTCGAGAAGGAACACTCGCATGGGATGGATCGACTTCATCGTGATCGGCGCGTACTTCACGGTCGTGATCGCCCTGGGCTTCTGGTACCAGAAACGGGCCTCGCGCGACCTGGATTCGTACTTCCTGGGCGGCAAGCGGCTTCACTGGCTGGCCCTGTCGATGAGCGGGTCGGTGTCCACGTTCGACATCACCGGCACGATGTGGATCGTCACGCTGATCGCCTTGTTCGGCATGCGGAGCATGTGGAACCACTGGATGTGGGGGTTCCTGATGGGGGCGTTCTTCATGGCCTACATGGGCAAGTGGGTGCGGAGGTCGGGCGTGATGACCGGGGCGGAGTGGATGGTCACGCGCTTCGGCTCCGGCTCGGCGGGCCGCACCGCACGCGTCGCGTACGCCGTGATGGCCGTCGTGACCCAGGCGGCGTTCATCGGGTATGCATTCCAGGGCATCGGCAAGTTCGCGTCGGTTTACGTGGACCTCGGCCTGGGCGAGGTGGGCAACGCACGCGTCTGCGCCAGCGTGATCTTCGCGGTCACCACGTTGTACGTCCTGCTGGGCGGGCTGTTCAGCGTGGTCGTGACCGACGTCATCCAGACCGTCGTGCTCACGGTCGCAGCCGTCATGATCGCCGTGGTCGCCTACACCAGCGTCTCCCCGGACGTTCTCGCGCAGGTTCGCGAGGCCGGGTGGGGCCGGATCGTCCCCTCGTGGCGATGGCAGGGCGCCGCGGCGCTGCCGGAGGCTTATCGCGGGTACGAGTGGTTCGGCGCGCTGGTGATCGTGTGGGTGCTGAAAGGCTTCCTGCTGAACGCCGGCGGGCCGGGCCAGATGTACGACTTCCAGCGGTTCCTGGCCGCCCGCAGCCCGCGCGACGCCGTAAAGGTCGGCGGGGCCTGGAGCCTGTTCCTTATCGTCCGCTGGGCCATGGCGATGGGAATCGCCCTGTTGGCCCTGTCTGTCGCCGGCGAGGTCACCGACGCCGAAAAGTACATGCCCGCCGTCCTTCAGAAGTACTTGTGGCCCGGCCTGCGGGGGCTGGTTATCGCCGGACTGCTCGCAGCGTTCATGTCCACGTTCAGCTCGACCGTCAATTCCGGGGCGTCCTATATCGTGCGGGACCTCTACCAGCCGTTCGTTCCCCGTGCCGGCCGCAAACACCTCATGGTCGTCAGCTACGTCTCCACCGTGCTGATCGTCGTGATCGGCTTGCTGATCGGCTTCCAGGCCAGCACGATCCGCGAGGTGTTCGACTGGATCATGATGGCTCTGGGCGGCGCGTTTGTGATTCCCAATGTCCTGAGGTGGTACTGGTGGCGGATGAACGGGTGGGGCTATGCGGCCGGGACACTCCTGGGCCTGGTCACCGCCCTGCTTTGCCCGATGGCAGCGAAGTTCCACTGGCCCTACGCCGCTGAACTGTCCTTGCCCTACGTGGCGTTCCCGCTGATCTGCACGTTCTCGCTGGCGGGGTGCCTGGTGGGCATGTTGGCGACCCGGCCGACTGAAGCAAAGGTGCTGGACAGCTTCTATGGCAAAGTGCGCCCGTTCGGGGCGTGGGGACCGGTGCGCCGGCGGGTCGGGTTGACAGATGACAGCCCGGCCCTGCGAGGCGAGGGGTTGGGCCTGGCGGCCTTGAACGTCCTGCTGGCCGGCGGGGCGGTGATCGGTATCTACCTGGCACCGATGTACCTGGTGGGCCACTGGCATCGCGAGGCCGGCTGGTGCGCGGCCCTGACGGCCGCGTGCGCGGCGACGCTCTATTTCACCTGGTACAGGAACCTGCCCGCTGCCGAGGAGGACGCTCCCTCCGGTGCGGTTGAGAGGGCCTCGGCCGAGTCCGACGAGAACGCTGTCCCCGGTGCGTAAAGGTCCTGGGCCAGGGTCCATCCGGGAGGCCCCCGTTCGAGATGCCGGTCTGCCGCCGGACGGTATCGGCGGCAGATGCCCAAGTGCGTGACGAGCCTCCGCCGGCGGCGCGGATGCCCGCTACGCCGGGAGGGATCTGGAGGTCCGTATGTCCTGGGTGTCCATGGGCCGGGCCAGAACACGGCACGCCACGGTGCGGAGGTAGTCAAGCTCGAAAGGCTTGTAGACGATGCACATCCTGGGCAGGTCTGAGTCCCCGACGGCAGCACGACTGTACCGATCGCCCGTGATCAGAATCGTCCTGGCCAGGAGGTACGGCTTGGTCGTCCTCATGTACCGTAACACGTCCCACCCATCGATGCCCGGCATCCTGATATCCAAGAGCACCAGATCGAAGTGGGTTACACAGACGTGCAGTATGGCGGCCTCGCCGCTGTTCACGACAGAGATCTTCGCTCCACAGGTAGCGAACACATCACGGAGCAACGAGGTGATCTGGACGCAATCATCCACGGCCAGGATGCGTCGGTCCTTCAGGGCTGCGAAATCACAATCGGCGCACAACGCAACGCGTCTCCATGGCATGGTGGTTCACATCTGCTCGCGGACCTTCGCCAGCTTGCGGAGTTTCCTGATTAACGCCTTATGACGAAAGCACACGGCGGATTCGGTGATCCGGAAGACACGCGCGATCTCCTTGAACGTCATCTGGTCGGCATAGTACATCAGCATCAGTTGCCTCTCGGCCGGTTTCACCTTGCCCAGGAAGCTCCTGAAGATGTCCCGGTTCTCCATCCTCTTCCGGGCCCTGTCTCCCTTCGGGTCGGGCACGTCACCCGAGAGCCGCCGAATCACGATGGGCACCTTGCCTCGACGCCGTTGAAGAACGCCGTCCCTCCGCATCTCGTCGATCGCCAGGAACGTGCCCTTGCACAAGGCGAAACGGTCGAAGGGGACGCCCCTCTCGGCGTCAAAAGCTCGCGCGGCAAGCGATACACCAAGGAAAGCGTAGCCGTGGAGATCGTCAGCACAGAGCCAACTGTACGAGCGACGCAGCCGTGCGGCAATCCTCCTGGCTAGATCAACGTGACGGGCGGCGAGATGTGAAGGTGACCCCTCGTTCCGTTCGGCGACTACCATGTTGCTGTCCTTTCCTGATCATAAGTGGTCTCTCGCGTGGTCCTGTGTTCGCTGACCTGATGGCGATCCTGAACCCGGCCATCTTCATCTTCGCCAAGCGGAGTGGTTCGACAAGCCGGGTGTAGCCCTCATTGTTGTGGGAGATCCCGGAACTTTCGGAATTTCTGCATAGCAGGAGTTCAGAGTGTTCGTATATTGCAGGCTATCCGAAACGCCAAGTACGCTCATCTGGCCCAAGAAACAGCCTATAGGCATGCCTGTTTCGTGATTGTTCCCAAGACAGGTGAGAAGAGCCCGGGTGGTGTTCTCACAGAGTGCGATAGGTGTTTTCGCCTATCACGGGTCAGGGAGGGATTCAATCGTTCTGGCCGAAACTGATGACGTGAAAAACAGACTTACAGCTTTTGATTACAGGATGTTATAAACAGATTGTTAAGATGAGGAATTCTCGGGCAGGTTCTACAATATTCCAGGGAAGCCGCCTGGACTGTATCGACGGGGGCGACGGTCTCGACCGGAAACACCCCCCGGGTGGGACCCGGGGGGTTTTCGAGGGGCGTGTGCCAGGAGGCAGCGGCAACCGGGACGGGGCACCGAGGTGGCGATCTCGCTGTTGTACAGGAAGTACTCGGCCAGCAGGGGCACGTCCCCGCGGCGGGCGTGGTCTCTCAGGGCCGGCAGCGTCACCGGGAAGACCGCCAGGCGGTATTACAGGTCCTTCCGAAAGCGCCCGCCGGCGACCTCGGCCAGAAGGTCGCGGTTGCTCGAGGCGATGATCGTTCCCTGGCAGGCCAGATCCTTCGTGCCGCCGA
>Ga0180432_10007574_pt1 | contig 13746 bp, 17 predicted proteins | sample SS_ome_10_FD_132414 | JGI IMG/M metagenome (GOLD analysis project Ga0180432, IMG submission 132414) | Hypersaline lake sediment archaeal communities from the Salton Sea, California, USA - SS_1_MS_2 metaG | ecosystem: Environmental > Aquatic > Non-marine Saline and Alkaline > Hypersaline >...
ACATGCGCGGCCTTTGTCGGCTGCTCAGATTTTATACTTTGTGAGCGTCCGGACTCCGTAAGCCGGGGCGTATTAACTGGAAAATAGGAACACTCAGCCGATAAATCTTATAGTGTAAACGTTCTATCCCACACGGTACAGAGCGAGGGTATACAGGGACCTGGGAGCTTCGACGGCTACCTTCAAATAGAAAACTTTGGACAAGACGTGTTTTTTATATACCGCCCGGATACCGTGTTTTTACATGTTCATGGGTTCCCTACTTCTTGGGTTCGGGAGGGTGAGTAGGTGGGTAAAAGAATTAAGAAAAAACAAGCAACGATGAGCGTTAAGAAAATTAGAAAAACGACTAAACGGTTGGACCACAAATCAAAATTTCATTATCACCTATTTAGACGACCTTTGATACTCCAAGGGGTGAGTCATTCAGTTCCAATATTGACGGGTTCCATTTTAACCAGGGAGAAGATATTATGATATTTCAACATTATACACTCGATACATACCGGTGAAAGAGGTCTTAAAGATGGTTAAAATTTTATGGAAACTGCTAATAGTTTTATACTTCTTTTTTCTAATGTACGCGAGCGCGGGGTGTACTCAGATCGAGTCGATAGGTTACACCGAAGAGCCTTCGAAGGAAGATGGGGCCGAATTTAAAGAAAACGCTAATGTTCTTTTTAATATACTAGGAACCTGGTATAGAGAAAGTGACTCACTTGAGGTCACTGTCGCTCAGTTTAGCGTATGGAACGAGCACAAAACCGAATCCGCGCAAACCTCGTATATGTCCGGAGCACTGAAAACTAATAAAACAAAATGGGTGTACCTGTATACCTGCAGAAACTACACACTTTACATTACCGATAGAAACGGCGATGTAATAGAATTAAAAAGGATAATTAAATAAATGTCACAATACCAGTCTAAACTTTACGTAGTAGTGCCTGAAGGCACAAAGAAAAAATTAGCAATGATAAAGGCCCACCTGGGCGGGGTCAACAACGACAAGGCGGTCGAGTTTGCTATAGACAAGGCTTTCGAGATGGTTGTCGAGTCTATCGAGTCAGGCGACGTTTTCACACCCGATTCAAAATAGGTCGTCAATGGCTAAAAATTATTTAAGAGAGAAAGGCGCGGGCCTCTTCGACTTGGGTTACGACATAATACCCATAAAAAACAAATCGAAGGCCCCGCTTGTAAGCAATTGGAACGACTTAGAAGTCACTAAAGAAAAAGTCAGTAGTTGGGCCGGCCGTGGTGCGATGGGTGTCGGCCTGCGTACGCGTAGATTCCCCTGCATCGACATAGACGTACCCTACCAAAGTCTCGCGATAAAAATTTCTGAGTACGCGCGCGAGCGTTTAGGCCTAGAGCCACCTATCCGGATAGGGCAAGAGCCTAAAATGTTACTCGTTTGTCGGTCGGATAAACCTTTCAGAAAGATAATGTCCGCGGCGTTCACCAACCCGTTAGACTTATCGTGTAAACCTTTTAAAGTGGAAATTCTCGGAGACGGTCAACAGGCGGTTCTTTTCGGAACACACCCGGACACTGGTCTCCCTTATAGATGGCCGGGAAATGAGATAACGGAAACAATGCCCGACTTTTTGCCAACTCTTACGCGAGAGTTAGCTATAGATATTATAGAAAAATACGAAGAACTGGCAAAAGATTTCGGTTACGTTGAGGTCTCCGGAAGAAAAACGGACAGACCTTCGAACAAAACCGACCTTTTCGAAGTCTACAAACCTCCGAAACCTATAGACGTACAAGAGATAGAGGCAGCACTTGACACAGTTGATCCGGACGAATACGAGACCTGGATCCGTGTCGGAATGGCTCTTTATTATCAGTTCGACGGCTCTCCGGAAGGGCTTTCGCTTTGGGACGAGTGGAGCTCCCGGTCTGCTAAATACGAAAACAACGGCGGCTTAAACGCTATCGACACAAAATGGAACTCGTTCGAGGCGCGTGTCGGGTCTGACCCAGTAACGATAGCGACCGTTTTTCATCTTTCCGGAGAGGTTAAGAAACAGGAACGGCAGGCCGACCCTTTGCTGAAAAAGACCGACGAAGACCTCAACGAGTTTTTACGCCGGTATGTATTCGTGATCGATAAGAACCGCGTCGTAGACCTGGACTCGTCAACAGGGCACGCAGTCCGAGACCTTTCAGAGTTCCACAACGAACACGCGTCGTTCAAAATGGAAATACAGGTCCCAAAAGAAAACGGCGGCTTTGCCACTAAATGGGTTCCAGGTTCCAAACAGTGGCTATCAAGTAGGGACAGAAAAACAGTCCGGGGCCTCGGGTATCACCTTTGCAGCGAAAAATTAATACCTGCCGAGAACAGTAACGAAATGCTTTTTAATCAATTTTGGATACCGAACCACCCTGCGGTAAACCCGGACGAGGTCCAGGGACGAGTTAAAATATTCGTAGAACATATTAATTATCTTTTCCCCTGCGAAAATGAGCGTAAGTGGTTCACTCAGTGGATGGGTTACAATATTCAAATGAGAGCGGCCCGTACCCGTTGTAAAGTAACCCCTCTTTTAGTCACTGACGGCGTAGAAGGGACCGGCCGGGGTTCTGTTTGTAAGATACTCGAGAAGCTCGTCGGGATTCATAACACATCTAAAACAGATATTCCCCAGATAACCGGCGAAAACTCTGCGGGTTCGTTTAATGGGTATCTCAAAAACTCCATGTTTTGTTTTGTGGAGGAAGTCCGCGACAGTTCCAAAAGATACGAGCTATCCGATAAATTAAAAGACACCCTCGAAGCGGACTACCTGGACATAAACATAAAACACGGGGAGAAAGGGCTCTCTCGAGTTTACACTTCGTTCCTTATGATGACAAACGAGCCCGACGCTATTGTCCTACCTGCAGGGTATCGTCGGGTCCAAGTTCTCCAAGGGCCAAGCCAGGCGAACGACTCAGAGTATTACGAACGTTTCCACCTGTGGGCAGATGATCCGGTCAACATATCCGCTGTTTTTAAATGGCTCGAAGGTGTGGATCTGTCAGATTTCAATTACACACACGCAGACCGGACCCTCCCAGGGTTTAAACGCATGGTCGAGACTACGACCTCCGATACGGAGTCGGTTCTCAATATGTGGCTTAACGACACAAAACCGAAAGCGTTTCTCCCCGGTACTGTTTGCGATGTTGTCCGAGACTACGCGAGAGCCCACGGCGAGGGTGAGGTCGCGTCTAACCTTAATCGTAAATCAATAACGGCTATTATGAAGCGTAAAACGGTAACTAAAGACCGTGTAAGGTTGGACGGGACTAAATCCCGCCCGTGGGTTTCTTTTTTGGATGTGAACTTTGCTAATGAAGCGACACCGGAAACCATATCCGCCGAGCTTTCCAGGTGTGGGTTTTCCTCTGATAAATCGGAAAAAGGCGAGGGCGGTGTCCTAGAGTTCCTCTAGATCGGTTCTAAAGTTAAATACGACCTTCTATACTTTTCAACCGTTCGAATACCCGTTACATTGTAGCGGGTATTTTTTACGCCCTTTGTGACACTGAGTTCTAGGTCGGAGGTGTCGCCGTCATCTATCAATTTCTCTATTCCTAAGACGGCACCGACGGTTACGTTCATAGACGTTTTAATTTTGCGGGCGGGTGCCTTTTCTGCGACGAGGAAAACGGCCCCGGTTTTTCGGTGTATAATTTTTATCATACTGTTATAATATAATAGTTTTTGTGTTGTGTCAACATGGTGGACCAATGGACCAACTTTGGACCAAAAAAAATCATACGTTGGTCCAACTGTAACCCTCTATACATAAGGGATAGATGCTATTTGGACCAATGGACCAACAATATTATAAAAGTTTCTATAGAAAAATATACACTTAAAAAGTACAGTAAAAGTGTTGATAGATGTTGGTAAGTACTGAAATAACAACAAAGGGGTGAAAAAATATACAGAGAAATAGGAAAAAAGTTGGTCCATTGGTCCATGCGTGCGTAAGTCATTGTAAACACTGGGGATATGGTGGACCAACACGTAAAAAAGTTGGTCCAAGTGGACCAAAAGTTGGTCCAAGTTGGTCCAGGGTTGCCAACATGTTATAAAATAATATAACTTTCTCGTTATGAAACGAAATAGAAATTTTAATACGTTGGTCGAGGATTTCGTCGCCACCCATGGGGGCGAGGTGTCGATGTGTGAGCTTAAAAAGTTTCTAGAAAGCCGGGGCGTTAAGAACGCGACTCAAAGAGTACATAACATGGTAAATTCAAAAAGTTGTACGGTCGAGCGTGTTTCTGTTGTTAGATTTAAAGAGGGGTTTGAGTGGTTATCTTGAGGATTTTGTTTAGATGAAATTTGGTAGAAAAGCAGGTGTAAAAGTACTCACGAAAAAACGGGAGCTTTTTTGTTATCATTACGCGGAACATTGGAACGGGACAAAAGCGGCGATTCAAGCCGGATTTTCAAAGAAATCTGCGGGGGCGACCGCTGACGACCTTTTAAAAATACCCGAAATACAAGCCCGTATCGGTGAAATACGCTTAAACGTGGAAGAGTCTTGCGGAATTTCAAAAATGATGATCGTCAACGAACATAAAAAAATCGCTTTCTCGTCTATTTCACACCTACACAACACCTGGACCGAGTTAGTCGAGTTCGAAAAACTAACCGACACCCAAAAAGAGTGTATCAAGAAAACGGTATACCAAACGAAGAAGGTCCCGAGATACGACATAGAAACAGGAAAGGTCGAGACCGTCGAAGTCGAATACGTTAAAATAGAACTGCACGACAAACAAAAGTCTCTCGAGTCTATTTCGAAATTAATGGGGTACGACAGAACCATAGGAAAAGGCCCTGCGGATCCAGACGAATCGCAAAAAGTTACCGGCTTCGAGATAGAGGCGCCGAAGTGAAAGTAAAATTTAAACCCTCACACACACAGTATTTAGCTTTGCAACTTCTTTTAGGGTGTGTAATCTCGCGATTTATATTACTGGGCGGAGGCGCGGGCGGCGGTAAATCGTGGCTTATTTGTGAATGGCTATTGTATATGTGTTACGTGTACCCGGGTACAAAGTGGTTTATAGCTAGAAATGAGTTGAAAAGGCTCATGGCTACAACTTATATAACATTCCAAAAAGTTTGTACGTTTCATAATATCCCGGATTCAGACTGGAAGCTCAACGGCCAGTATAACTATATACAATTCAAGAACGGGTCGAGGATAGACCTTCTCGACGTTAAATTCAAGCCCTCCGACCCCTTATATGAGGACCTCGGCTCGACTGAGTACACCGGCGGGGCGATTGAAGAGGCCGGGGAAGTACACGAGCTCGTTTTCGAAGTGCTTAAAACACGTATCGGTCGGCACATGAACACGTTTTACGGGATCGTGGCTAAAATTCTGTTAACGTGCAACCCTAAACAAAACTGGCTAAAAGAAAGGTTTTACGACCCCTGGATTAAGGGTACACTAGAGAAAGGGTTTCGGTTTGTACAGTCTCTCGCCCGAGACAACCCGCACAACAGCGAACAGTATATAGATGACCTGGACAACATAAAAGATCCGGTTATGAGGGCCCGACTCGCTAAAGGCGACTGGAATTATGAGAGCGACCCCTATTGTATTTTCGACATTGACGCTATTTACTCCCTTTGTGACAATAAGTATATGGAGACTGCATTCACTAACGTACAGCCGTTTCTTACTGTGGACCCTGCAGCTGAAGGGAAAGATCGCACTATAATAACGTATTGGCGCGGGTGGTCCGTTAAAAAAATCTATTCTTTCGAAGCAAAAGACAAAAACCAGGCGCTTCCGGAGGCGCAAGATTTTATCGAGAGCTTACGGGATGATTTCGACGTCCCGAAAAACAGGGTTATCGTTGAAATGGACGGTTTAGGCGTCGGGTTGGTCCAGTACGGGGGGTACGGCGGGATTCGTGTCGGCTCCGGAGCAGTCGGAGAACACAAAGAGGTTTACAGTAACCTAAGGGCGCAATTATTTTTTAATATGGCTGCGAAAGTGAACGACGCGAATATATACGTCGATCCGAAAGCGTTTACCGAACCGTGGATGAAAGAGACCTTAGAAAAAGAGCTAAAGTCCATTAAGAAGGCACACCCTGACTCGGACGAGAAGAAAAAAGCTATAATTAAAAGAGAAGAAATAATAAAAGACTCCGGAAGGTCCCCCGACATGGTATCGTCGTGGCTACCTCGTTTTTATGCCGCCATAATACCACCGGCCAAAATGACGAAAATTAAAGGATACGTATAAAATGCCAATAGAAAAAATAAACTGGGACGGCGTCGACTACCCGATTACGCAGGTCGACAACATATCAGACCTTAATTTTATGGAGGACTGTTATTTCGGGGAGGGCGGCTTTCGCACAGGCCAATATTTAGAGAGATACCCCCGAGAGACCGACGTCGGTTTCAACTTCCGGAAAAAAATCGCAACTTTCCCCGACGTTTTCCGCTCGGAGTTCGACGCGCTTGTCGACCCTATTTTCTCTAAAGGGGTGACAAGAGAGTGTCCCGAAAACCTGGTTCTCAATTTTTTAGCCAACCCGAGAAAGAGGTTAGGCGAGACAATGACGGGAGCAATGGAGGAAATAACAAAAACAGGTCTCCGGCTCGGCACGGTGTTTGTGGTTACGTCCGGGCCGGATACCGTACCTCAAAGCGGGCTCGACGACCTAAATCGCGACTCGCTACCGAGTTTGTTACTCGTCAAGCCGCAGCAAACCGCCGGATACAAGCTAAACGAGCGGGGCGGCCTGCAAATTTTGATTTATTTGGAGAACATGGTCGCGGTAGGTAATAACAAAGTAACTCCCCAGTTTAGAGTTTTCTTGACCGACATTTCGGGGGCGTATCACTCATTTTTAGTGAATGAGGCCGGCGCCTACATACAAGGAAGTTATGTACCCCTTAACGGTTTCCCTGTTGAAATGCTAGAATTTAATAGCAGGTACAAAGAATACAAGATCGCCAGGCCTAAATATTACAACGTGGCTAAAAAGTTTCTTCGTATGTATCTTTTAACCTCAAACGTCGACGACGGCTACTGGAAAAACTGTTTCGCTATCCTGGTCTACCACGGCAACGCCGACGAGGTCGAACTCGGTAACGACTCCATTTTACAAGCCCCTGTCGGCGCAACGAGCCCGAGCTATATCGCGCCACCCACCGACCACCTTAAACAGATCGAGTCCACCATGGAAACGGACAAGGAGGACGCGCAAGAGGCGCTGACCTCCGCACAGGCGGCAGCGTCGACGGCGTCCGCTGAGGCTCGAATCGAGATAGACCGCAGACGAAAAGAGATATTGACCGGGCTTTCTGAAAAAGTCCAGGCCTTCGAAAACGTTATTGTTAACGTTGACCTCCGACTGTTTATAACGGGTGAATGGGTTTGCGAGATAGCGTATAGCAGAGAGTTTGACTCGGTTTCGTCGTCAGACACTATCGATGTTTACGACAAAGTGGCAAATTCCGGAATGGTTACCGAGGACGTGGTAAGAAAATTAGGTAATAAGTCTATAGACATTTTACCGAACTTATCCGAAAAAGAAAAAGAAGATTGGAAGCTCCTAAACGAATCCGGAGAACTAGCCGGGTCCATGAGCGACGCCCCGGCCATAGGGGCCAATCCGGACGACGACGACGACGACAACGACGAAGAGGGTTAATAATTGGCCGGGTACGTCGACGAGTTCGAAAATCTGAAAAAGCACGACGCGAGGGTTCAAGCTCTCGTCCGTCGTTTGCTTCGTGACCTCGACGCAACCCTCGAAAGGCTTGTACTCGACCCCGAGTCGTTAGCTAAGTCTAAAAAACGGCTTCGGAAAGCGTATAACAAAGCACTGGCCGACGTTAATTTTATACAAGAGATTGAAAAGTCGACGGTTAAAACTATAGTCGATAGCTCGTATGTCCGCAGTACGGTAGAAATGCCGAAGGCGACATATACGAACCGGCTTTTAAAGCAAGCGTTAATCCCTGGCGACTCTCTTACGATGTCTCGACGTATCCGGAAGAACACGAAAGGTATAATTCAAACACAGCAAAAAATTTTATTCGAGGGGCTTGAGGCAGGGAAAGACATTGTTAAACTCACCCGCGAAGTCAGAAACGCCGATATTTTCGAGGAGGCTTTACCTAAATACCTGGACAGCCTGGTAAAAATAAAGATTGACGATAAAAAAGTTTTGAAGCCGCGACAGATACGCGAAGCCAAGCGCAGAATATCGAAAATAAAAAACAAAGGCCTTAAACGTGATTACGACAGACTTATAAACGCTTTAGGGGTCGAGGGTGACGTTAAAAAACAAGTAGCGGCCGCGGTAGATTCAAAAACCCGCTCGTTATCTTACCGAGTTACGCAGAACCAAACGCACGCGACCGTGGCCCGGTTTAAAAATGATACGGCTATGAAGGACAAGAACACGAAGCTCGTTCGAAACCAGATTTACGGCGAAATTACTTGTCCGTATTGTTTGGCCATAGCTTCCCTCGGTTGGGTCCCGGTTGAAAACGCCGTCATACCTCCGCACCACCCGCACTGTGACTGTCAGGCGAAGTATAGGAAGACCGCAAAGAAGATAGAACCTTGGAAAAAAGGCGAGTACGAGCAACAAATGGCCGCAGCGGTAAAAGTAGAGAATAAAAAAGCAGAAAAAGCCGGAAGGTCTAAAACGTACCTCGAGGTAGCGCCGGCTGAGAATTTACGGGCTATGAGTCTGACAGAGCAATTACAGAACACAAAAGACAATTAAATTTTTTTATACCCCTGTAAACCAATATTGCTATATTAAATAGTGAAATAACCCCAAGGGTTGATCCTGCCGAGCCTAAGGTTCGGGTGATAATTCAAAACAAGGAAAAACAATTAATGGATATTAACGAGCTTTTGGCGCAAGCCGAGTCAAAAATTGGAGACAATAAAGAGTTAGGCTCTGTCTTCGGCGAGATTAAGTCCGCCGTCGGTTCTATTGTTACCAAAAAAGACGAACTTTTAGAAAAGCATTCTACGCTTAATACCGCGGTTAAAGAACTGGGCGGACATTTCGGAGTACAGAAAGAGTCGTCTTCTGACATACTTTCAGGAATCCGAGAAGCTAAAGATACTTTTGAAACGAAAATTAACACTCTTTCTTCTAGTGAAGAGGGTCTCGCTACTAAATTTGCAGATTTAGAAAGCCGTTTCAATGAACAGTCGAAGGCTTTTACAGCCATGTCCGACGAGACTAAAATCGCAAAGCAAGAAAAGTTACTCTCTGATAAAAAGGTTACCCTCGGGGAACATTTAGCGAAAGCGAACATTAAAAGCGCCGACGCACAGAAAGCAGCTATTGCACTTTTAAAAGACGAACACGGCGACCTCCTTTCTATTGAAAACGGGAAAGAGGCTGAAATTGTTAAAAAGTTCGCAGAGAACAACCCCCGGCTCGTAGACTCTAAAATCAACCCAGGTGTTAAAACCACGGTTACCGATGTCGACCCAGGTGCGGCGACAGGGAAGGAAACCCCGGCACAACGCCAAGCGCGGATGAAAGAGAAATACGGCCTATCATCATAAAGGTAAAACAAAATGGGAATTAATAACTTCGTCGTATTTAACGACAACGTACGCCTCGAGACTATCGAGCGACTTAACCAACGAATCGACCTCTTTAACAACTCACAGGGGATGATTACACTTTCCACCGTTGAGCGTGAGGGCGATTTTTTCGAGGCGGCACAATTTGACATTGCAGACGCGCACGACACTATCGACATTTACGACACAAACGCGGATCGTTCCGACACTGAAATCAACATGATCAAACAAGTTGACCCGAAAGTTCAATGGGTTTACGGTCCTGTGGTTTGGCGTGGTGCGGAAATGGCTTGGATTAATCAGTCTGAATCCGTAGCGCTCGACATTGTTGCGGGTCGTATGACTAACCTTACATTTCTTAAAATGTTGAATAACTCTGTTGCGGCGGCTGTTGCGGCGTATGAAGCTAACACCGACGTGGTTAACGACGTGTCGGCGCTCGGAACACCGCAAAACATTTCCCAAGAAGCGCTTAACAACACTTACGGGCTCATGGGTGACCGACAAAACGAGATAGTCGGAAATCTAATGTCGGCGGCTTCTTATAACAAGCTTATCGGCCAGGCCCTCGCCAACGATAACCATTTGTTTACTTCAATGAATGTTACCGTTATCGATATTCAAGGGAAAGCGTCTGTAGTGGCGGACATTCCGGCGCTTTCACCTACGGGTAAAAACAAAATCCTTGGTATGAAAGAAGGGGCTATCAACTGTTACGACGGCGGCAAGCTTATCACCAACCTTGAAGTGAGCAATGGTAAAAACATGATTAAATCATCGTTCCAGGCGAATGGTAATTACATGATCAACCTCATGGGTTACTCATGGGACGAAGCGAACGGCGGGAAATCACCTCTCGACGCCGAACTTGCAACAGGGACAAACTGGGACGAGTACCTCAATTACGATAAGAATACCGGCGGTGTTCTTCTTATTGGTGACTCGACCGTAGCATAAGGAGCTTATTTTGAGCGAAAAAAAATTAACGTCTAAGGTGCCCGAATTCCTGCGAAAGCAGGTTTGGCCCTTGGACCTATCCAAGCAGTACAAAGAGGACGTCAAAGACGTCGCTTTTAAGAGAGGTCTTAGAATCGTTGACTCTAATAAAGTGACGAAAGGTTTTCAGGATCACATTAAATCACTTGTCGACGCCGGAATTTGCGCGGGCATTTGTCCGAAAGACAAACTCCCGAAAGTTACGGTCGTTCCTCCTAAGCACTCAATCGGTAAAAAAGAGACAAAAGCCGATCTCCTTAACCGCGCCCTCGACACTATCGAGGACATGAGAGCGGAAATCGAAGCTCTTAAAGCCGATAAAAAATAAGGGTGAACCGTGCGTGTTGATGTCGGCGAATTAGAAGCGCTTGCGAAAAGGTTGGAAAGCCCGGCCTTTGACGATGCCATACAAAACGCTTTTTATAATTCATTGGACGACACCGTCGCGGACGGCGCCAGGATGGGCCACGCTTTCACAAATAGAACATTCTTGACCGAAAGATCTATTTATACGGAAGTTGACATGAGTGTCGGGTCTGTTTTTGTGCCGGTTACCCCTGAAAGTGACAAGGTCGGAGTCCCCTACGTTGAATACTTAGTGAACTACGACCCTTTTTTAGATATTGCACTAGACAAGAATATCAATAAACTTTCAAAACAATTCGAGAAAGAACTTACCGACGAACTTAACGAGGTTTATTAATGGCCATACCTACCGACATTCTAAAAGTGGGAGACTTCCGCGACAAGGCTATAAAACCATACGTCGACTCTAATGTAAACGACGCCGACTATTTAGGACTCGGCGACGAACTATACGAAATTTTAGTTCGCGACCTGGTATACCCTGACGGGTACACCGAGGCCGATTTATCCAACCCACCATCAAAAAAAGTTATTTGGGCCCTCCGTTATTACGTATCTTATGAGGTATGCAAAGATAACATGACAAAAAACCTCGTTTCAACGCTCGACGGGCAAACCCTGGCGAAAGACGAATGGGGTGAGAAAATGGGAGAGTACCAAGAACTTTACGAAACCGCGAAAGCGGGTTTAGACGCTGAAAGTTTTGTCGACGAGCCGAAAGGCCCTAGCTCCACGTTAACCCATACTATTTTAAGAAAATGATTAAGCCGATAAAAGACGCCATAGAGAACGTTCTCACAGCCGCGGGGTACAACGTGCGCCCGTTTTACGAGTTTACTGAGTCGTTTCTCGACGCGTACACGGAAGGCACCCAGGCGGACAACTTCCCTATGGCTTTCGTGTTCGGGGCTACACAGTTTGAATTTGACACGGCTCTCACTAACCAGTATAACGAAACCGTTCCCGTAGGTATAAAGTTGGTCCATTGGACAGGCCCTATTGATTTCGAGGAAACTTTCGACACAGCGAAGAGAAATTTTTTAAATTTAATAAATGAGAATGTAAGACTCGGCGGGGTTGTTCACGACTGGCGGGTTAACAGTATGCACATTAAGGCCTTGAAACTTATTGATAAAGACTCGTCGGCTCCGTGCTATTGTTGGGACGTTATTACAACCGTGGATTTTTGCGAGAAAGGAGTGGCGTAAATGTCATGTATTGATAGTAAAAACAACAGAATTAAACAGTTTTTTGTGAAAGAGCAACCTGAAGGCGTTTGCGGATACGTGGAGCCGTCCACCCTAGCGGATAACAACCCGGACTATATACCCATCGTTGAGGGCTTCATATCTGACTATGTTATCAACCCGATCGAAAACCCGGAGCTTAAAGGGTCCCTCACGAAGTCCCCAGCGGTAGCGGGGCAACGATATGTGACGGCGACCGGAGGGTTTTTACTGCGTGGGTTTAACGGTGATGTTCCTTATTTTAACGCCCCCTTCATTGGTGGCGGTATGCAGCAACTACCGGACTCGCAGCAAATCGAAATCTCGGCTATAAGCGATGTAATTTACGCGGGTGACGAGATAGAAGACGGGTCTTCGAACGTGGTTGTCTGCCTTGAAACCGTACGCCCTGGCGATACGATTATGCAGGTTAAACCTAAAACGGGGACGCTACAAACAGGGGCGGCGACTTCGGGAAGCGGGGAAACTTTAACGGTAGACGTCGCGCCTGTTACTTACGGCGTGGGCTATGGGTTCAAATCGAAAAACATTCAAAACATTTCGTTTCGAGCAGAACTCGACGGGATGCAGGTAAAAGGCTTCGACGGTAATTGCGCACTTTCTTTTGAAATGACAACCGCGGGGCTCGTTCAATGTAATTTTGAAATCACCGCGAAAATATTTGTCGAACTTGGTGAAACATGGTACATGAAAACCGCGGCCGACACCGCGCTCAATCTTCCAGATTATAACCCGGCTCTCGTTATGGACGACGCGCTGCTTGTTATCGACGGATACCTCGGCGTTGTGGCGGGTACTTTCTCTATCGATTTCGCGAACGAAGTTAGCCCCATTGAGGATATGAACACCCCGGGAACTATAGCGGCGTATGATATTGGCAACCGCGCACCGACCGGGTCTTTCTCACCCCTCACTCAGTCTCGCGAGGTTTACGACTACGTTAAGAGTTACGAGGATTTCGAAACCGTGCCGCTATCTGCGAGAGCAGGAAGAGCGAAAGGCAACAAAGTTTTATTTTTCGCACCGAGTTTTCAAAGAAACACAATAACACCGGGTGACGTTAACAATATGATGAACCGGGCTGTTGACGGCTCTTTCGTTTCCGATGGGAATAACGACGAGCTAGAAATTTACGTAGTATAGCATAAAAGGAAAAAACATGAGCGATTTAATCCCTAGAAAATCGTGGACATTGGCTTTCGAAGGCCACGAAGAAAACGTATTCGAGATAAAAGAGTTAACGGATAGTGAGTATCTCAGCGCTCTCGATATTTCGGAAGCTTTTTACAACGAAAAATCCACGCGTGTTGAAACTGAGAAGGCCAAACTTGATTTATACGAGTTCATGGTTGAAAAGGTCGACGGGTACGACAACCCCCAAGTGGTGCCGCTTAAATTTCGGTTAAACGTCGCTTTACGGCTATTGAAGTACCTTAATCCGGACGTGTTAGAAATAAAAAAGTAATCGGGGCGCTTTGTGGGCTTCGTCTAGGGGTGATAAAGCACGCGTGCGCTGACGCGTGCAAAGA
>Ga0180432_10007575_pt1 | contig 13746 bp, 10 predicted proteins | sample SS_ome_10_FD_132414 | JGI IMG/M metagenome (GOLD analysis project Ga0180432, IMG submission 132414) | Hypersaline lake sediment archaeal communities from the Salton Sea, California, USA - SS_1_MS_2 metaG | ecosystem: Environmental > Aquatic > Non-marine Saline and Alkaline > Hypersaline >...
AGCAAGAGATGAGCGTAAGCACAGGACTGGAAGTAGCGGACATCACGTTCACTTCCGTCGGTTCAATGATACGCTTCTGGGTGACAACATACCGATACACCCGGCTGGCGGTATAGACGAGGATCTCATCGTTCAGATCAAGATCCGGTAAATCACGAAATATCTCGCCGAATATATCGTTATGGGCCGAGATCACACAATTTCCGCTTTCGCCAGGATTAGCGCTGCCAACGTGATGTCCGGCCCCCTGCTTAAGGGACTCCCAACTGTCCCCCTCCACGACGGGGGCATCCACCCCAATAGCGGGAATCTGAATACGGATGGCCTGCTCCGGCCCCGGCGTAGGCATAGGCAGCGGCGTGATCGCATCCACCAGATTGCGCAAATGGGCAGGGATCTCCGCTGGCGCAGGACCACCAGGGGAATCAGGGGGCGTGTGGCCTCCCGGCAACACAGCCACGCGGATCAGGGGAGTGGGGGTGAGCGTGGGCAACTGGGCCTGTTGAGCCTGAGCAGCATCTTCATTGATCTCGTGCAGCGTCTCCATAGAGCTGAACAACACAAGGACCAACCCCGCCAGCACCGCCAGCTCAACCACCAGCAAGCTCTTATCGCGAAGCCAATCCCAGCGAATCCACCGTCGCCGCCGTCCGAGTTCCGGTTTCTTCTCTGTCAGCGACTCACCCACTGCGGAAGCCCGATAATGCGCCGTAGCCCCCTCATCCTGGAAACGCCGATGGTCCGTGGGCAAGGGAGACGACTGAGGCTCAACCGGGCCGGGAGCTAAGGGGTCCAGGCCGCCCACCTCAGCACGATCCCCCAACTGGCGCAGACGTTCCAGCCGCGCCTCTCGCTTGCGGACGCGCAGAATCTGCTCCAGCTCTTCTATAGACAATTCATCAACAGGGCGACGGTCTCTCATCAGACTAGGAAGCCTCCACACTCGCTACGGCAAAAAGCTCCCGCTGGAAGAACCACCGAAAGGGAGGCCAGTTAAACAGGACGTAGCGAGCCATTCGAAGCACCCATCCTTCCCGGCGATTCTGTGGAGGTGTATCTAACCACACGTGGGGACGGAACCCCGCCCGTCGCAGCACCCGACGGAGGCCCATCAAGCTCTGTTCGTTCACATGCACATCAAGGTTGGCAGGGACGATCGCGCGGGGTTCCTTGGGATACTTCGTCCCCTGCCCCATCAGCGTGCGCACCAGCCTCACCACCGGGTACGCATAGCGGTCATACCAGACGTTAGGAGCGGTATGGATCACAAGTCTGCCATCAGGCCCAAGGACGCGCCGCGCCTCAGCTAATGCCTGGTCCAGCTCCCAGGGATGAAGATGCTCAACCAAGTCAAACATCAACACACGATCGAAGGAAGCAACAGGGAAGGGTAACCGCTTGGCGTCCGCCTGGTAGAGACATACAGCATCGTGTACCTCCTGATCGGCCATTGCCAACCCTCGCGCCATACGCAGCGCTACGGCTGAATAGTCCACCCCACAGGCCCGTGCCCCCAGCTTGAGGCAATGACACACAATCTCACCCCGACCGCATCCCACGTCGAGCACCTGCATCCCAGGCACGACTTCGGCCACCTGGAAAGCCTGACGCAGCCGGCGAGAGAGATGCACCCCTTCGCCGGAGATAAACTCCGCATATCCCTCACAAGAACCTAAGAAGTATGCCTCGTCATACAGTTCAGAACAAACTGGCTGAGTCTTCTCCACTACCGTGAACTTCGCCCCACCCTCAGTCCATGACACCGACATCTAGAACTCACACAAAGGGCGACCGCAAGATGGCGCCCCTAGGTTGGAATGGCATTATAATCTACCGTCAGGAGCCCGTCAAGCGCCGAGTCCGCTCAACCACGATCCGACACAACAGCTCTACCTCTTCCACCCGTAAGAGGATGGCCAACAGGCCATAGATGCCTCCTCCCACCAACCCTCCACCTCCCACCAACAACACTTCTCCCATCAACCCAGGGGGAAGAACGGGCGACATCCATCCCACCGCCAAGCGCACTCCCATCCCCATAGCCGCGGACGCAAGAGTCACCTTGCCCACGAGTCGCCATATCCCATGGCCTCGCAAGCCACCTGTGCTACGTCGGAGGAGCAGAAGCATGATCAGTGCGTGAGCCGCCCATTTCAGTGAATTGGCCAATATCAGGCCGTTCAAAGTGAGAGAGGTGAAAAGTGTCGGGGCCAAGGCCAAGATTGCATATAGACATACTGTCGCGACACCCACCAACGCCGGCACCCAGGTGTCCTTGCGAGCATAGCAAGCAAAGATGAGTGGCTGGTCCACAGCGGCGAAGATCAAGCCTATCAGATGACAGCGCAGCGCCGCAACAGTCGCCAACGTGTCAGAGGCCGTAAAGTCCCCATGCTCGAAAACCAAGGCAATGATGGGAGTTGCCAGGACCCACAGGCCGACCGTCGCCGGGATGGTCAACGTCAGGACCAGCCGCAACCCCTGGGCAAGCGTGGCCTGGAACAGGCCGATTTGCTCGTCCGTCGCCTGACGAGACAGGGTGGGCAGAATCGCGATAGAGACAGCCGTGACGACCATCCCCAAAGGGAACTGGATCACCGTGGCCGAGTACTTCATCCAGGATATAGAGGCACTGCCAGTGCGGGAGGCCAGGTGGTAACTGAGCAACTCCGCCAGCTTGTCCACCGCCAGGCCAATCAGAATGGGCAAATAAAGACGACCGATGCGGCGCAGGGCGGGGTGACGCAGGTCCAGAACCAGGCGCAGGTGGGCGTCGCGCAGTCCCGGCAATTGTAACAACACCTGGAGAGCAGAGCCTAGCAACAGACCCAACGCCATGCTATAGACACCCCAACGGCGCCCCAACAACAACGTCACAACGACCAGGGCGATGTTGAAGATAGCAGGAGTAAACGCAGGCAAGGTGAAGCGTTTGAGAGCATAGAGAGCGCCGGTCAGGACGCTGGCCAGGCTTAAGAAGAGAACCCCTGGAAGCATTACGCGCAGCAGGCCCGTCGCCAGCGCCTGCTCATCAGGTGACAACCCGCCCGCGGAAAGCCATACCAACTGAGGAGTCAGAAGCTCTCCCACCAGCAAGAAGGCACACACGACCAGGAACACGATCCCCAGGAGAACGCTCAACAAGCGCCATAGATCCTCCCTCCTATCCAGGGTCGCGTAGTCAGACAGGACAGGGATCAGAGCGGAGTTGATCATCCCCCCCACCAGGAGCTCGTAGACGATGCTGGGAATCCCCATAGCTGTATCCAACGCGCTCACGTTGCCGCCCGCCCCAAAGAGATCGGCCTTGACTGTCTCACGCACCAAGCCCAGCAAACGACTGGCCACGTTTCCCAGCGCAATAGTGCCGGCCGCCTGGGCAACCTTCACCTCTTGTTGTGATGAAGTAGCGTACGCTTCGTCCAACACGTCACCCCTGTCCTATGAACTCCCAGATCACAATCCCCCCACCCCATCGTCTCTGAGACCCCCACCTTCGGAGCCCGGGCAATTCTACCGCAATTCAAGGAACACTACAAACCGACACCTTGAAACCAGCTTTGGGCTTCCATCCAGACCATAAGAGTGCATTTGCGCACGAGGCTAAGTCATGGTAGAATGATTACCTGAGATTTAAAAAAACAGGTGAAACCTGGTTCGTGTGTGACCAAGGAGGACATAGTGTCGTTGAGTAAGAGCGAGAAAGAGGCAATCATCCAAGAGTACTGTCGGACGCCTAATGATACGGGCTCGCCGGAAGTACAGATTGCGCTGTTGACTACCCGCATCAATCAGTTGACAGAACACTTGAAAATGCATAAGCACGATGAACACTCCCGGCGTGGCTTGCTTAAGATGGTTGGCCAGCGCCGGCGACATCTGACCTATCTCAGCCGTAAAGACCCCGAACGCTATAAGGAGATCATCCAGCGGCTCGGGCTACGTAGATAACGTTTAGCAGGTAGAAAGGCCAATCAAACGAGTAGATGCGGAGGGAGAATATGCCCATCTACTCGTTTAGCGTATTTTTATCCAATTTAGAGGCCCGACACAAGCTCAGGAATTGGGAGATGTATCGCACTTGAAGCGAGCTATCCACTGCGAGATATCCCCCAGTCCCTGACCCCCGTGTCTGGCCTCACACGCGGAGGTTACAAAAAATGAATAGTCATAGATTTACCACCACACTGGGAGGAGAGGCCCTCACAATCGAGACCGGGGAGCTAGCCCAACAGGCCGGTGGCGCGGTCACGGTTCGACACGGCGACACACTGCTGCTTGTCACAGCAACAATGTCGCACTCCGTCCGAGAAGGACTGGGGTTTTTCCCTCTTACCGTGGATTTTGAGGAGCGCCTTTATGCGGCGGGACGCATCCCTGGTTCCTTCTTCCGCCGCGAGGGGCGGCCGACCGAGTCAGCGACGCTCACGATGCGGTTGACCGATCGTCCCATCCGTCCTCTTTTTCCCAAAGGCCTGCGCAACGACGTACAGATTATCATCACTCCTCTTTCCCACGATGAAGAGCATCAGGCCGATATTCTGTCCGTAATCGGAGCGTCAGCAGCACTCACAATATCTGATGTCCCATTTGATGGTCCAGTAGGGGCTGTACGGGTAGGATACATAGATGATGAGATCGTCATCAGTCCGACCGTCTCTCAAATGGAACAAAGCTCGCTCGATCTGCGACTGGCCGGCACATCAGATGCCCTGCTGATGGTTGAGGCTGGAGCGGAGGAGGTCAGCGAAGACCTATTGGTCGAAGCACTGCGCCATGGTCGCGAAGCCATACAGGATTTGACCCGCGTCCAGTATGAGATGCGAGAGGCGGTGGGGAAACCCAAACGGGCTTACATTCCCTATACCATACCTGAGGAACTGTGCGAGACCATCCGTCAACAGGTCGGTGACCGGTTAAGAGAGGCCATATACGGGGCGAAAGACAAACAGGAACGAAACGAGCGATTGAGGGACTTGAAGGATACGTTGTTCGAGAGTCTAGGTGAGAAGTGGGACGGAGCAGCAATAAAAGAAGCCCTTGAGGACGTAGAACGCGAGCTCGTGCGCAAGCGCACGATCGAGGAAGGCATCCGCGCCGACGGACGGGATCCGAAAACCATTCGGCCTCTCTCAGCCCAGGTGGGACTGCTGCCGCGCACGCATGGCTCTGGGCTTTTCACTCGCGGCGAGACACAGGTGCTTTCCGTTACCACCCTAGGTACCCCCCGGGAAGAACAGATGTTGGACGACCTTTCACCGGAGGAGACCAAGCGTTACATCCACCACTATAACTTCCCTCCCTACTCCACCGGCGAGACGTGGCCGCTGCGTGGCCCCAGGCGACGCGAAATTGGCCACGGGGCGCTGGCCGAACGGGCTCTGCTGCCCGTGATTCCCGACGATAGCGAGTTCCCATATACTCTGCGCGTCGTCAGTGAAGCACTGAGCTCCAACGGGTCTACCTCGATGGCCAGCGTATGCGGAAGCACATTGGCGCTCATGGACGCCGGTGTGCCCATCACGGCCTCAGTCGCCGGCATCGCAATGGGCTTGATGATGGAGAATGACCGCTACCAGATATTGACCGACATCCAGGGAATGGAAGACCACATCGGGGACATGGACTTCAAAGTCGCGGGCACGCGCCAGGGGGTCACAGCTCTTCAGATGGACATCAAAGTCTCCGGTCTCTCCTACGAGATCCTGGCAGAGGCACTGGAGCAGGCACGCCAGGCACGCATGCAGATTCTCGATGTGATGGAAGCAAGCATCCCCGAACCACGGGCAGAGCTCTCACCTTATGCCCCCCGAATGACCATCCTCCACATAGACCCTGACAAACTGGGAGCGGTCATCGGTACAGGAGGCAAGACAGTGCGCTCCATCCAGGAAGAGTGCGACGTGCGCATCGACATTGAGGATGATGGCACCATCTATATCGCTTCGAGCAGCGGCCCAGCCGCGGAGAAGGCGCAAGAAATGATCGAAAAGCTGACCGAGGAACCCGAGGAGGGCCATATCTACACCGGACGTGTGGTGCGCACCACTGACTTCGGCGCGTTCGTCGAGATCCTGCCCGGTACCGACGGATTGGTACATATCTCGCAACTGGCTGACTATCACGTCAAGACCGTCAAGGACGTAGCAGACGTCGGCGATGAGATTATGGTCATGGTGACCAACATCGACTCCGAAGGAAAGATACGCCTCTCGCGACAAGCAGTGCTGGAGGGATGGACATTAGAAGAAGCACGAGCGGCTGACAGACCAGGAGGAAACCGCGGCAGTAGAAGACGCAGTTCACGGCGAAGGCGCTAGAGCCACAACGAGAAAGCAGCGTGGAAGAGAGCACTGAAGAACTCCAAAACGAAGTAAGTCAAGAGACAAACAGCCTGGGGATGAAAGCACTGCGGTGGACACTGCAGGCGCTGCGTGAGGTCGCCGAGACGGTCGTTCCCGCAGTCGTTATCGCTCTGATCATCAATCTCTTCCTGGCCCAGGCCACCCAGGTGCTGGGCCAGAGCATGGAGCCCAACCTGCATACCGCCCAACGGGTGGTGGTGGAGAAAGTGACATATCGCTTTCTGCACGGTCCAAGGCGAGGGGACATCGTGGTCATCGATCTACCTGAGCAGACAGATATGCTGATCAAGCGTGTGGTGGGATTGCCTGGGGAGACAATCGAAGTACAGGGAGGACGAGTCTACATCGAGGGAAATCTGCTGGAAGAACCGTGGGATATCAATCCCGGTGGAGTCAACTACGGCCCCGAGACCATTCCTCCGCTCCACGTCTTCGTCATGGGCGACAACCGTGGCGCTTCCAACGACTCGCGCAACTTTGGGCCGGTGCCGATTGAACACATCGTAGGGCATGCCTGGTTCTCGTACTGGCCTGTTGAGCATATGGGCTGCATCGAGTGAAGTTGATACTTGGGCTACAGGCCGGGCGTGGACGCCCGGCCTGTTTTGCATGCCGGGTGTCTACGCCCGACCACACTGTAAATCTGTTCGGCCGGGACCAGGGGTGCTTGACGGTGCCCATCCTTTGCCCTATAATTCTACCTAACTAAATCCCCTCATTGGGAAGGAGAGCATGGCGAGCACTGCAAAATCCATGACAAGTGCCTCCGGTCGTGGTCTCTTCGCAGGACACCGCGGACGGCGTATCCGTGAAGCCCTACAAGCTTATCTCTTCCTACTCCCTGGCACGCTTCTGTTACTGGTCTTCAATCTGGTGCCGGTGGGGTACGCCTTATACATCAGCTTGCACAAGTGGCGAATCCAGAAGGGTGGCTTCGTAGGGCTTGATAACTATCTGAGAGCACTGGGCGAGCCGCTTGACGTCCTGTGGGTGATGGGAGGATTGGGCCTTCTGGCCGGGGCCTGGATAGTATGGCACAGCATCAACCCAGAGACATCAGGAAAGGGATTCCTGTTGCGTGCCGTGGCGATGTTGATGTTGATCACCGGAGGCCTGGGCCTGATCGTAGGCTTTCCAAATATGCTGGCAAACGGGGATGAGGACCTGTTCCAGTCATTGCTGATCACCTTCTACTACTCGCTGGGCACCGTCCCTCCGCAGATCATCCTGTCTTTCCTCCTGGCCAACATCCTGTTCCAGGAAATCCGGGGCAGAACTGCCTGGCGTATCCTGTACTTCCTACCCTACGTCACTGTCACAGTAGCCTCCGCCGCCGTGTGGAGAACGGTCTTCGACCCCAGCCGCGGATTCATCAACATGGCCTTCGCCGCCCTCGGCGCGTCGGAGGAAAGTCTTCCCAAGTGGATATTCGAGCATAGAGGTATCAACATCCTGATCGGGAATTGGTTGGGTCTGGAGATTCCCACCTGGGCAAGTGGGCCAAGCCTGGCACTCATCGTGATCATCCTCTACAACATCTGGACGTACGTTGGATATAACACAGTGATTTACCTGGCTGGACTGGGGAATGTCCCCGTGGAGATGTATGAGGCAGCTAGGATAGATGGGGCCAGCCGGTGGGAGTTGCTACGCCACGTCACAATCCCACTCGTCTCACCCACCACCTACTTCCTGGTTATGATGGGAGTGCTTGGTACCTTCAGGGCCTTCAATCACGTATACGTGATCACCTCAGGTCACACACTGGGGTACCCTCAGGGCACCACAATGACAGCCAGCATCCTCATATTCAAGCACTTCTGGGAAGGGCATCGCTTTGGTTATGCATCGGCGCTGGCGTTTATCCTGACCGGCGTGATGCTGAGCCTGACCTGGATTCAGAACCGCATCTCAGAGGGGCGGGTGTTCTATGGCTAGCACGACGACTACCGCGGTACGTGGGTCCGGGCAGTATCAGGCCCATAGAGGAGTCGTGCAGGGGTTTCTATACCTGATCCTGACCCTAGGCGCGGTCATCGCGGTGTTTCCCTTCATATGGATGCTCCTCACCGCGTCAAAGACCTACGGTGAACACAGCCAGAAAAGGCTGTGGCCCGCAGGTCTGACGATATATCCTTACATCCACCGGCCGCCGAGCCGGGAGATCGTGCTCGATATGCACCCGACCGATGAGTGGCATGGCGCTACCTCCTCCTTCAGTCCCATGATGGAAGGCGCCATCGCCGTGCATGAGGTATCTCCATTCGTGGCCGAACGCTTGGAAGGGAAAGGTCTGACCACGCCTTTTACTGTGCTGATCCTGGCGATGGACAGCACCGACGACGGAACACAGAACTACGACCGGTTTGTGCTGACTGTCGACTCGCGCATCGTCGAGCAGTTCTCCACACGCATCGATCTAGGCCAGTGGGGAGGGCCGAATTACGAAGGGGCTGCACGGGGCCGATGGGGACCACACTACAAAGTATTAGAGGCACACGCGGAACAACTCGTGGTCAAAGAAGCGTGGAACGTGTGGTATATGTTCTTCGGAAATTACATCGCAGCCTGGGACCAGGCGAACTTCGCCCTGTATATGCGAAACAGTGTCATCACCACCCTACTGACCATCGCCGGGGTGGTCGTGACAGGCACGTTGGCCGGCTACGCCTTCGCCCGCATGGAGTTCCCAGGTAAGACCATCCTATTCACAGCCTACCTGGCGACCTACATGATCCCGTGGACAGTGGTTATGATCCCCGACTATCTGATCATCGTCGCCTTGGAGGACTTCTTCAAGCAAGCCTTCGGCATGAGCAACGCGTGGTACAATAACTGGACGGCGCTGACGATCCCGTTCATGGTCAACGCCTTCACCGTCTTCTTACTGCGCCAGTTCTTCGCCCAGATTCCCGACGAGTTGTTCGACGCGTCACTGATTGATGGGTGCGGGCATCTGCGTTTCCTGACGCAGATCGTACTGCCGATCTCCAAAGCGCCCTTGATGACTGTGATTATCCTTAATGGTATCTGGGCCTGGAACTCGCTGCAATGGCCCTTGATCGTCACCAGCACCCCGGACTGGCGCCCGGTCACCGTAGGCCTGACCGGCTTCATCAGCGAAGCAGGAGCCGAGACACAACTCATTATGGCCGGATCGGTGATCACAACCATCCCTATCCTGGTGCTATACTTCTTCACCCAGAAACAGTTTACCGAGGGCATCGCCACCACAGGGCTCAAGGGATGATAGCGTAACATGGAGTGCACACAGGCTCGCGAGACGAAGGGAGGTGATGCACAGGAGGTTCCCCAATCTGAGGATCCACCCAATTTTGCACGCTTGTCCAAGTGACTACGTTTGACTTAGGAGGAGAAAAATGAAAACGAGAAATCTAGTTGCTCTGTTGGTCGTACTGGCCCTGGTTCTCCCAACCGTAGCTGCGTGTGCGCCTGAGGAGACCCCACCACCGACCGAGGAGCCCATAGAAGAACCGGCCGAGGAACCCGTTGAGGAGCCGACAGAGGCACCAACCGAGGAACCAGAGCCGACAGAAGAACCACAACCCACTCCTGTACCGCTGGCCTACGACGTAGAAACCTACGGAGACCTAGAGAACCTGGATCCCAGCGGCCAGACGGTTGTCTACTGGTATCAGCACACGGGTTCCCGCGAGGAGCTTATGCTGAGCATGATCGACGAGTTCAACCGCACCAACGAGTGGGGCATCACAGTCCAGGGAGAGTCCCAGGGCGGCTATGACGATCTGTATCAGAAAATCATCGCCGGCATCCCCGCCAACCAGCTCCCCAGCATGGCCGTGGCTTACCAGAACCAGGCTGCTACCTACGCCGTGCAGAATGTGTTGGTCGCGCTGGACCCCTACGTGGAGAGCGAGAAGTGGGGATACACACAGGAGGAATTGGACGACTTCTTCCCCATCGCGCTGGGCGCCGATTTCCTGCCCCAGTTCGAGGCTCGCTACGGCTGGCCCCCCTACAAATCGATGGAGGTGATGTACTACAATGAGGACTGGCTGACCGAACTGGGCTACGATGCCCCCCCCGAGACCTGGGAGGAATTCGGCGAGATGGCCTGCAAGGCCGCCGAGCAGCCCTTCTCTGGCGCGACGGGCGAGGGTGCCAGCTATGGCTACGTCTACTCCATCGATGCATCCCGTCTGGCCACCTTCATCTTTAGCCGGGGTGGCAACATCATCAACGAGAACGGCACTGGCTACGTCTTCAACGGACCGGAGGGGGTGGAAGCGGTGACCTTCCTGAAAGACCTGGTGGACAAGGGTTGCGCCGCGGAACAGACGGAGAGATATGGCGACCAGAGTGACTTCGGCGCGGGTCGCTCACTCTTCACCATCAGTTCCATCTCCGGCCTGCCATACTACAAGAGCGCCGTGGACGAGGGAGCGGGCTTCAGTTGGAGTGTGAACCCGCCGCCGCACACGACGCCCGAGCCTCGGATGAACATCTACGGTGCCAGCCAGTCCATCTTCGTCAGCATCCCCAGGGAGCAGTTGGCCGCATGGCTGTTCATCAAGTGGATGAGCGGGCCGGAGCAGCAGGCGACCTGGGCAAGCGGCACCGGCTACTTCCCCACCCGCCAGGCGGCGGCAGACCTGCTGGCCAACTACTTCGCCGAACATCCGACCTACGAGAAGGCTTTCACCTTCATGTCAATGGACTACGGCATCGAGTCGCCAGTGGCCGGCTACGACGAATGCCGCGCGGCCATCGAGGAGATGCTCACCGCGGTACTAGGGGGTGATGAAGCTAAGGCCCAACTGGATGCCACCGCGGAGCAGTGCAACGAATACCTGGAGGAAGCCGCCCCATAGCGGCTCGTAGGGACAACCTGCCGGGATTCAATCGACAAGAGACCAAGCGGGTTGCGAGTCTTCCGGCTCGCAACCCGCTTCGGCGACTGTAAGGACAGATTGAACTCAGGATGTCTAAGAGTTTCTACAACTGCGGGAGGAAATCTTTCAGACGATGTTCAACAGCGTAGGCAGCGGCCTCGGCCCGGTTAGTCAAGTCCAGCTTCCTTAGAACGCTGCTGACGTAGTTGCGCACTGTACCCTCGCCCAGGAAGAGAGTCTCAGCAATCTCCCGATTCGTCTTTCCCTCGGAGACTTGAGAGAGGACGCGCAACTCCTGGTCGGTGAGATCGGCAAACGCCCCCTTATGCTCCTTGCGAGCCGCCTCGCGCACGCGAGCAAATACTTGTTGAGTGAGGGAGGGATCTAGCAATGCCTCCCCTTTTCCCACCATCTCCACCGCCCGGACCAGATCATCACTACCGATCTGTTTGAGTACATAGCCACACGCGCCGGCCGCAATTGCATCGAACAGCATCTCGTCTTCAGCATAGGAAGTAAGCATGATGACCTTAGTCTCAGGCGCTTGTTCCACAATGGCCCGACAGGCATCAATGCCGCTCCCGCCCAGCAACCGGACGTCCATCACCACAACATCAGGGCGGATAAAGAGGGTCTTCTGAACAGCCTCCTTGACCGTGGCAGCCTCCTCTACAACCTCAAAATTAGGATGACGGTTGAGAAGTGTGCGCAGACCCAGCCGCACCACTTCATGGTCATCCACGATGATGATCTTAAGCGTCATATCACCTTATCATGGTCATGTTATGTAAAGCATACGTCTCCACACATCTCCACACGTCTCCTAATAGGGCACGGTGACAATCATCGTCATGCCCTTATCCGGGGCTGTGGCAATGTCCAACATGCCATCCAACAAGCGCGTGCGCTCACGAATGTTGCGCATCCCCTGCCCTCTGTTGGTTGGAAACGCCGACAACCCAATACCGTCGTCGGAGACACGGAGCTGCAAGGCATTTAATCCATATCGCAGATGCACCTCGACCCGCCGGGCCTGTGCATGCCGCGCCGCGTTGGTCAGCGCCTCACGGGCGATCTGAAAGATATGCTGTCGGCGCTCAGCCCTCAAGGGAGACTTCTCCTCACCTTCAACGACGAACTCCGTCTCCAGCAACGTATTGACGCGAAAATCCTTAAGCATTTTTTCCAGACCAGTCTCCAGGTCATCGTCAGGCATCCCACCCCGTAGGTCGAAGATATAGCGACGAATATCCTGGATCGTCAGGTTCAGCCTTCCAATTGCACGCTCCAGCTGTTCACTCGCCACATCTGGCGCACCGGAAATGTTGTGCTGAGCTCCCTCCAGCATGAGCCCAGCGGCGTAGATAGATTGGATCGTGCCGTCGTGCAACTCCCGTCCGATGCGCTCTCGCTCACTAGTCAAGGCCTGCATTCGCTCTACATTCTCCAGCCATAGCTCGATTTCATTCAGAACCACACCTAATGCCCTCACAACTCCGTACGTGACGGCAATACCACACAGGGCGCGGAAGAGCGCAACCGGAACGCCAGTTGCCTGTACAAAGGTCTCCTGATTAAGCCAGTTTGCGGGGAAGAAATGGGCTGCTGGACCGATCAACCCGCCGAAAAACGCGAAGAAGCCCAAAGCGACGCCCACGACACGCATGTGGGGTTCGATCAACGACAATCGCTCGCGCCCGACGGCCCAATAGACCTGAGAACACAGCCCCCCCCAGGCTGCCACCAGACCTCCGGGAAGCACCAGGCCATAGCGTGCGACGATCTCGCCACCAAGAAGGATGTGCCACAAAGGCACCCCAGCCAGGTAGGCGGCGACCATACCCGTCAACCACAAAGCCCATCCTCCACCTATCCACAGCCGCCACTGCCGTCCCTCCGATGATACGAGAGGCTGCAGGGCAAAAGCCAACAGGAACGCATACCCAATGCCCAGTAAGAGAAGCCTCAGCCAAGCCAGCAAGGGACTTGAAACCCCCAATAGCTCAATCCACACAGGAATCCAGGCAACCAAAGCCTCACAGAAGCCAAAGGTTGCCAGCAGCATAAGGCCGTGGGCAACCTCCAATCGTACATTGCGACGTGCGGTCAGTACGATCGATAGAGCCATCACAAAAAAGGTCTGCCCATGCACAAGCGCCCATACAAACTGATTCTCACGTAGCCAAAGCATTTGACAATCCAGCCCCGCACCCAGTCTGTGGCTACGACAGCGGCATATGATACGTACGATAGACCTTATACTGCTGTCCACCTAGGTTCTCAATGATGCGATTGATCATCACATTATGCTCAGCGGTGAGCGACATATCCAGCCAAGTATATCCCTTTTGCATAAGCACCCGTGCTGTCTCTCTGTAGAGCAGCGAGTCGAGGCCGCGCGCACGGTATTCCTGCAGCACAGCCAGCAATTTCAGGCTCGCTACATCAATACGGCGCATACCCCGCCAAAGCCGGAGCCATCCCAATGGAAGGAGGCGACCGTTAAC
>Ga0180432_10007576_pt1 | contig 13743 bp, 10 predicted proteins | sample SS_ome_10_FD_132414 | JGI IMG/M metagenome (GOLD analysis project Ga0180432, IMG submission 132414) | Hypersaline lake sediment archaeal communities from the Salton Sea, California, USA - SS_1_MS_2 metaG | ecosystem: Environmental > Aquatic > Non-marine Saline and Alkaline > Hypersaline >...
GCCCTGCCCGATCCCGGCTGGCGGCTCGTCCGGTGGGAGGGCGATCCCAACATCACGATGAGCGACCTGGTCGGCGTCTGGGGCAGCGGGCCGAGCGACGTCTTCGTCGCCGGCAGCCATGGCACGATCGTGCACCATGACGGCGCAAACTGGTCGGTGATGACGGCCGCGACGTCGCTGGGCCTGTACGGCCTGTGGGGCAGCGGGCCGAACGACGTGTTTGCCGTCGGCGGAAACGAATTCGGGTCGGCCTACACGATCCAACACTACGACGGATCGAGCTGGTCTCAGATGATCGGCGGGACGACATACACGTTGTTCCACGTCTGGGGTGCCGGGCCGAACGACGTCTTCGCCGTGGGCTTGGGTCCCGGCGGCGGGACGATCCTGCACTACGACGGCGCGAGTTGGTCCGACATGCCCGACCTCCCGACCGGGCTCTTCGCGGGTGTCTGGGGCAGCGGGCCGAACGACGTCTACGCCGTGGGCTACCTCGGCCGCATCCTCCACTACGACGGCGCGACCTTCTCAGCCATGACCAGCCCGACGCAGGAGCTCCTCGTGGGCGTCTGGGGCAGTGGGCCGAACGACGTCTTCGCCGTGGGAACCGCCGGCACGATCCTGCACTACGACGGCAACGGCGCGACCTGGTCGTCGATGGCCAACGGGTCCGAAATCGACCTCCACAACATCTGGGGCACCGGACCGAACGACGCGTTCGCCGTGGGAACCGCCGGCACGATCTTGCACTACGACGGGGCAACCTGGTCGGCGTCCGACAGCGGCACGACGACCGATCTATTCGGCGTCTGGGGCACCGGACGCGACGACGTCTACGTCGCAGGGTACGACGGCACGATCCGGCACTATGACGGCACGACCTGGTCCTGGCCGACCATCAGCACCGACCCCAACGTCCAGATCGTGATGAACGCCGACAAACAGGTGACGGCCGTGTTCGCGCAATCCGCCGTTCTGACGGTAAGCATCAAGAAGCAGGACTACGGCGCCGTCATCGTGGACCCCTGCGCGCCCGGATATGAATACGCGTGCGGCACGGAGCTCACGCTTACCGCAGTGCCTAACTCGGGCAAGGTCTTCAAGAAGTGGGAGATCGACGATCCCTGTCACCCGGGCGACGCAAACCATATCGTCGTCGACAGCAACAACCCGATCGCCATCGTGATGTCGGGCGACCGAGAAGTGAAGGCGTTTTTTAAGTGCGGGGGCGGCACGGAATTGATGCAGCCGGTGTTGACAGTCGCACTGCTGGGCATTCACCGCCTGCGACGAAGACGATCCCCCTGAATAACCTTGGCGTAAGGCGGCTCAGGATCCTCCCTGGTTCGAGAATCCCTTCTCGCACCTACTCCCGCGGGAATCCCTTCCTGCACCCTTGCGGCACGCGGAAAAGCAACCGGGTAATTGACGTCGGTGAGGCCACCGGCCGGCACAGCCGGCCCTACGCCTCAGGACGCGGCCTCGGGCGTGAAGGGGGGCGTGGTCATGCGGCCTTCGATGACGACCTCCGCGATCCGCCGGGCAGCCAGACCGTCGCCGTAGACGTTGACCTCGCGCGCCATGGCCGCGTAGGCCGACGCGTCCGACAGCAGCCGCGATGCCTCCGCGACGATCCGCTCGCGCTCCGTGCCGACCAGCCGGACCACCCCGGCGGCAACGCCCTCGGGCCGCTCCGTCTTGGCACGCAGAACCAGCACGGGCTTGCCCAGCGCGGGGGCCTCCTCCTGAATCCCGCCGGAATCCGTCACGACCAGATGCGCCCGCACCAGCAGCGTGACGAAGTCGGTGTACGGCATCGGCTCGACGAGGTGGACCCGCTCGCAGCCGCCGAGGATCTCCTGGACCGGTCGTCGAACGTTCGGATTGAGATGGACCGGGTAGACCAGCCGCACGTCGTCGAACCGCTCGGCGATGTCCCGCAGCGCGTGGCAGAGCTGGCGGAACGGCTCGCCGAAGCTCTCCCGCCGATGGGCGGTGACTAGGATCAGCCGGCCATCGCCGAGCTCAAGCCCGGCCGGGGGCGGTCGGTCCGCGACGCGATCGCGGGCCCAACGGAGGGCGTCGACGACGGTGTTGCCGGTGACGAAGATGCTGTCGGCCGGTACCTGCTCGGCCAGCAGTGCGTCACGCGCCGTCGGCGTCGGCGCGAAGTGGTAGTCCGCCGTCACCCCGGCCACCCGACGGTTGATCTCCTCGGGGAATGGTGCGCGCTTATCGCGCGTCCGCAGCCCGGCCTCGACGTGCCCGACCTTCGCGCCGGCGATGAAGCCGGCCAGCGCGGCCGCCATCACCGTCGTCGTGTCGCCCTGGACCAGGACCACGTCGGGCTCGATTTCGTCCATGAGCGGTCGAAGCCCCAACAGCAGTCGGCCCAATAGATCCGTCGGGTCCTGGGCGGCCTGCATGATCTTCAGATCGTGATCGGCCGTCAGCGCCAGCGCTTGCATCGTCTCGTCGAGCATCTCCCGATGCTGACCCGTCGAGCAGACGATCAGCTCGGCCTGATCCGCGCGTTCGCGGAGGCGGTGGATCACGGGCGCGAGCTTGATGGCTTCAGGTCGTGTGCCGAAAACGGCCAGAACGCGTTTCATGGACAGGGCTTTCGACGGCCATCGGCGCCGCTCGGACGCTCTCACGCGTCGGCGACCGAACCGTGTTGTGAATGGTAATTCCTGTCGGCGCATCCCACAAGGATCTGAACTGTGGTTCGCCGACGAGGTGGGCTGGCAGCCTCAAGCGCGTCGCAGACGCTCGCGGAGCAGGACCAGCAACGTTCGCAGGACCGTCGCGCTGACGGCCATCTTCGACGCGCCGACCTTCTGGTCATACCTCAGGATGAGCGGCACCTCACCGAACACGGCGCCCTGCTTGTCCAGACGCAGCAGGATCCCGACCATGCACGCGAACCCCTCACGGGAAAACAGGCGGTCGCCCTGGTCGGCCAGGGCGTTTTGGAGGAACCCGGCCTGGTACACGCGGAAACCGCACGAATAGTCGCGCACGCCCGGAAGCGGGTAGATGAGTCTGAAGAGGATCGACATGCCCCGCGACATCATCCGCCGCAGGAGCGGCACGCCCCGAATGAGGGCCCCGGTCCGGTAGCGCGACGCGATTACCACGTCGCGACCCTCCCCAACATCCCGGATCATCCGCGGAAGCTGACCGGGCAGGTGGGAGTTGTCCGCGTCCATGCAGACGATGACGTCCTCGGGCGCGGCGCGTTCGGCGGCCGCCGTCATGCCGCGCATGAAGGTCTCGGCCAGGCCCCGGTTCTGTTCGTTCTCGAGGATCTCGATGTGCAGGTCGCCGGCCTGTTCGCGAGCGACTGCGATGGTGTTGTCGGCCGAGCCGTCGTCGACGAGGACGATCCGAAGGTCCAGGTTGTAGGTGTCCGCGACTAGGCGCCTGCACCCGTCGAAGATCGCGGGGAGGTTTTCGGCCTCGTTGTAGGCTGGAAGCACGAGCCAGGCACGCATGGCGGTAGTTCCCGTCGGCCGACGCCCACGTCCTCGGACACGACAACCGAATCCACTCGGCGTGGTGGGTCGCCGGGCTGCCTGTCCGGGTAGCCAACGCGCTTGCGTCTCGCCCAGTTCCTATACCGCAATGGCCGTGCGTCTGTCAAATCGCGGCGCGTCCGGACCGACGGCGATCAGTCTATGTCGCCTCGGGCGCAGCCGGGGCGCTGCCCAGGTGTTTGAGCAGCACCCATTCAGGCCGCTTCGCGCCGCGGTCCAGGTAGATCTCGAACCGCTCGCCCGAGTCGGTCTCGACGTGGTAGTAGTTCCGATGCCGGCGCATCGTCCACTTGGGACGCCGCAGCTCGCTAGGCATTGAGGCGTCCTGCCAACTCGCGAGGATGCGGACGATACGATACGTCTGGCCCCGCCACGTGAAGCGGGCAGGACGCTTGACGTCGCCTTCCGTGTCGACCTTAATGACCTCGCTGATGAACTCCATGGGCGGTGCCTCGATGCGTGTTGCCCATCTCGTCCCGACCGGAGGCATGATACCGCCGGAAGGATTCGGCGGGAACGTTTCAAGGAGCGGCGACCATGGACGTCTATCTCGTTCAGCACGGTGTGGCGTGTTCGAAAGAGCAGGACCCGCAACGTCCGCTGACCGACCAGGGCCGCGGGGTGGCCGCGAAGGTGGCCGACTATCTGGCAGCCCGCGCCAACCGCCTGATCGACCCGCCGATCGCGCAGGTCCGCCACAGCGGCAAGCTTCGCGCCCGGCAGACGGCGGAAATCCTAGTGCAAGCGCTCTGCCCCCAGATCACCCCGATCGCCGGTGTGGACATGGCCCCCAAGGACAACCCACGCACGATCTACAACGAACTCCAGCCGGTCCGCGAACAACCCGGGGCCTGGCTGCTGGTCGGTCACCTCCCGCACCTGGCCAAACTGGCCGGCCTGCTACTAACGGGCGACGCGAACAAGACCCCCGTGCGGTTCGTCAACGCCGCGGTGCTGAAGATCTGCCCGTCGGACACCGGCTGGGCCGTGGCGTGGTACGTTACCCCGGACTGCGCGCAGTAGGGATCATGCGCGCAACACTCGAGAAGGGACGACCATGAAGCCACATACCGTTTCTGTGCCGACCGCATTGCTGTCCGTCCTTTTCGCAGCCGCACCCGCACTCGCGGCCGATGGCTCGGAGGACAACCGCATCAAACCCTACGCCAAGAACCCCTATTACTGGCAATACAAGGGCAAACCGGTGCTCCTGCTCGGCGGCACGGTCGACGACAACCTGTTTCAGATCCCGGAACTGGTTGCGCATCTCGACCTGCTCGCGTCCGTCGGCGGGAACTACGTCCGCAACACGATGTCGGCCCGCGATCCGGGGAACGTCCAGCCGTTCGCCAAGACCGGCAGCGGGGACAAGTACGACCTCAACGTGGTCAACGAAGAATACTGGCGGCGGTTCGAAACGCTGCTGGCCGAGACCGCCAAACGCGACATCATCGTCCAGATCGAGATCTGGGCCACGTTCGACTACTACCGCGACCTGTGGGCCCGCTCGCCGTTCAATCCGAACAACAACATAAACTACACGGCCAAGCAGTCCGGCCTGCCGCTGGCCGTCAACTCGCATCCGGTCAAGGCCCGAAACGACTTCTTCCGGTCCGCGCCCGGCGCTAAGGACCTCGGTGTCGTCCGCGCGTACCAGGAGAAGTTCGTCGCCAAGATCCTTCAGCACAGCCTCAAGTACGACCATGTGCTCTACTGCATGGACAACGAGACCGCCGTCACGCCGAAATGGGGCGCGTACTGGGCCGATTTCATTCGTCGTACCGCCAAGAAGGGTGTCAGGCAGGTCGAGCTGACCGAGATGTGGGACCCGTGGGACGTCAACCATCCCAAGCACAACGCCACCGTCGATCATCCCGAGACATACACGTTTATCGACGTCTCCCAGAACAACCACAGAAAGGGCCAAGCACACTACGACAACCCGCAACGCATCCGCCGGCGGATCAAGGGCCGTCCCCGCCCGATCAACAACGTGAAGATCTATGGCGCAGACGGCGGGCGGTTCGGCAACACGCGCGACGGCGTCGAGCGATTCTGGCGGAACGTCTTCGGCGGATTGGCGTCGGCCCGGTTTCATCGCCCCCCAAGCGGCATCGGGCTGACCAAGACCGCGCAACGCATGATCCGGTCCGCCCGCCAGGTGACCGACGCGCTCGACATTTTCGCCTGCCATCCCCGCAACGACCTGCTGACCGACCGCCAGGACAACGAAACGTACTGCCTGGCCAATCCCCCCCGCGAATACGCCGTCTACTTCCCAGCCGCGGGGGACGTTGTGCTCGACACGAAATCGTCCCCCCGTCCGCGCAGGCTGCGGTGGTTCGACATCGACGCCGGCACGTGGCGCCCCGCGCAGCAGGTCGCCAACGAGAAGATCTCGCTACAAACGCCGGGGCCGGGCCAGTGGGCCGCCGTCATCACGTCACGCAAGTAGGGTCTACCGTGCGGACCATAAGGGCATCGGGCACCGCCACGGCCAAACGCCGCCTCGCTCCTCGGCGTCGCTTGACCGTGCCACCCATTCGGACGTGAAACTTTCTTACCGAAAGCGGCATTAACGACGCAGGGCTGCGATGACCTTGTGGTTGGCCTTGGGGAACGCGTACTGATCCAACTCGTCCAGCCGGATCCACTTGAAATCGGCGCAGCCGATCGGCCTGGGCCTGCCCGAAACGTGGTCACATTCGAACGCGTGCAACGTGATCCGGAAATGCGTGTAGGCGTGCTTGACGGTGGTCAGCAGGCGGCGGACCTTGACCCTGACGCCCAGCTCTTCGCGGACCTCGCGGACCACACAGCGCTCGAGCGACTCGTTCGCCCGGGGTTTGCCTCCGGGGAACTCCCACAGTCCTCCGAGCAGGCCCTCGGGCTTTCGCTGGTCGATCAAGATGCGATTGCGCTTCCAGACCACGCCGACGGCTACGTCATAGTGCGGCAGAGGGGCGCGCTTGACCTTGATCGGGAGGTCGGCTTGCTCGTTGCGCGCCCAGGCCTGGCAGAGCGCTTTGAGCGGGCAGACCAGGCACCGCGGCTCGCGAGGGATGCAGACCGTCGCGCCCAGGTCCATCAGCGCCTGATTGAACAGGCTGGCCCTGCCAGCGGGGATCAGTCGTCGGGCCAGTGACCACAGCTTGCGAACGACCTTCGTGTCCTTGGGGTTTTCGCGAACGCGAAACAGCCGGCACAACACCCGCGTGACGTTCCCGTCGAGGACCGGCTCGTCCAGGCCGAAGGCGATGCTGGCGATCGCACCGGCCGTATACGGGCCGATGCCGGGCAGGCCGAGCAGCTCGCGCACGGTTCGCGGCAGCGTCCCCTGGAAATCGGTCACCACCTGCCTGGCCGCCCGGTGCAGGTTTCGCGCACGACCGTAGTACCCCAATCCCTCCCAGACCTTGAGTACGGAATCGAGCGGCGCGTCGGCCAGGGCCTGGACGTTCGGAAATGCATCGAGAAATCGTTCGTAGTAGGGCACGACGGTGGCGACCTGCGTCTGCTGGAGCATGATCTCCGAGACCCAGATCGCATACGGATCGCGCGTACCGCGCCAGGGCAGATCACGCTGCTGTCGCCGGTACCAGCGTAGCAGCGCGGGCTTGAGGGCCTCGATGCGCTCTTGTCGGTTCATCACGAGGCGTACGTCTCCGGAGGCAGCCGGCCGAAGACGTCCAGATGGCGGTCGGAGGCCATGGCCAACTCGAGCGTCGCCAGTTGTGCGCGGTCGAGCTGATCGCGGACCTCCTCGGGCGTGTAGGACGCCAACAAAGATCGGTAATACTCCTCCTGTAAGAGCGGCGACGCGTCGTCGGCGTATTGCTCGACGATCTCGCGAGCGCGCTGGGGGCTTGGCGGCCGGGCCAGGTCGCGCAGGAAGATGACCGCACCGGGTCTGGCCAGGCGCTTGACCTCGGCCCAGAGCGCGTCCACCTCGTTGATGTGGTGCAGGATGCTATTGGAGAAGACCACGTCAAACGCCGCCGACGGCAAGGCGGCGGCCTTGGCGTCGGCCAGGACGAGCTCGATGGATCCCGACAGCCCCGCGCGGTCGACGTCCCGCCGCGCGATGTCGAGCATCGGCTGGGACGCGTCGACGGCCGTCACACGCCATCCCGGCCGGGCCTGAACCACACGGATCGGGATGTCCGCCGGCCCGGTGCCCAGATCCACAGCCCGGGCGGACGCCATCGGACCGGCGAGTTCCAACAGCCGCTCGACGAAGCGCTGATTGACGTCGGCGAAGTCAGCCCGCGCATAGGCGTCCGCCTCCTCGACGAGGTCCATGTACTCGGGTTCCGGTTGTCGGGGCATCGCCGGGCTCATGTATACGATCTCGCTGGCTCAGGCCGGGGCCGATTATAGCGTCGCGACCGCCGCCGTGCGGACCGATCCGGCGAACACGAACCCAATGGGAATCCCCCGTGAATCCGGGAGTCAACCGACCGTCTCGATCATCTCGTCCGACAGGCGCCCGTCGATGATCTTCGCCACGGGACCCGTCATCCGCACGTCGAACGCGTCGCTGACCTCGATCTCGAGCGACCCCCCGGGCATGTGGACGGTGACCGACGGGCCGACCAGGTCCAAGCGCCGTAGCACCGCCGCGGCCGCACAACTGCTGCTGCCCGACGCGAGCGTGTAACCCGCCCCACGCTCCCAGATCTCCATCTTGATGCTCCGGCGGTCGAGGACCTGCACGAACTGGACGTTTGTGCGGTTGGGAAACCGCGGATCGTTCTCGATGGCCGGGCCCAGCGCCTTCGCCTCCGCCGCCGAGACGGCCTCACGCAGGAGGACACAATGCGGGTTCCCGATCGTCGCCGCCGAGAACACCAGCGATTGGCCGTGGACCTCCATGGTCTCGTTGAGCACGTCTCTGGGCGGACCAGCGACGGGGATCCGGTCGCTCTCGAAGCTCACCCGGCCCATGTCGACAGTCACTTGCGATCCGTCGTCCTTCACGCGGCAGGTGACGCGGCCGCCGACCGTATCGACGCAGAACGGCTCGCCGTGAACCGCCCCCTGATCCCACAGATACCTTGCGAAGATCCTCAGACCGTTCCCGCTCTTCTCTGCCTCGGTCCCGTCGGGATTGAAGATCCTCAGCGCAAAGCACCCGTCGGGCGTCTCGCTCCCGCGAACGAGCAGGCCGTCCGACCCGACACCAAAACGCCGGTCGCAGATCCGCCGGATCAGCACCGCCGGGGGCGCCGCGCCGCTCTCGGGCGCTTCGATCACCAGGTAGTCGTTACCGAGCGCGTGATACTTGGCGAATCGCATGGCACCACCATGTCCCGCCCAGCATCGGCAAGTGGGGTCAGCTCTCCGCCCCTGTTCGTTCGTACACGATCACGGCGGCGCCGGGTCGGCCGTGCATGGGGATACGAACGCCCTCGTGTCTCATCTGCTCGCCGGTCATCTCCCACGTTTGGTCCGTCCCGAGCAGGCGGAGCCGATAGCGCAACGTCGGGTCGACCGCCCTGAGCGACCAGCGCCCTACCTCGAACCGGCTGGATCGCCGGCGGAACATCAGGACCACGCCGCTGCCCGCCTCCGGACGGTCGAACTGCCAGCCCACCCACCCGTCGTCGTCGAACCGGTACGGCGTGAGCGGATAGTAGTCGCCGTAGAAGTTGGGCACGACCATCCGACGCAGGCGGAACAGCTCGCGGATGGCCTCGTAGTCGTTGTCCTTCGCGCGCATGTCGAAGGGGAAGTTGTTGCTCGGATAGCACGTGCTCCAGAACGCGTACAGGTCGATCGAGCCGGCTCCGGCCCCGTAGTAGCCGGCCGACGAGGCCAGATTGCCCGCCCCGTAGAACGGCAGCCAGAACGATAGCCCATACGTCTGCGACTGGTTGCCGACCGGCTCGTAACCGTAATCGCTCCGCCACAGCGGCACGGCGCGGCGGAGCGTCTCGAGATCCAGCCGCCGACCACCCGACGCGCACGTGTCGATCAGCATGTTCGGGTGACGGCGGATCAGCTCGTCCCAATAGGCCAGGTAACCCGTGACGTGCTTGATCTCGGTGATCCCCTGCCGGTCCTCCGCGTCGTTCGCCCGCCACAGATTCAACGGGTCCATATTGAAGTCCTGCCGATACAGATCGATGCCCTGCTCGGTCAGGAGTTTGTCGACGTGGTCGGTCAGCCAGGCGCGGGCGTCGGGATGGCCCAGGTTCAGCAGCCCGCCCTTGGCCCCGCCGAGAATCCATTCGGGATGATGCTGCGTCAGCCACGTGTCCGCGGCCACGCGCTCCGGCTCGAACCAGACGAGGATCTTGATCCCCTTGGCGTGCGCGTGGTCGCTGATCGGCTTGAACCCCTTGGGGAATCGCTTGGGATCGACCTCCCACGTGCCGACGTGCGGCCAACCCCGCTCGTGCCCGTTGACGTACCACCCCGCGTCCATCCACCAGTAGTCGATCTTCAGGTCCTCGGCCAGGTACCGGTCGATGAACATGATCTGGTTCTGTTCCGTGGCGTTCTGCATCTCGTGGTAGACACGATAGCTGGAGCCGAGCGCGATGGGCGGGGGCAGCTTGCCGCCGGGCTTGGGCATGCTGTGGGTCATCATCCATCGCCGCCAGACGTTCTGTGCGTCGGTCCATTGGCCCTTCCATAACTGCACCGCGACCAGCGGCGTGCGGATCTGCTCGCCGGGGTGCAGCTTGAGGTGCGTCTGCGCCTGGCCCGCCCGAACGTTCAGGCCAAGCTTGCCGTCCCGCGTAAACGCCGCCGCCCACTGCCCGGGCCAGCCGACTGCGAGGATCACCCCTTCGCTCAGCCACTCCAGGTTCAAGTACGGGAACTGACCGTTGGTCGGCCGACCGCCCGTCGGCGCGAGCTCCAGCTTCCTGTTCTCCAGCAGGACCTCGGTCAGCGGCTCGTAGCTGTTCGGCTTGCAGAAATCGCCCCGATGGTGGTGCAGCGTGAACTCCCCCATGGGCGGATGCGGGAACGGGTATCGCTGGAACGTCGCGTCCAGCGCGTGAATGTCGGCCAGGATCGGCATGTCCTTCGAGCCGGTGTTGGCGAAGTACACCGTCCACTCCACCGTCGGGAAATCGAGGTACTGCACAGCCACGCAACGGACCTCCAGACCGGTCTTGGGGTCCGTGTACTTCAGCGTGACCTGACTGCGTGCGTCGTCGAGCCGACGCCGGTCGCACTCGGCCCGCCAGGTTCCGAGCAGCTCCGCGGACGGTTTGCCGTCGTAGATGAACGAGAACGGCACGCCCTTGTCGTACGGGAGACCGTCCTGCCCTTTCAGGATCGGCAGGTCGCCGAGCCACATCGTGCGACCGTCCTGCAACGTCACGTTGGCCTCGGCCCAGTCGGCCGTGTCGCAGGCGATGCCGTCGCCCGCGTCCTCCACGGCGATGACGAACTCGCGCGCGCCGCCGAGATCCACGTTGACGTCGACCCCGCCCATGCCCTCGCGTAGCACGCCGGAACGAAACCGCTCCTTCTCGCCCACCACGACACCAAAGACGATGCTGCCCTTGCCGCCGGCCGTGAAGCGGTTGGTGTCCACACCGACGACGGCCGAGAACGTCTTGCCCGGCGCGCCCAGCCGGACCACGATCTTGCTGGGGGCGTGACAGAACAGCCCGCGGTGATACACCTTGCCACCGAGGTGGAACGGCCCGCCGAAAACCGCGTTGTGCAGCACCCAATCGTGATTGGCCAGCACCTCCAGCCCGGCGGCCTGATCCGACCGCACCGCCTCGGCGGACGGGAACTTGGCCGCCATCCAGCGGGCCTGCTCGTGCATTTCAGCCGGTGTCGGCTGGCGTGCATGGACCATTGGACCGACCTCCAAGGACCCCGCGACGATCACCAAAATCGGTATGGGCCGCATCGACAGTCCCCTTGTGCCCCTACGAAGCTTAGCACAAGCTCGGGCCTGGTGTCATATTGTTCGGTGGCGGTTTGCATCGCTCGGTGTAAACTAGGGACTTGAGCAACGCGCGTCCGCGGGCGCGTCGCACGATTGGCAACGTCATGGAACACCCCATCGAACATGCGGTCGGCATCTACATCGGGCTGTGGTTGCTGGCCTGCGTGGTCGGCATCGCTGCGAAGCTGATCACGCACCTGCCGTATACGATCTTCCTGACGCTGGTCGGCCTGGGGATCGGCGTGCTGCACATCGGTCCGGACCTGGCCGAGACGGGTTTCGGCCACGAGCTGATCTTCTTCGTGTTCCTGCCGCCCCTGCTGTTCCAGGGGGCGATGCACATGGATCTGGACCGGCTGCTGAAGCACTTGCCGCCGATCGTGTGTTTCGCCGTGCCCGGGGTCATCGTCTCGACGTTGCTGGTCGGCGGGCTGATCGGCTGGCTGGGCGGGATCACGTCGATGCTGGTGGCGCTGGTGTTCGGGGCGCTGATATCGCCGACGGACCCGGTCAGCGTCTTGGCGCTGTTCCGCCAGGCCGACGCGCCCGAGGATCTCCGCACGCTGGTCGAGGGCGAGAGCCTGTTCAACGACGCGACGGGCGTGGTGCTGTTCACGATCCTGCTGGAGGCGGCCTCGACGGGTGCGGGGCTGAGCCTGCGCACCGCGGCGTTCGAGTTTGTAAAGGTGTCGGCCGGTGGGTTGCTGATCGGCGGGGCGCTGGGGTTCGTGGCCTTCGTCGTGTTGCGGCGGCTGGACGATCATCTGCTGGAGAACGGGATCTGCCTGGCGCTGGCCTACGGCGCGTTCTGGCTGGCCGAGGTGCTGCACTGCTCCGGCGTGATCGCGACGGTGATGGCCGGTCTGTTGATCGGCAACCACGGCCGACGGCTGGCGATGAGCGACAAGACGCTCGAGACGGTCGAGACGTTCTTCGAGTCGATCGATTTCCTGGTCAACTCGTTCCTGTTCATTCTGATCGGGCTGGAGCTGCGCGAGATCCCCGAAGCGATTCCGGTGAACCCGTGGCGGTTGCTGGCCGTGGCGGTCGGGGCGATGCTGATCGGCCGGGCGGCCGTCGCCTACCCGTTCTATTGGGCGTTGAACCAGGTCGGGCTGAGGCGACCAAAGGCGTGGAAGCACATCCTGTTCTGGGGCGGGCTGCGCGGGTCGATCCCGATCGCACTGCTGCTGCACCTGCCCGACGCCAGCCGGCTGCCCGCGGACCACCCGTTGGTCACGATGCGTCCCGCCCTGTTGCTGGCCGGTTTCGGGTGTGTATTCTTCTCCCTCGTCGTGCAGGGCACGACGATGCGGCCACTCATGCGGCGACTCGGCGTCAAGGCCAAACCGTAGGGGAAGTCTCGATAGAATGGCGTCGGGGCGCCGAGAAATGGCAAACGCATGAAGAGACCGAAACACAGTCGCGCGCACCTCTTACTCGTTTCAGCGGTCGGTCTGCTCGCGGCCGTCGGCACACCGGCGCAGGGCCGCGGGACCCAGGGTGTGGGATTGCGGGGCAACCTGGCGCCGAAGGCGCGGATCACCGCCAGTTCGGCCTACAGCAAGGACTATCAGGCCAAGTTCGTCGCCAATGGACACGTGCCCGCCGCCGACGGCAAGCAGGATGTGGGCCTGGCCTGGGCCGTGAACGGCAAGACCCATCGGAACGGCGCGACGTTGACGCTCGAATGGGACGCGCCGGTAACGGTGGCCGAGATCGTCTACTACGGCCGGACGGCCTGGTTCGTCAACGAGTGCTGGAAGGACTACGAGGTCCTCCTGGACGGGTCGGCCGAACCGGTGGTGACGGGCCGGCTGAACATGGCCCACGGCCCGCAGCGGATCAGGCTGCCGGCGCCCGCACGGGTTCGCAAGGTCGTGCTCGCGTTCACCAGCTCCTACGGCGGGTACAACCCGGGCGCGTCCGAGATCCAGGTCTTCGCCACACCGCCGACCGACAAGGCGCTTGCGCGATTCGTGAGGCGATCGGCGCAGCACGACGCGCTGGCGGGCATGCCGTGGGTAGACCGGGTTGACTGCCAAAAGCTGCGACGGCTGATCCGCGAGCTGATGGACTTGCACGGCGAGGGCTATTCCCAGGCCCCCGCGCACCTGGCCCGGCTGGACCGACTGCAACGTGCCGAGCAGGCCATCAGAGCTGCAAAAGAAGAAGCGACCGCGCAGGAACGACGGGCCGAGATCGACGAGGCGCTGGCACGCCTCCAGCGCGACGTCCTGCTGTTCGACGTCGACAAGTTGGTGCTGATCAAGCGGCACGAAA
>Ga0180432_10007577_pt1 | contig 13741 bp, 11 predicted proteins | sample SS_ome_10_FD_132414 | JGI IMG/M metagenome (GOLD analysis project Ga0180432, IMG submission 132414) | Hypersaline lake sediment archaeal communities from the Salton Sea, California, USA - SS_1_MS_2 metaG | ecosystem: Environmental > Aquatic > Non-marine Saline and Alkaline > Hypersaline >...
CAGGATTGGAGATTCCGCTATGAGGACCGTATTAACTACGGCGACTATTTTCTAATTGACACGCGGATTTCGTATAGTTATGAATGGATTGGTCTTTTCGCCGAGATGTCAAATCTTTTAGATACGAAATACGAGGAGATTGGCGGTATTCCTGCAGCCGGCAGGTGGGGGAGAGTAGGGATGGAGTTCTTTCTGAAGTCCAAGGATTAGGTCTTTTACCGCCAGTCGTTAATTTCTAAAAGGGGGGAATAAAATGACGAAAATGGCAGTTTTGTCTCTGGCTGTCCTTTTCGTTTGCGCCGCGAGTGCCCAGATATCCGTTACCTATTCCGAGTTTCCGCATACTATCGGGACGGAGTATCGCTATCAAATAAAGCACAACGCTCCGGTGGATTTAGGCGAAGCTGGACCGAATAAATCGTGGGATTTTTCCGGTTGGACTGGAGATTACGAGGGAATAGAAACGGTCATTGAGCCATCGGCAGGAGGGATGAGCGACAGTTTCCCTACAGCATCTTATTGTATCTATAACGATGGTTCCGCTGGAACGCCGTGGACATATATAAGATGGTATTATCTGACGTGGTCAGACCCGAACATGATGCTTCTTGGGAGATACGACTCGTTATTTGGTGGGATGTTATACAAACTCGATAATCCGGTGCCGTTATATATCTTTCCCATAAGTTACGGCGATTCCTTCTTTTGCTTGATGAGCTATCCTATGGGCGGCGGCACCGTCGACACCGACTCGGTTTGGACGAAGGTTGATGCCTGGGGAACGGCCATAACTCCAACCGGCAGCTACCAATGCCTGCGAATTATGCGTCACACAAAACAGATGATGTATTTCGACGGTCCACCATTTATCTCTTACATAGTGGAATACCTCTGGATAGCTGAAAATATGGGCATCGTGGCTTCGATAAGACATTTCCCCGATTCAACCGAGATTGATTTCGATACTGCCGCCGGCAGAGGATATTTGACTTCGCTCTCTTTGGGAATGGACGAGTCGTATGTGTCAAAACCACAATCTGTGGGTTTATCGGTTTATCCGAATCCGTTTAATTCATCGGTAACCCTCTATCTAAGCGGCGTCGGGGCGACCGAACGGTCGCCTGGGCAGATTGCCGTGGAGATTTTTGATATAACCGGACGTCTGGTTTACGCGCCCTCACCCTCGGTCCCTCTCCCAAAGGGAGAGGGAGGAAAAACCCTTCTCCCTCCGGGAGAAGGTGGCTCGAAGAGCCGGATGAGGGCATTTACCTGGCAACCGGATGAAGCTATTAACTCCGGTGTTTATTTTGTCCGAGTGGTTATAGGAGGTCAATCGGTTACTAAGAGAATCTTATATATGAAGTAATTTCATATAATCCTATATGGGTATTAGGTGGTAAGAAATGGCAAAACTAACCCGATTCGGCATCTCGATAGACAGCGATTTGCTGAAAAAATTCGATAGCTTAATAAGCAACGAAAATTACTCCAACCGCTCGGAGGCAATCCGCGATTTAATCCGCGACCGGCTTGTTGAGGAAGAATGGGCCGGAAACGAAATCGTCGCCGGCGCAATACTGATGGTGTATAACCACCATACGAGGGGCTTGTCCGGCAAGCTTACTGATATCCAGCATGACCATGGTGATACGGTTATTTCGACACACCATATCCATATAGACCATCATAACTGCATGGAAATTCTCGCCGTCAAAGGCAAGGCGAAAGAGATAGTAGCATTACATAATAAGCTGAAATCTGTTAAGGGCGTAAAGCATTGTGAACTGAGCAAGGCAACGGTTGGGAAGAAAGTATAAATATTAACCACAGAGAACATAGAGTATAGGTTTCTCTGTGCACTCTGTAGCTAATATTTTCCTTGACATCTCGTATTACAAATATTATTTTCGTGCTACAGAATGACTTTACTTTAAACCTAACAAGGGGGAATGAAATGAAGAAAGCGTTATTTGTGCTCTTGATGATGGGGTTAGTCGTGAGCGCCTATGCTTGCTTCGATGCCTTTCTATTTATGCAGAAAGGTTCGATGGTCTATCCGAAGAATGTGCTCGCCATCGAGGCCTTCGGAGAATATTCGTTCAACTCTATGGCCGCTCCTACCGGCGATGCCTTCCTTGCCGAGGGACGGTTATTCTACGGTATTTCTGATAAGGCCTCGGTTCAGCTCGGGTTCGGCTCCGGTGAGAAGCCCCGCGATGAGCTTGCTCTCGATGTCATCTCGGCAAGCGGGACATATAACATTCTCAGAAATAGGGATAATAGCTATACCCTCGATGGGATAATGGCTTGTGTGGGCAATCTCGAGAGTAATAACTACAGCTTCGAGATTTCCGCGCCGAATATATTCCGCGTGGATAAATATGTCATCGTTGCCCACCCCGTTGTAGAGCTTATTAAAGAGGATAAGTTTGACGCCACCGCCGGCGCGCACGCAGGCTTCTTCCGTGTTTTCGATAACGGCGCTATTTTCGGCATTGGCGCGGAATACCAGAGCGGTCAGGGCGGACCATACTTCAGCGACAGACTTGTGGAGGGCGAAGCGGCGACAAGCCTCTTCTTCGGCGCTATGATAGGAGACAACCTATTTATCCAGAACGAGCTGGCAAAGGGACTCGCCAACTCCCGCGACTTCGGATATGCACTTACCCTCAAAGGGGTATTTAAGCTAAAATAGATGAGTTGGTAATATATGTCGTTGCGTAGGGCGGGTCTGAGACCCGCCCCTTTTTTAATGTTTGGTTTTTTGACAAAACGGGCTGTCACGCTCCGTGCAGGTCCTCATAAGGTTTATTGAATATATTATATCGGACGGCACGGATTCCCCACCGCCCGTCGGCGCGTGCCGACCCCGCCCTCGCGCCAGCCCTCCGGACATGATGTATCGTGTCCTTACAAATGTAATGTCGAGCGAGACGCTCGACCTATTAGAAATAATTATAGTGCCCGAGCGAAACGAGGTCAGATGAAGGGGTTCTCCATGACATCATAAATAAAGGTTGACGATAGCGGATATCGAGGCATAATTATATGCACAATCTACACATAATTTGCCATCGAATACAGGATGTGAAAAAATGAAAAAGCGTCTGAGAATATTATTGCTTCTTATTCCCGCTGTTGCACTCGCATTCAGCGTATATATTGATTCCACAGACCAGCGCACCGACGGCAGCCAGCTCTGGGATATTTGGTTCACCATCGGCGGAATAAGCTCGAACGACACGGTGCGCGTATTCATAGACGCCGCGACCGAGAGTGGCGAGAAGCTAAATTGCGTTACTCTTAGCGGCGACTATCCGAAGGTCTGCGGCCCTGGAAGCTATCATATCGTTTGGGATTTCGGTATCGATGTGCCGAATAGAGAGTTTTATTATAACGGGATTCAAATCGGTGTTGCGGCAACGAAAACAAATATTACACCCGGACAATGCGGATTCTGCTTAGCCGCTGGGGACACGTTTAGCACTGAGTATGGCAGCTCTATTGTTCAGACCTGCGACGGCGGCTATGCTATGTCCGGCGAGATGACCAATTGGAATTACAACTCTATGGGCCTGCTTGCCGTGAAGCTGGGGTTCTATAGCGATTTAGATTGGGCGCGCGTTGTAGCCGACACGAGCTTCGGACATTCGATTGTCGAGACAGCCGATAGCGGCTATGTTGTAACCGGCGAGAAATGGGAATATGGTGAGTTCAAAAGCGATTTATTTCTCATTAAATTCGCATACGATGGGGATTTGGAATGGGCGACCACCGTGGGCGATTCGAATTTGGAATGCGGATATTGGGTCATTCAGACCTCGGATGGAGGATACGCCGTTACAGGTTTTACATCGAGCTATGGCGCGGGCTCAAGCGATTTGTTCCTCGTGAAATTCGACTCAGCAGCGGATGTCGAATGGGCGCGCACTGTCGGTGCAGAAGCCCACGATTGCGGATATTCCCTCGTTCAAGCGAGCGACGATGGCTATCTGGTAGCGGGATATACAGGATTGTTTGGTGGGAATAACAGCCTCCTATTAGTCAAATTCAACTCTGCGGGAGATCTTGAATGGGCGCGTGTAGTGGATAATACTAGCTATGAAACATGGGGATATTCGGTTATTCAGACCTCCGATAATGGCTACGCAGTTGCCGGATTCGTTACTAATATCTGGACGACATCGCCGGCTACGCCATTCCTTCTGAAATTGGATTCCTCCGGTATTATGGAATGGGGTCTTACACTTAATTCTCCGGTTTATCCGGATTACGGACCGAATTGCGATGTCGTTCAGGCGGATGATGGCGGATATGTATTGGCAAGCACAGGAATGGATACTGTGGGAGGGTCATACCGTTCAAAAACGTTGTTGACCAAGATTAATTCCTCGGGTTTATTGGATTGGGCAAGTGAGATTTATGGTAGAGGTTGGGGCGTGGGTTACGGTCAGCTTATCCATACCACCGACGACGGCTATGTCGTTTTCGGCGATGACTATGTTTATAACGACAGGGACTTATTCTTAGCAAAATTCGATTCGCATGGCAATACCTGCTGTGCTGAGTCAACATACGTCCAGATTCTGGATTTTTCGCCGGATTTGCTCGATATTACGCCGTTGGTAACCGATGTCGTCCCCCATGTTCATGATGTTACAGACAGCCTCATAATTTACGAGGTCTATCCTCCAATAACGGAGATATGCACGGAGTAGGAGCGAACCCCCGTGTTCGCCCTATTTGTCATTCCCGCACAAGCGGGAATCCAAGGAAGACGGGCGGTTCACGAACCACCCCTACGGTGTTCTCTGTGCTTAAAATAATATGAAAAAACTCTCATACATACTCCTCTTCCCTCTCCTCATATTCGCTATTTCTTTGGAGATTGACTCCACCGACCAGCGCACAGACGGCAGCCAGCTATGGGACATCTGGTTCACAATCGGCGAGATTGCCACTACCGATACGGTGCGCATATTTATCGACGCTACTACCGAGAGTGGCGAGAAGCTCAGTTGCGTTACACTGAGCGGCGATTATCCTGTTGTGTTTGGCCCTGGTAGCTATCACGTCGTTTGGGATTTCGGCACCGATGTGCCGAATAGGGAGTTCTACTACGACGGTATTAGCATAGGTGTTGCGGCAACCAAGGAGAACATCGTGCCGGGGCAATGTGCCGATAAAATATACGTAGCCGATTGGGATAATAACCGTATCGTTCGTATGGATGACATAAGCGGCGCCGGATGGACAACCTTCGGAATTCTGGGCAGCGATACTGGGCAATTCGATAATCCTTGGGGCATAGATATCGGCGATGACGGCAAGATATACGTCGCCGATGGTCGCAATCACCGCATCGTCCGCATTGACGATATGACCGGCGCAGGGTGGGTCTCCTATGGCGATTTAGGTTCTGATATTGGTGAATTTGAAGCGCCTCGCGGTCTTGCACTGGCGCCCGACGGCAAGATATATATAGCCGACCTCCATAACGACCGTATCGTGAGAATTGACGCTATGAACGGCAATGGGTGGATAACCTATGGCAGCTACGGCACCGGTATCGGTGAATTCGACGGTCCATTCGCGGTCGAGATTGGATACGATGGAAAGATATATGTTGTCGATTGTAACAACTGCCGCATTGTGCGGATTGACGATATGAGCGGCACCGGTTGGGTCTCTTATGGCAGCCGTGGTGATGGTGTCGGTGAATTTAACGAGCCCCGCGATATCGCGTTCGGACTCGGTGGGGAAATATATATCGCCGACCGCGGCAATTACCGCATCGTTCGCATCGATGATATGAGCGGCGCCGGATGGGTCACCTATGGAGATTACGGCTTCGATATTGGGGAGTTCAGAGGTCCCCGGGGAATTGACGTTGGCTCCTATGGTAAAATCTATGTGGCGGATTGGTTTAACGACCGCATCGTGCGGTTCGACGATATGACTGGCGCGGGATGGACGACCTTTGGGAGTTCCGGTTCCGAGTGGTTTTCCAATCCCTCCGGTATCGCTGTAGGGCAGTGAGTTTCTTATTTTCACACTCCTGCGTCTTTTTACGTTATTGCGAGGAGTACCAACAACGAAGCAATCCCGAGCAAATAACGGGATTGTTTCACCTCCGGCTCGCAATGACAGCGGATATAAGAAGGGCGCACACAGTTCAACTGAGCTTGTCGGAATTTAGGTGCGCCCTTACATATATTGCAGAGTCGCAATACCTATTCTTCCAACAGCCCATCCGGCACCGGCGCAATATATCCCTCTTCCATCATCTTGTGGACTTCGTCACGTGCCAGCTTGATGGTCGTCTCGGCCATGTTCATCAGCTCTTCGCGTGATGGTTTGATGCGCGCGATTCCCTGCTCGATGGCCTTCATCCCAACTGCGACCGCCTCGCGCGGGAATACCTCCCATTCGTCCATAGTCGGGATTATGTAATCGTCGCGAAGGCCTTTATCTTCGGCAACCTTGGCTAACTCTTGTGCTGCTGCCAGACACATCTCATTGGTAATTGTTTTTGCACGCACATCGAGCGTCCCGCGGAATATGCCGGGGAAGCCGAGCGAGTTGTTGACCTGATTCGGGAAATCGCTTCTTCCGGTAGCGACAATCCGTGCGCCGGCGGCGGTAGCGTCCCACGGGAATATCTCCGGCACTGGGTTAGCGCATGTAAATAATATCGAATCGTTTTTCATAGTCGATATCCACGCCGGTTCGATTACACCCGGGCCGGATTTCGACAAGGCGATTACTACATCTCGGCCTTGAATAGCTTCGGGGATATCGCCCTTGAGCTGCTCGGGGTTGGTCATCTGGCAAAGCTCCCATTTCTCGATTTTTTTCGGGTTGGTTTTCAGGTCATCGCGGAATGTTCCAAGTGTTCCTTTTGTATCGACCATCACTGCTTTTTTTGGGTCCATTCCGGCTTTGAAGCAGAGGTGTGCTATACGGACGTTGCTCGCCCCAGCGCCGATGAAGGCTGTCTTAATTTCGTTCATCTTCTTGCCGACGACCTTCACAGCGTTAATTAAACCGGCCACAGTCACGGTGGCAGTTCCCTGCTGGTCATCGTGCCAGACCGGAATATGTGCCTTTTGGCGCAGCTCCTCGAGAATGCGAAAGCATTTTGGTTGAGAGATATCTTCGAGGTTGAACCCTCCAAAAGTGGGTTGGAGCAAAAGTGCAGTTCTGATGAACTCTTCCGGGTCTTTAGTGTCGAGTGCGAGCGGCCAGGCGTCGATGCCGCCGAGGTACTTGAACAGCAGCGCCTTACCCTCCATAACGGGCAGCGACGCCTCCGGCCCGATGTCTCCGAGACCGAGCACACGCGTGCCGTCGGTCAGCACGCCAACCATATTGCCCTTATTGGTGTGCTCGAAAACCATCTCTGGCCTTTTTTTGATGTCGAGGCAAGGTTTGGCAACTCCAGGCGTGTACCAGATGGCGAAATCCTGAAAGTCGCGAACAACACATTTGAGTGAAACACCAACCTTTCCTCTATAAAAAGGATGGAGTATCATTGCATCCCTTCCCGGCTTCTCGCTTTTTCTAATCAGCTCTTCCCTTGTGGGCATTTTTGTTCTCCTTCTTAGAATATTTATGTTGCGGAAAGGAAAAATTTGTATTATGCTACCACACTAATATATGAATAACTAATTTTCCATTTGTGGAAAATTTCACAAATAGTGGTATAATCTAATGATTTTTATAAAGAAGTCAAGGAGGTATTATGAAAGACAAAATAATCGCGAAGTTGAAAGAGATTGTTGGTGAGGAAAATATTCGCACCGACGCCGCTTCGCTTTATGTTTACGGTTCCGATTCTTCAGTGCACTCCGCTGATGCTGAGGTCGTTATTCGTCCCGGTTCGGTTGAGGATGTTCAGGAAATTTTACGATTCGCAAACGCGAAAAAGATTCCGGTAGTCGCTCGCGGTGCAGGCAGCGGTATGTCCGGCCATGCTGTTCCGATTGACGGCGGCATAGTGCTCGATATGAAGCGGATGAACAAGATACTGGATATTAGGACGGAAGATACGCTTGTTAAAGTTCAGGCTGGTGTTGTTGATGACGACCTCAACCGTGCACTTAAACCTTATGGATTTATGTATCCTACAGCACCCGCATCGAGCAGAATAGCAACGATTGGAGGAGAAATCGCAAACAACGCTAGTGGACTGAGGTCAGTAAAATACGGCGCGACGCGCGATTCTGTCCTCGGTATGAAAGTTGTTTTAGCGAGCGGGGAAGTCGTCAATCTCGGCGCTAATACTCGCGTGGAAGCATCAGGCTACCAGCTTGATAGACTTATGGTCGGTTCGGAGGGAACTTTGGGTGTGATAGTCGAAGCAACTTTGAAAATCGTTCCCATACCGAAATTCCGGTGTATGGGCGTCGCAAAATTTAACAAGATGGAAGATGCGGGAGAATCTATTACCGAAATAATCTCGAGCGGCGCTCAACCGTCGGTGCTCGAACTTATGGATAACATCGCCATCACAGCTGTGAATACCTCGCTGAATATCGGTCTTCCCGATGTCGATGCGATTCTGTTTTTCGAGGCCGACGGTATGGTCAAGGAGGCTGTGGACTTCGAAATCGAGAAGATGAAGGCGGTGTGCGAGAAACACGACGGCTTCGGTATCGAGATGAGCTACGACCTAAAGGAGCGCACGAAGATATTCTCCGGACGGAAGAAGCTGTTCCCGGCACTGTCGAGGTATAAAGAAGGATATGCCTGCACATCGCTGGCGGATGATATGGCCGTTCCATACTCTAAGATGGCCTCGCTTGCGGCCAAGATACATGAGGTCGCAGAGAAGAACGGTGTAATAATGACCGCTTATGGTCATTGCGGCTCCGGATGTATGCACACGAAGATACTGATGGACCCGACGAAAAAGGAACAATGGGAAGGCGCGAAGCGGGCAGTAGAAGAACTATACGACTATGTCCATTCGGTCGGTGGGACGACGTCAGCCGAGCACGGCATCGCGCTTTCTAAAGCGCCATCGTGGAAAAAGGAAAAGGCCGACCAACTCGAGCTGATGAGGGCAGTCAAGAAAGCATTCGACCCAAATAATATTCTTAACCCACATAAACTACAGGATGCGCCGGACGATTGGATTAAAGCGACCAAGTTGCGCTATCCGGTACAAGTATAGGAGATATTATGGTCACAGAATTTAAAGAATTATCCAACTGGGAAAAAGACCTAAATATCTGCATCAGGTGCGGATATTGCTACGAGAACTGCCATATGTTCAGACTGTCGGATTGGGAAGCGGATACGCCGAGGGGCAAATTGCTACTTATTTACGGTTTGCTCGGCGGCCAAATCGAACCATCCGATGAAATAGCCGAAAAGATTTTCGAATGTCTCTATTGCAGAAACTGCGAGACCAGTTGCTCCGCCAAGGTTCCCGTCACAGAGATATTCAAAGATGCCAAATTGGAGCTGGTAAAGGCTGGTTTCGAGGCCGAGGGTTCCACATCGGAGATAAATCAGGATATGTGTGGTCGTTGTGGGATATGTATATCTGTGTGTAAAGTAGAGGCGGTTACGAAAAAAGAGGACGGAACGGTCGAGGTCGATAGAACTAAATGTGAGGGATGTGGTGTTTGTGCTGCATCGTGCCCCTCGGAAGCAATATCGCTCAAATCTGGATATGGTGTTACACATGGAGAACTGTTTGAAAGGGTAGTAAGCGTTCTCTCTTAAGGAGGAATATGATGGAAGGAAAACCAAAGGTAATAGTATTCTGTTGCAACTGGTCGGTGAAGCCGGGATTAAGGCTGTCAAAATTATCATCCAATGAGAAGGATGATAAAAGCATAGTTGCGATGTGCTGCGGGCGTGTTGGCCCCGACTTGATATTGGAGGCATTCTCCAAAGGTGCGTGGGGAGTGATGCTCGCCGGTTGTCCACCCGAAGAATGTGAGCATGACGGAAATTACAAGGCCCAGCGAAGGTTTTTTATGCTCAGGAATATGCTCGACCAGTTCAATATCGAACCGGAGAGGCTATCTCTCGAGTGGTTCTCCACAGGCGAGGCCGATAAGTTGAAAAAAAGCGTGGATGCATTTACCGAGAAGATAGCTGAATTGGGACCAATTCAGTTCGCAAAATAAAGGAGTAAAATATGGCTAAACCGAAAGTAGCATTTTATTGGTGCGCCTCCTGCGGAGGATGTGAGGAAGCCGTTGTGGACCTTGCTGAAGATATCCTTAAAGTAGTTGATGCGGTAGATATAATCCTCTGGCCGGTGGCGTTGGATTTTAAGCGGGAAGATGTCGAGGCGATGAAAGACGGCGAGATAGCGGTCAGCTTTATAAACGGCTCGGTTAGAACAGAAGAGCACGAGGAGATGGTGAAACTGCTGCGGCAGAAATCCGGTCTCGTCGTGGCGTTCGGCTCGTGTGCCCACCTGGGTGGAATCCCCGGGCTGGCGAACTTCTGGAATAGGGACACAATATTCGAGAGGGTATATAAGGAAGTTCCCTCAATAGACAACACCGCAGGCACACTGCCTAAGACGGTGAGCCAGATGAACGGCAACGAGCTTACCCTTCCCGAATTCTGGGACACGGTCCACACGCTCGACCAGGTGATAGATGTAGATTATTATCTTCCCGGTTGTGCGCCGCCACCGGATTTAATAATGGATGCCGTAACCGCTATATTAGAGGGCAAACTGCCCGCGAAAGGAACAGTTTTAGCTCCGGAGAAGTCTCTTTGCGATACCTGCCCACGGGCAGATTCGAAACCCGAAAAGATTTCGATTAAGGAGATAAAGAGGCCACAGGAGATAACTCCCGACCCGGAAAAATGTTTCCTAGCCGAGGGTATTATCTGTCTCGGCCCCGCAACGAGGTCTGGCTGTGGTGAACGCTGTATCAACGCCAATATGCCCTGCCGGAGCTGTTTCGGTCCGCTGACAGGAGTTAAAGACCAGGGCGCCAAATCATTGTCGTTTATCGCGTCCATATTGGGACTCGAGGGCGAACAGGAGAGACCAGAAGAACAGGTTAAGGAGCTTGTTGATAAACTCCCAGACCCGGCGGGATTATTCTATATGTATAGTCTGCCGGCATCTATACTGCGAAGGCGCATAATCAAGTAGTTTAGTAAAGGTTTGTGCCTAGGAGCGGAGTTATTAAATGCAACGGGAGGTATTATGCAAATTGACCAATGGAATTTCCCAAACGACCTGTATTATCACGAAAAACACGCATGGGCGAAAGTTGAAGGAGATATCGTAACTACTGGTGTAACCGATTTTATTCAGTTCCTCGCCGGTGAGATAAGCTATATAGACCTGCCGAAAGAAGGAGACGAATTTGAGCAGGGCAGTCGCATCGGCACTTTTGGGTCGGAAATGGGATGTTGTGGGGGCGGGGGTGGATGGATTGGGAACTACGTTGCGCCAGTTAAGGGGGAAATTATTGAGGTTAATAAAGAGCTCGAAAAAAGTCCAGCGTTGATTAATAGCTCACCCTACGGCGATGGCTGGATTGTTAAGATGAAGATGTCCAACCCGAGCGACCTCGAAAAGCTTATGAAAGACCCGGAGAAGGTCCGGGCGTTTGTCTTCTCGGAGGTTAACAAGATAACGAATAAGTAATGGTGAAGGATTGTTGACCACAAACAATTAAAGGCCGACTCGTTCGGCCTTTTTTGTTTATTGTGCGGTTTAGTTAAATAAATGGCGAAACTCTAATAAATGTATCTCTGCGCTATCTGTGGTTTCCCCCACAATGGAGGTTCGTCTCTCGATTTTCATAAAAAACTTATGGTGTGTTTCGTTTTTTGATTGACCGTTGCGGGTGAAAAGATTTATATAGATAGTATTCCATTAACAAGAGATTAATATATTGAGATTACTGATTTTTAGTAAAATACAGTTTACAACCGCGTCATTGCGAGGGAGCGAAGCGACCGAAGCAATCTCGGCAAAACCACGGGATTGCTTCGCCTTCGGCTCGCAATGACAGTTTTGAATATTTTGTTTTTGTCAAGAAAAAGGCACCTTTTTCAGCAATCTCATATTATGTAATCCTACTGGGGGAAAAGAATGAGCGAAAATCCTGAACTCGCACTTAGAAGTATCAATACCATCCGCTTTCTCGCCGCCGATGCTATCCAAAGAGCCCAATCTGGTCATCCGGGTCTTCCGCTTGGTGCCGCTCCGATGGCTTATGTTCTATGGATGCAGCATCTTAAGCACAATCCATCAAACCCCAATTGGCCGGACCGCGATAGATTTGTTCTGTCGGCGGGACACGGTTCCGCGTTGCTGTATGCACTTCTCCACCTCACGGGATACGACCTATCGCTCGACGAACTGAAGAATTTCCGCCAGTGGGGCAGTAAGACTCCCGGTCATCCGGAGAGCTTTATTACGCCCGGTGTCGATGTTACCACCGGCCCACTTGGTCAGGGTTTCGCTAATGCCGTCGGAATGGCGATTGCGGAAGCACACCTCGCCGCACGGTTCAATAAACCAGAGCATAAAGTTGTTGACCACTATACCTACGTTATCGCCGGCGATGGCGACCTTATGGAGGGAGTTGCTACGGAGGCTTGTTCCCTTGCCGGACACCTAAAACTGGGCAAGCTCATAGTCTTATACGACAGTAACGATATTTCATTGGCCGGCTCGACGAGGCTTACTTTTACCGAGGACGTCGGCAAACATTTCGAGGCCTGTGGATGGCATTGTCAAACGGTGGCTGTTGGCAATGACATCGCTGCGATTGACGATGCAATCAGCAATGCTAAATCGGAAAGCTCGCGTCCATCGTTGATTTCGATAAAAACGGTTATCGGTTATGGCTCGCCTAATAAGCAAGGGACGTTCGCTGCGCACGGTGCCCCGCTCGGACCGGACGAGCTTAAAGTGACTAAGCAGAAATTCGATTGGCCAATCGATAAGGATTTTTTTATACCCGACGATGTAGCAGGACATTTTCGTAAAGCGAGAGAGAACGGTAGTCGTTTAGAATCCGAGTGGAAGGAGACATTTGAAAAATATTATGCGCAATATCCCGAATTTGCGGTCGAGTTCGAGCGGCGCTTCGCCGGCAAGCTCCCCTATAATTGGGATAAAGATATTCCAAGATATACATCAAATGATAGCCCTATACCCACTCGCAAGGCTTCCGAGGCCGTTATGCAGGCGATTGCTTCGAGGTTGCCGGAGCTTATCGGTGGCTGTGCCGACCTGAATCCATCAACATTTGCGTGGCTCAAGGGCTATGGTGATTTTCAGCCGCCGGATAGTTCGCCGGAGGGATTGCAGGGTGTTGTTGGCGGCTCGTGGAATTACGAGGGCAGAAATATACATTTCGGCGTTCGGGAACACGTGATGGGTGCTATTGCTAACGGCCTCGCATTGCACGGCGGATTTCTACCGTTTACCGGCACGTTCTTCGTCTTTTCCGATTATATGCGCCCGCCGATGAGGCTTGCGGCTTTGTCCTGTCTTAAAATAATCTTTATTTTTTCCCACGACAGTATTGGAGTGGGGGAGGACGGTCCCACGCATCAGCCTATAGAGCATTTGATGAACCTCCGCGCGGTGCCGAACCTCACGGTAATACGTCCCGCCGATGCCGCAGAGACAATCGAGTCGTGGCGCGCAGTATTGCAAAACGACGACGGGCCAACTGCTTTGATTCTCACGCGGCAAAAGGTGCCCGTTCTCGACCGCAGCATATATGCATCA
>Ga0180432_10007578_pt1 | contig 13741 bp, 7 predicted proteins | sample SS_ome_10_FD_132414 | JGI IMG/M metagenome (GOLD analysis project Ga0180432, IMG submission 132414) | Hypersaline lake sediment archaeal communities from the Salton Sea, California, USA - SS_1_MS_2 metaG | ecosystem: Environmental > Aquatic > Non-marine Saline and Alkaline > Hypersaline >...
CGCCGCAAAGAATTCTGCATTCGAGCCATCGGCGAAATATTCCAACCATCCTGAGGAATCCACGAGGTTCATACGCGGTCTCTGTCTCTTCGGATGTCTGTTTTAATCCCCTTAAGAAATCCCCTCATATCCTTGATGTTCTGTAGTAAGATAAACTCGATACGATCAGAAAAATGAAGGATCTGCAGTTTTTGGCCGGGCTGGATGCCTAATCTCTGCCTCACTGCCTTCGGAATAACCACTTGAAATTTCGGGGAAACCGTTACTGTTACCATGAATAAATACCTCTTTCTTAAGTACGCTTTACGATATACTATATCGATCACAAAAACGTATGTCAATACAAAAAACTCATATTTTCTACAATTTCCAACTTTAGCAATCTATCCGTTCCCGGAATTTTCCATTATGGTAAAATAGCCTCTATGAGCAAGGCGGATTGTGATGTACGAATCGGCACGTCGGGGTGGTATTACGACCACTGGAAAGAGGTATTCTATCCGGCCGGATTGGCGAAAAGCAAATGGTTCGAGCATTACGCCCAGCACTTCGATACTGTCGAGATCAACAATACCTTCTACCACCTACCGAAGGAGCAGACCATACAACGATGGCACGAGATCGCCCCCAAAGGCTTTCTCTACGCCGTAAAAGCGAATCGGTTCATCACACATATCAAGAGATTAAAGGATGCTTCGGAACCGCTGGAACGCTTCTTCGAGCGAATCGGTTTATTGAAGAGTAAACTCGGCCCGATCCTCTATCAACTGCCGCCCAGCTTACATAAGGATCTTGATCTGCTCGAATATTTCATCAAGCTCCTGCCCAAAAAAAGAACCGCCGTCTTCGAGTTCCGGCATATAAGCTGGTACGAAGACGACACTTTCGATCTGTTGAGCAAGCTCGGCGTCGGCTTCTGTATCCATGACATGCCCGGCAAGGAATCACCCCGCATCGTTACCGGGGATATCATTTATGTCCGCTTCCACGGCACGACCGGCCGCTACGCCGGAAATTACCCCGAATCCGCATTACAAAATTGGGCCGATTGGCTCATGGACCAAGTCAAGAAAGTCCGCGTCATCTACGCCTACTTCAACAACGACATCGGCGGCCACGCCATCAAAAACGCAAAACAATTGAGGGAAATGATAAATATCTCGTAAAAAATATGAATCACGTCCAAAATATAATGTTACTCTCGCCATTAGTGTTGCCTTATGTATTGCAGGATACAGAGATTCTACATTTTTAAAGGGTAACATAAAATGAAAGCGAATATCCGATTCTCAGTTATGACCGTGCTTTTGATTAGTTTGGCCTGGATACCTGACACTTCATTTGCGTCAAATTCATCTCGCCAAGCCTCTCAACAGGCATGGGAATTGTGTCGTGCAGTCGGAGCGGGTGAGATCGAGAAGGTTAAAATCCTGATCGCCGACGGGGTCGATGTCAATACAAAGGATTGGGAAGGTGATACGCCTCTTCACATTGCAGTGATGAGAAACAGGATAGACGTGGCAGAGCTTCTCGTTGCCAATGGAGCCGACGTCAACGCCAAGAGCAAACCATCAGAGTTTGAACTGAGCATGCGCTCTTCGACCGCAAGCACACCTCTTCAAATGGCCGCTTTTGAGGGCAACCATAAGATGGCCGAGTTGCTTGTGACTAAGGGGGCGGGCGTTAACGCAAAAGCTGATAATGGCAATACGGCGCTCCACTATGCGGTTTTCGCCGGACATAAGGCTGTGGTTGAGCTACTGCTTGCTAACGGCGCAGATCGCAGCCTGAAAGACAAGGATGGCAGAACGCCCTTGGAAAGCGCGATGAAACGTTCACATGAGGAAATAGCGAAGCTTCTGGTAACTGAAGATACTCTCTTTACCCTTTACCTGGCTGCTTTCATTGGTGACTTGCCGAGACTGAAAGCTCTCATTGAGACTGGAGCACCCGTCGATGCGAATGATAAGGATGGTATGAAACCCCTGCACTACGCCGCGACCGGCGGAAACAGAGGTGCCGTTGAGCTTCTAATCACCAGGGGCGCTGACGTCAACGCCAGAGTGCCGCAGGTGTTAGACGATGTCGAGAAGGAAATCGAAGCAAAGCTTCGGTCAAGGGCCTCAAAAGATGCCGGAGCGACCAGGGATGACGAGGTTGGCTTTACACCCTTGCATTTCGCCGCCATAGACGGCTATCTCGATGTAGCCGAACTCTTAATAGACAAGGGCGCTAAAGTGGACGCCAAAGGCCCCCACCACTTCTATCCGTTTGGCAATGAACCTTCTCCCGACAACACGCCGCTATTTTTTGCCGTCTGTAACGGACACAGCGATGTCGTCGAGTTATTGGCCTCCAAAGGAGCGAACGTCAACACTCAGGGCAGTCCGCTTTCTGGCCAGTCGCCCTATTGGGCGATCGGTCCGGCGCAGTATCCTCCTGGTCCTGCTTTGCTGTGGGCCATTAATCGCGCGCATATAAAGACGGCCGAGATACTCATCGCTCACGGCGCTGATATCCACGCTAAAGGCCGTTTGGCGGGCTGGGGACCGTTGCAGATGGCGGCTAAAACCGGCAATGCCGAAGCCGCAAAGCTTCTTATCGCAAAGGGGGCCGACGTTAATGCGACAAACAACTCCGGAGACACAGCCCTGCACGAAGCTATCGCCTGGGGCCATCACAAGGATGTTGTACAGGTTCTGATAGACAATGACGCAAAAATCAATGTGCAAAACAACGACGGCTGGACACCGCTGCATGAGGCGACAACTTCAGGCCATCCTCGCGATCTGGGAACACACTTCGAGAAGGACATCGCTGAAATACTTATAAGCAGAGGCGCCACAGTAAATGTAAAGAACAAAGAAGGCGATACGCCTCTACATCATGCGGTACTTGAGGGAGGGCTGGATTTGGTGAATTTTCTGATTAATCGTGGTGCAGATATCAACGCAGTCAATGACTACGGGAATACTCCTTTGCACGTTGCGATTTTCTACAATAGGAAGGAGATCGCTAAGTTACTTTTAGCCAACGGAGCAAACATCAATATTAAAGACAGGAATGGTGAAACGCCCCTTACCGTGGCTCTTAAACGACGTGACCTCAAAGAGGTAGCCCAATTGCTTTTGGCCAAGGGAGCTGAAGTCGATACACAATCCTCATCTGGCTGGACACCTTTGCATAATGCGGCGCAACAAGGTGCCAAAGACATAGTGGAAAAACTTGTGGAAAAAGGTGCGCATATGAACGCCAAGGCTATAGAGAAAACGACGACCGGCCCTATAACAAATATGAAGGATCGGACGCCTTTACATCTGGCGGCTTCAGGCGGGCATTACGAGGTCGTTGCATTTCTCATCTCCAAAGGCGCTGCTATAAACGCGAAAGATGAGTACGGTACGACACCTCTAATTGAGGCGGCCGGAGAGGATTACCGGAAGAATGCCAAGGAGAAATTCAAGAAGACGGTAGAAGTCCTTGCTGAAAACGGAGCTGATGTCAATGCTAAGGACAACAAAGGCCAGACTGCAATGCATCGCGCCTGCTATCAAGGTCACAAAGACATCGTTGCCATTCTTCTGGCTAACAATAGTGACTTTAGCCTAAAAGACGATAGCGGAGCTACTCCAGCACATGAAGCGGCCCGTCGAGGTCACAAGGACGTTGTCGAGCTTCTCGCTTCTAAGGGAGTTATACCCGATGAAACAGTCAAAAGCCTTCTGAAGACGCGCACAACATCGTTGCACGAAGCGGCTATGGCAGGTGACGCCAAACGTGTGAAGTCACTTATCGACGGCGGGGCCAATGTCAATGCCAAGGATAGAGGGGGTGGTCAACCGCTTCACTTTGCCGTTGCATATGGATGGAAACAAATCGTCAAGTTGCTAATCGCACATGGGGCCGATATACATCAGGGAGACTGTATTCTGGAACTACCTGTGAGCCCTGGTGCTAAATCTGTCATTGTGTATAAGACTCCGCTGCACATAGCCGCAAGAAGGGGTCATGAACATGTGGCTGAGGTGCTTGTTGCTAACGGCGCTGATGTTAATGCCAAGGACAAATGGAACGAGACACCTTTACACATGGCAGCCCGTCATGGCGATGATGAAATAGCCAAGCTGCTGATCAAGCATGGCGCTGACGTCAACCAAGTTAATAAAATGAGCAACGCGGGTTCCTTCGATCACGCTACACCTTTACACTACGCAACTCAATATGGACACAGAGCCGCAGTCGAGGTGCTGCTTTCTCACGGAGCTGATGTCAACGCCAAGAACGGTGTCAGCCATACGCCACTTCAAATGGCAATCCGTCGAGGTCATAAGGATATTGTGAAACTTCTCATCAAATATGAGGCAGACATAAATCTGAAATCATACGGCCAAACCCGGTTGGATTTAGCGCGTGCCCACGGCCATGAGGACGTTGTAAAGCTGCTCGAAGCTGCCGGTGCTCAATCAGACGCCGGGAAGACGAATTGATGCCCTAACGATGGCTTTCACGGATGGATGGGACCAGGAACTTGAAGTCGATGGATTCTTTGAAGCGGGGTTTGTCGCCCCAGAAGGTGTAGGCGCCGAAACTGTGGATACCGAGCATGTCATCGTTGCGGATGTGGGATAGGTAGAAATAGCCCGGTCGCATTCGACTGAACGCGCGGCCCCGCATGATCGGGTGTTCTACATCGCCCGCGCTGGGATCGAAGGGAATCCAACCATGATTTTGCAGATACACTTCGGCCCAATTGTGCTTCGGCGATTCCGAATCGAAACGCACGGTATAACCATTAACCACTCGGGCAGGGATATCCTTCGCCCGGCACAAGGCCACAAAAAGATCGGCGTATTCGGTACAATCTCCTTGGCCCCGCTGCAAGGCCATCACAGCGCCCCGGCTCCGACGGCTGGAAGAGGCGTACTCCATGTGATCGATAACGTACTCGTATATCTTATGCACCACGTCCACTTCCGTCCGACCCTCGATGCCGGCGGCGATCTCCTGTATTGAGTCGTGATCTTTCTCAATAGACTTCTCCTGCCGGAGAAATCCCTTGAGGCCATCTTCTTCATGAGGTATATTTTTGCGATTCTTCGTCGCCGTAAAGAGATCGTATGTGAATAGTTCGGCTCTGACCCATATCGTTACCGTGACCCGCTCCTGAGGCTGTTCAAAAACGAATTCCGCATAACGCCTTCCATCTCTTTCAATGATTTGTGAGGGCTTCGGATCGTAGCCCATACTCAGGATGTTCTGTCTATCCGGCCGGCTCTGCGGAAGAGGAACAAGAAAACTGATCCGGCGTGTCTCACGCGTTATGGAGAAATCGTACGTTTGCTCCAGTTCGACCCTGTTGCCCGGGGGATATATCTGCCGTGAAGCGAACGGATGCATTCTTCTTTGCCTCGCCGGGGATTGTTCTCCCACGCCGATCAAACACACTAAGGCCATTAGCGACAATGTCGTACGCATTCGATTCCGTTTCATTCAATAAACTGTTTTTTCGATTATACTATATTCATGCAGAGAAGGTTCATCTCGACGAATCCGGCGACAAATGCGTCGAAACTGCGTATGGACGCGTATGCTCAGTCGGTGAGGACGTTCAGGCCTCTTTGAATGGCGTATTGACGGACGGTTTGGATTTCCTCCCTCGTTGGGCGGCGGGTGAGGGGCGAATGCGAAGCAGCCTTGTAGCACGGACGGTATTGATCCATGATATTGATAGCCGTTGTGCGGCTGATATGCTCGACCAAAAAATCGATCGTCTCGAAGCTGCCGGCCAGATTCTCCGGCAAAATTAGATGTCTGACCAGAAGCCCGCGGGTGGCGACGCCTTTTTCGATTTGCAAGTCACCGACCTGACGATGCATCTCTTTGACGGCCTCCCGATTGATCCGTGGGTAATCCGGGGCGGCGGACAACTCTTCGGCGACTTTGGGATCCGAATATTTCATATCCGGCATGTAGATATCGATAAAACCGTCGAGAAGCTTGATTAGCTCGACCGAATCGTAGCCGCCCGTATTATACACCGTCGGCACGGTTAAACCGTTATCCCTGGCTAACGCAATCGCCTCCGCAATCGCCGGGGCGACGTGCGTGGGAGTGACGAAATTGATATTGCTACAACCATCCTCCTGTAATTCGCGCATGGATTGGGCCAATTGCTCGACGGTGACTTGTCGTCCGTGCCGGTGGTGGCTGATATCGAAATTCTGGCAGAAGATACAACCTAAATTGCAGCCGGCGAAGAATATCGTACCGGACCCTCCGCTGCCGACCAATACGCTTTCTTCGCCAAAATGGGGCCCGATGGAGCTGACAACCGGATCGGTGCCGATGCCGCAAAAGCCTATTTGCCCTTTTTGGCGATGAACCTTACATTGCCGGGGACACAGCGTACACGGATCTATAGAGTTCCACAATCGCCGAACAAATTCATCATGCTGATCGTTCATGGCCGGTTCGTGCAAACGACCAGATTATCCTACGGCTTCTCAAGTATCGTCACTTTGAAAATGCCGCTTTGATCTCGTCTATTGAGACTCCAAGTAGCGCCTGCGCAATCGGATCCAGCGACGCTTCCGAGCCTTGTAAGTGGAAGGTTCGATGGATATGGGATATCGTCTCGCCCGGCTTCAAGGCCGCCGCGGGGGACGATGTCTCCAGTTCGTAGAAAGGACCAAGCGGCTTGGCGCCCGGCTCGGCGGGACCGTCGTTGTACGAATTGACCACATCGCCTTCGTACGGTTCGTCCTGCAATTCCCACATCGAGTTGACGTACTCCATGGGGACCTTCGGCTTGTTATACTGCACAATCGTCAGGACCTTGCTGATCGCATCATAGCTGCCGAGTGCCGGCCTGGAGCGCTGGGGCGAAAGGCCGATCTTACTTCGATACTGACCGTCGCCGCTGAAATAGATGACGCCGTCCTTAACAACCAGGCGTTCTGCGGGGACTTTTCCGAAATAGGCGTCGTTCACTATGGGGCCGAGTTGACTCTCCGGGCCGGCCGTGTAAGGAACCACAATCGTGGTTTTCGGCGATGGATTGTACATGCCGAGAATCCAAATCGAGAGCAGCCCCGTTTCTTTCGTCCAGGATTTCTCGCCGGTATTGGTCATCGTGTTCTTCGATTCGTAGGCCACCATCTTGACCATCTCGACCGGCGCGATCCCCAGGATCTTGACCGCTTCAGCTCGTTCGAGCACGCGCACTTCGCGATCGACGTGAACGTTGAAAACGGTCTGGGAATAGTTCTCCAGCGTCATATCTTTTCTGAGGACTGCGGCGCTCTGGGTCTTGGTGACAAGCTGGAAAGGTTCGGTATCAATCGGGGCCGGTGTAAACCAATGTTCCAGATCGAACGACACGCCATTCTTGAAAAAGATCGAGTATTGCCCGCCTTCCGGTCCGATCCAGAAGCGGTCTTCACCGCCGAAAACGTTAATATGCTCGACAAACTCCCCGGAAGCCACCAGTTCGCGATTGATCCAGCCGAAACTCAATCCATCCGCCCCGGCCGCGGTGCTGGTCATCACCCGGCCCTGCATCTTCGGTAAGACGGCCACCTGACTGTCGCCCGTGGCATCCGACAAAAGAACGACATCCGTATGCTGATTCAGGAACTCCATGTCGTCGCCAAATGTGTTTTTCGCCATTTTGATTTGTCCCTCCCGACAACCTGCCAACATGCCAACGCACACCAGAACCGACAGCAATCCCACCTGTTTCATTTCTTCTCTCCTTACCTGTTCTTTACGGTTTTGCCAACAGTGGACATTCCTTTAGGAAGACCCTATTCGTTCACATGGTCGGTATGATAAATTGTGCATTTACGCCGGTCAAGCCATAAATTAGGGTTTTCTGATCGGCCCGACGGCGAAAACGGCTTCGTTGAGCGCGCTCCAGACCCTGCCGCTATGGACTCTTGCCCTCACCTTGACGCTATGATCCAATGTGAAAGGGCCGGTATATTGGATCGCACTCGGTGAGATTCCACCGGACTCGATGGATGTCCCCTTGCCGGCACGCAGCTCAAGAGAGATGAGAAAGTCGGAACTGGTGGCGGACACGTTCAAACCGTGAATGGCGAATACGTTGTTGCTCCGCTGAAGATAACCGAGCGAATCGGTCAGATCGATACTCTCGAAAAGGACGGCTTCCGAATCCGAGTGCCCCGACCCGGCGTCGGAATGCCAGGCGGGCGTGCCCTCGAAGTGTCGCCGGGCGACTTCGACGCCGTTCAGGTAGGCGATGAATCCATCATCGTACCGGATGTTCAATGTCATGAAATCAAAGTCGTTTAAGCTCCCCTCGAATGTAAATGGAATGCGAATGTAACAGGTTGTATTCCCGGTGTACATTTGCTCCTGGAGATCGAGACTGATGAAGTCCAGATAGCCGCTGCTTCGGTCGTACCCGACGCCGCCCGGCGAGCCGATGCAGAGCAACCAGTCGAAGTCGTCGAAACGTCCTGTCCCTTTCCAACTCTCAGCGATGGGTCCCGTGGGGACGAGCACACGCTTATCGGCATCCTCGGTAATCAACATTGTGCTGGTTACGTGACCCGACGAGACGGCGCTTTGTCGGGGATCGGCTCCGTCCAGAGTGTACCATATCGTTCCCATTGAGGCCGTCATCGAAAATACATCTTGAGCGTCTATGTATCCGCCATGTTGATACGAGCCGTTAATGTGAAAAACGGGAGCGTCCAGGCCCGGATAAAGACGGCGTGCCTTGAGCTGGTTAAGAACGATGTCAGGACGTTGCGGGAAGTACTCGGTGATGAGAAAGTTCAGTTCGTCTCGCCATTCCTCATCCGGCGTGTAAGGGGCGTTCGGCCGCTTGTTGTCCCCCCAGCGCGCCGACTCGGCCGAGAGGGCCAGGGCGATCTCATTGGCGCGCCGCATCCACCGCGCTGAGGCAGCTTCGGCAGTGAGAGCGCCGCCGTTGAAGAAGTGTCTGTGGACGTGGTCGGCAAAGCGCATCCGGTAGTCGGCGTTGACCGTTAGCTGCTGGTGCAGGTGCGTGGGCTGATTGGCGTTGTCCTTGCCCGTGACATCGTCGTTCAGGCGGAGAAACGTGCGTTCGGAATCCCATGTGAAAAACTTGAAGCCCGCGGCCGGCTCGCGTTTGCGTCCGCCGTACCAGTTATTGTGGTCCCAATCGACGTTGCCCATAAAGTAGTTAACGAGTAAGAAGTCGATCAGGTTGTCGATATCAAGATACTGCTCGATCTCCTCGACGGCTTCATTTCTTGCCAGCCCGTTGTTGGCGATTCGCATCATGGCGTTCCACGCCTGTCGGTCGCCGTCCACGGTGCCGCCTTTATGCTGGACGACGTCGTAATCCTCTTTGGATCCGCCCAGGTGCTCGGCGAAGAACGATGCGTTCGGGCGTTCGATGGTATGGTAGAGGCCCCAGTAGAGTCCATTCATGTACAGATGCACGTAGCCCTGCCCGCATGACAGCCGGCCCATATCGTGCTGGGTGTCACGCGGCCACAGATCGCGGATATACTGGGCGCGGATTTGCTGAGTTGTGTTCGGGTGAAACCAGGAGTCGCCGTTACTGCCCCGCAGGATGAACGTGTCGAATCGCTCCACGGGCCAATCGTCGAATACCGGGTACTCCAGCTTGGTCGGCCCGTATATGCCCTTGAAGAGCAATCGAAGATTATGCTTGGGCCGGTTCGGATTGCGGCTGGCACTGCCCTGGATTCGCAGGCCGGCGTTTACGTGCAATTCCGGGCCGCCGTGAGGATCGATGAATTCGACCGAGACGGGCCGTTCCCACGCCTCGCCTTCCCGTCGCGAATTGGCATAAATGCCCGTCGCGGGATCGAACAAATCGTCCAGATCGAGAACGAGAGAGAGCGTTCGATGCGTGAAAAGCGCCTCTTTCATCGTTTGGCTGTAAAGCGGATGATAAACAATATCCGGGTCCATCGGATAATCGGCGGGAATCGGGTTGCCGTCGTCAGTGCCCCAGGTCGATGGAAATCCCGATGGCGAGACGGGTTGAATGAGCACGTCGTCGGGAAAGATATAGGTGTGAGTGACCACATCGTGCGGTTTGTAGCCGGGCTTGATCGCCTCGGCCCGCAGGCAGGTCGTGGTGGCGATGCGGATCGGCCCCGTATAAATCGTACCCAGCGGTACTCCCCTGCCTTTGGAGGTGTCGTAGGGCCTGCTGCCGTTCACCGTGTAGTAGATCGCGGCCCCTTCGGTTTCCGTCGCAAGCGTCACGTAAAAAAGCCTGTCGTAGAAACCTCTTTCATGGCTGAACTGCGGCGCCTGGACGACGCCCAGGTAAGCATCCTGATTTCGGGCCGCCGGGCTTGGGCTGCGGAAGAAACGCTGCGTATCGCCGGCATCAGGATAACGACCATAAGAAATGTCCGTCGTCTGGTGATCGAAGATGATAATGTCAACAAGGGTACTCCCGTCGATGTCGAATAAGGCGATTTCTTCCCCATCGGCGTCGAGCTTAAAGTTCGCGTGCAAGCCGGCGTCTTCCATATCCTCATCGGCCCAGATGAGCAGATATCCGCCTGCCCGGATGCGATTATCGGCCGGAATCTGCCACTTGGCGGGAACGGATAGATCATCCGTTAAATACATGCCCCCGAGGTCAATTGACTGGTTGCCAAAATTATGGATTTCGATCCAGTCGTCGTACTGACCCTGGGGATCCTGAATGCACGTGCTGTTCGAAGCCATCAACTCATTGATGACCAGCGGGATGTTTTCCGCTCTCACAGAACCGCCGAAACAGAAGCTCATTGCAAGGAAATACACCGAGAATGTCTTTAATCCCGACATCTTTTATTTCCCATAAACTGATTTATCTTCTATTGTCGGGTGTCGGTGAAGCGCCCTGCCAATTCTCCGGATCGTTGCCGTAGTCGTCAAGACTTTTTCGAATGAGCGACTGGCCAAAGCCGTCGGGCCCGATCGGCCAGAGATCCACGGAACCGGGACAGTTGTCAGGATGCGAACCATCGCTATAGTTCACCCGGTCGATCCGAATGTAATAGCGCTCGCCGTCGTTATCGACATCGCCGGGCATGCTCAACTCAATGCGCTCGCCGGCGTTGTTCAGGTTCCCGGCATAAGGACCGAGGATCATCTCGCCCTGTATGTGTGGATATCGCCACGAGAACGCCTCGGGGTCTCGGACCACAAAGAGATAGCCGCCCGCGGGGATTGTCACGGGCCTGTCAGGGGAAAATGTTAATTCGATGCCGCTCGTAAATTTCCATGACGCGTCCTTATCCGCATCGAATAACGTCACCGGCTCGGCACTGATATTATGAAGCTTGATGTATTCGTATTGGTCATTCGTATAAGTGCCGCCGTCCGGCCAGTCGGGATGGTACATGATTTCGCTGATAACAACGGGCCCGACGGACGGGTAGGCGTTTTCAGAACCGGGCGTCGGGGACTCCAACGCGATAAAGTTGATGTTACCCGTATCAGGCTTTTCGTAACGTCCGAATGAGACGCCCCCTGCCGAAGCTCCGAAATCTTCACTTTCCCGATAACCTGTCGGGATACCGTTTTGCGCCGAGCTAAGGATCACGCGTTCGCCGTTATTGCCCAGGGCGAAAGGCTCGTAACATCCGGCATCATTCGTGTTGCCAAAATGCAGATCTTCATAAAGAACCAGATAGCCGAAAGGCTCAATCATGGTGCCGCTGGCGATCTCATATTTGAACAGGTCGTCATCGCTGTCGCTGAGGAACCAGCCGCCCAGGTCGATCACGGTTTCGGTTGTGTTATAGAGCTCGATCCAATCGGGATCACCGCCGGGTGAATTGGCCAGGAGTTCATTAATGACGACACCGCCCGGATGAGGAAGCATGCCGCTATCGTCCTCTCCCGGCGAGCCGCCGATATAAACGCTGGGTCGCCATGCGCTGCTATCATTCCAACTGTCGAGGTCCGGATGAGACGGATCGATCATCGTGAGCGAGAATCCCTGGCCGTCCGTCAGGGAATGCCAGCCGTCGCGATAACTGAAATCCAGAATGGTCCGGCCGGTGGCCTCTTCCAGCGTGATTCTCTCGCCGGCATTGTTCAAACTTCCGCTATATTGGCCCGCGACATTGAAACGGTTACGGTATCGAGTCTCGAAGGCGTCCCGGTCCTGAACGACGACGATATGTTCACCGGGAGGCAAATCGAGACTGGGGAAGGCAAAGTCGATTCCGTTTGTGAACCGAACGAGGTTCAAGTTGATCGTCTCGGCTCCGATGTTTGTTAACTCGATGAATTCTTCGTTCGGTTCGCCGGCGCTATCCAACGACTGTGGATGATACATCAGTTCGCTAATGCGAAGGTTCCCGGCAACCGGGCCGATGGTAAAGAACGCTTCGTTGAGTGCGCTCCAGCGTCTTCCGCTCAATACCCTCGCTTTGACGTGAGTGCTTTGAATGAGCGTAATTGGACTTGTATAACGGATCGCACCGGACGGATCGATATCCATGGCACTGGTTTCGTCGATAAGAAGCTCGGCGGAGATAAGAAAATCGGGACTCGTCGGGGAGACATTCAAACCGTGAATGGCCAGGAGATTGCCGCCCGGCACGAGAGTGCGGAGGAAATCGGAGATATCGATACTCTCGAATGTGATCGCTTCGGCGTCGGAGCGTGTGCTGTCGGCACTGGAATTCCACGCCGGCCGACCGCTGAAGCTCCGCCTGGCGACTTCGACTCCGTTGAGGTAGGCGATGAAACCGTCATCATATCGAATATTCAGGGTCATGAGGTCGAAGTCACCGACATTGCCGCTGAAGGTGAACGGGATACGGATATAGCACGTAGCATTGACGTTATACATATAGCGCTGAACGTCGAGGCTGATAAGGCTGTCATAACCCGAGTCCGTTTTGTATCCGACGCCGCCGGGCGAGCCGGCGCTTCGAATCCAGGCCCGGTCGTTATACGTCTGGCTGTCTTTCCATGTGTCACCGATACCCCGAACGGGGACGATCACGCTCTTGTCGGCATCTTCCGCGACGAGGATTTGCGACGAACTTTGGAAGGTGTACGATTCGGACGGATCGGTGCCGTCCAGCGTGTAATAAATCGTGCCATACCGAGTGTTCATGGTTAAATCCAGATGGTCGCCGAAGTACCCGCCAGCCGGGATGAAGGTCGGCGGTGGCGAGCCGAGTTCGGTGGCAATTTGGTTATCCATCCACGTCAGACGATCATCGAGCCAGCCCTTCATCCAATGGATTTCCTCGCCATACGTATCGGCAATAAACCAGTTGGGCCAGACGTAGTTGCCCAGGATGCGCCATCGCTCGAAATTGCGCACCTGGGCTTCGTCCAGCAACGCGGCCGTTCCGTCAATGTCCCCCAGTAAGCGTTGCGTTGCGAATCGGTTTCTTCGCAGCGCGAACCATCGGTCGGCATAATGCAGGCGGAAATTCGGGTCCTCGAACAAACGCCGCCACCAGGGATACTGAGTATCACTCAACTGGCTGTAGTACCAGCCGGAAGGTATCCATCCCTGAAGGTAGTTGGCGTTGCCGAGCGATAGATTGTAATCCCAGACGGGTCCCATTTTCAGTTTGCCGCCCCGATCCTTGTGCATGTACGTGCTTAAGCGAAAACCATCGATGTTTTTACATAGTTCAACGAGGATGTGGTGGTCGATAAAGGAATCGACGTCGATATACTTGGCATAGCCGTGGACCGGATCGGCAAAGTCCGATCGATA
>Ga0180432_10007579_pt1 | contig 13739 bp, 15 predicted proteins | sample SS_ome_10_FD_132414 | JGI IMG/M metagenome (GOLD analysis project Ga0180432, IMG submission 132414) | Hypersaline lake sediment archaeal communities from the Salton Sea, California, USA - SS_1_MS_2 metaG | ecosystem: Environmental > Aquatic > Non-marine Saline and Alkaline > Hypersaline >...
ATCCCAATTGCGATGGGACCGGCGATGGCCCTGTTGAGCATATCCAGCAAGAGGAGCATATCGGCCCCGAAGTAGAAGAGGGAACCGATCAGGGCGATGATCATCCCGCCCAGGGCGGCCCATTTCTGGGTGGCGTTCTCATGCTGGATGTAGGAGCGGTAGCGGTGGAACAAAAAAGCTCCCTCGGTGGCGATGCTGGACAAGATGCCCAGCGTCCAACCCAGGAAGCCCCAGCCGCGTAAGTCGCCCATCAGATGGACGGTCGAGATACAGAAAGCGGTCACGATTGCGCCGGTGAGAATGTGGCCCCAAAGGTTATCCGATTGGACCAATCCCCTGGCTCGTTTCTCGATACCGCTGATCTTGCGTTTGTCTAAGTAGTTTGTAGTTGCCATATATGCCTCCAGATGTGTGGTGAGTAGGGTAGGGCACGGGCGGGGTGTCTGATATGGCCAGCACCATCGTCAATGGAAAACTTGCTTGTGGCCAGTGGGGTGGGCGGGAATGAAACCCGCCCGTACCCTTTTGGGCCGGGCGGTTACACACACCTCCTTTCTGAAAGTCTGACGTCACTCTGACCCGGCAATACAGATAGGTTATCATTAAGGCGACAAGAAGTCAATAACTTGTCGCAAGCTAAACATATAAAAAGACGTGATGTCTACCACGCCTTATTATTAGATGACTTTATAGTTGGGTTGTTTCAGGTGTGTAGGGTAGTCCATTTTCATCAAAAAGCCATTTTCCCTGTCCTGGACGTTGTTTGCGAACTTCGTAAGTATAGGCGACATAAGACTCATCTAACAGTTTTTTGTTACCATCTTTCCCCAATACTTTGATTATGCCATCAATCGCCCATCTACCTATGGTCCTATCTGGAATATCATATTTTCGGGATGCCTCTCGAATAGATATTGGTTTTCCTTTTAGATGCCGATGTTTTTTCCATTCGGGAGTATCCTCGATCTTTTGGGGGATGGGTTGGTTCTCCATGACTTCTAATATACCACGCTGGACAAGCTGCTTTAGTTCACTACCAGTAAGATTTTCTAAGTCAATCGTCATCACTCTTCCTCCGTGGTCTTATTTCGTAGAACTATTAAAGATTGGGCAATTTGTTTTGTATCTTTCTCAATAATGATCATCATCCTGACTGCATCGCGTAGAAGGTTTGTAGATTGTGCTGCATGGTTCGTGTTTTTCTCAATGTCAATCACAACGCGTATTGCTTCAGATGCGGCAATGTGAGAGAGTCCAATAGTCAAACCGCTTGCGGCAGTTAGGATGCAAACGAGCAGCTTGATATCTCCTAGAAAATCAAGCAATTCAGACTTGTAAAGTTCCAGAGCGAGATAAAAACCTGTTACGGTGAAAAGAATTCCGGTGATAAAAATGAAAAACAAGATGATTTCTAAAGCCGGGTAGACATTTTTCTTTATTCGTTGGCGAGTGCGAAAACGGGATACTGGTGGCGGAGGGAATAAATCCTCCATCTGCTTGTAGTAGGGGTCGGAGCGATCAACTTGAGACATAAAACAAAACAAGCCCCAAGAAATTGGGGCCTGTTGGGGCAATACTATTTGGGGTGGTGAAGGCCCCGTCACTAAAATAGTCTAGTGGCGAGGGAGGGACTTGAACCCTCAACCTACGGTTATTAGCTGCGGAAGCCGTAGAATCCTCGCCGGGATTATATCAGAACTTATTTGTTTCGGACATGTGCGACGGGGGAGTAAGGTAGAAATTTTCTGTTTCTGATGTGCTGCGTGTAACGGCGTGGCATTGATTTGTCTTTCCAGCCGAATTGATTCATGAGCAATTGATCACTGGCCCCTTTTTCGGCTGCCAGTGTTGCGCCGCTTCGTTTGAAATCATGCGGCGACATGTGTCCCACTTCTGACTTCAGCCCCCATTTTCTTACAATACCACGCAGCCCATGACGGGTTAGCGGTTGCCCTTTATACGATCCGAGACTTACAAAACAGGCGTTTACCCCAGGGAGCGCAACATCTTTTCTGATGGCCAACCAGTTTTCAAGGTCCAATGCGGTGTAAACTGAAATCGACCTGGTATCCCAATCTCCGCCTTTGACATTGATCTGAATAAACGATGAATATTCAAAATCAATGTAAATATGCCGCACTTGGAGATGACAAACTTCTGATGCCCGTAATCCTGTATCTAGCATCACAGATAGAATTGCCAGGTCTCTGACTCCTTTTTTGCCCTTTTGACCGATGCCCGATGTGTCAAAATTTGCGTATAGTTTCTCAATTTGCCTGTCGTTGAATGACCGTTGGGGTGGCGTTCTCTCTCGTTTTCGTTTGTACTTCAATGCGGGATGATCGTCACCGTACCGCCAGCGGAGAAACACACGAATGGCACAAAAAGCCAAGTGCTTACTGTTTCCTCCCCAGGTCTGATGATTGTCAATCCAATCGCGGAAATCAACAGACGAGAAATTGTCAGGTGACAGATCGGGTCGATCCGCCAAAAAACGCGTCAGATACCAGGAATAGGTATCCTCCGTCGCCTGTGAATAGGCGCACTCACTGAAAAACTTCTTGATGATATTCATTTGATTTAGCCTCCGGCTTTTAGCCCCTGCACCGAGTCCCCGCATTATTTCCCCGATGCAACAATGAAATGGTGTTACTTGTTTTGTGCAAGAGTTGTGCCAGTGGGGTGGGATTCTACCATAAGCTATCAGTATAGCTATTTTGTTCTAAGTCTGGTATTGTTAGGGCGGTTACACAAATGCGGCATGAGTGCCAAACGGTTTTTGTCCTGGCTGGGGGTGAAGCGCCCGTACTTTCCACGGATCGTCATCTTTCTGATCGGCCTGATCATGGCCGTCCTTTTGGCGTTCTTAGACCTGGTGCTGGTCTATGGGGATGAACCAACGGCCACGCCAACCCTAAATGAAGGCAGGCCGACCGATGCGGTTACGTTTACGCCGACCAGTTCACCGACCATCACGGATACTCCGGTCCCCACCAATTCGCCAACGCCGACCAACACGCTAACCCCTACGGACACGCTTACACCCACAGACACCCTAACACCTACCGAAACCCTTACGCCCTCCCAAACGCCCACGGGGACGATCTTCACGCCGACCCCTTCGAATACGCCCACCTCTACAAGCACGCCTACCCCCACGAATACCGAAGCGCCGACCATGACGCCGACGTTTGGCCTGCCAAAACAGTGCTTCACCCAGGATGATCTCGACGATATCGAGAGCGATGCCCACCTACGAACCGAGATCGACGTCCTGGTCGGTTTGAGTTGGACGGTCTGGGAGGTTCTCCAGGAGAATTACAGGGATATGACGGGGCATTATTTCCAGGGGTTGGATTCGCACATGGGCGTGACACCAATCGAGGGGGAGGGCACCTTTCCATTAGGCTGGTTTACCCACCCGACCGACCAGCAATACCAGTGGGCAGATTTCGAGGCTTTTGAATATGCCTGTATGAGTTGGAGCCTGACAATGGACACCTACGACGGACCCGAGGGGGCGGGGTGGGTGGCTTGCTACCGGTCGGTGATGAGCGATGAATCGACTTGGGAGCATTGCATCAACGAAGGCCCAGAAACCTCCCGGACAGTCTATTGGACGGAGCTGCCATGACGTATTATTGGCGCTTTGTGGTCTTCGCTTTGATTTTGGTTTGTGCCCTGGCACTGGCCACGCTGCGGACCCAGGCCGGGCCGGTGCTGGCCCTGACCGACAATCTGGTCTCGTGCTGGGAGATGGACGAAGAAAGCGGCACGAGAGCCGATTCCGCCGGTACTTACGATCTTACTGATAACAATTCGGTGGGGGCGGTGTTGGGCGTCAATGGGTATGCGGCTGATTTCCAACAGGAGAACTTCGAATACCTGAGCGTTTACGATGCCGAGAACCTGTCGGGGTCTTCTGACTTTACCCTGGCCATGCTGGTGAAAGCCAGCCCATACAGCGACTACGACCTGTTCTATGCATCCCGATCTATTGTTGATAAGGGCGACGATTACGCCCTGATCTTCTATCCCCCCACCAATTCATGGGTGGCCACTGCCAATAGCACCGATGCCATTTATTCGGGCGAGTCGCCGGAAAACCAGTGGCAGACGGTTTTTCTGTATCGTGACACAAACTCGTTTTGTATTCAGGTCGGCGCAAATACGCCGGTCTGTGAAACGGTCGCCGGGGTTGCCGATGGCACCCCGTTCTATCTGGCTAAGGGGACTGCTGACCTGTATTGGGATGGACAGATCGACACGGCGGCATTCTGGAGCCGGTCGATCACCGGCGAAGAAAAGACCAGTATTCTTTCCGGCTTTTCTTGCTGGTCGATCACGAACACAACCCCCACCCCTACAGCGACCGAGGCCGTCACCCCAACCCCCGGCGCAGGCGTGGTGGCCCTGCCAGGCGGCGAACAAATGTACCTGGACCAGACCATCACCTGGGGAGATGTAGGGGTTTATGTTTTGTTGTTGTCGGTACTTGGGGTCGTTATCCTGGCCGCTTTAGTGTTCATCGCTTTGCGATACCTAGGGCGTGATCGTGGGTGATTTCAGCCTGACCAATGAGGTCGCTCAGTTGATCTTTGGCACCTTGTGCCCCCTGGGTCTGGCCCCTATTTTGGTGATCCTGCTTGCGGCAGCGGTGGCGTCAGTCAACAAGATCATATCGGAGTCGTTTGAGTGATGAGTGATTTTCAGACTTTGCAGTACGGACTCTTGTATGTTTTCGCCCCCTTGCTCTACTGGTTCATGGTGGCGCTGATTGCCGGTTCGGTTTTTGTATCGCTGTACCTGGTTTTTCTATCCGCGGTCAAACGGATGCTTTCACGCTTCGGATGACCGATGATAAATCCTTTCGAAAGGAGGTAAAAAAATATGTTGTCCTTCTCCACCGACCTGTTCTCCGGGGTGTTTGATATGGCCAGCACCATCGTCAATGGCTTGTTCCCTGTCTACCTTATCCCCCTCGGGATCATGATCGGCATCGGTATCCTGGGACTCATCATGAACGCCTTCAAGGGCACGTTCCGCGGGCTGCGCTGATGATCTGTTGATACCCTGCTGGGATATCTGCGGATATCCCAGAGTAATTATCTTTACTCATTTTTTTTGTTTTCTCCTGGGGGGCACCCACCCCCCAGGGAGCCATTATGAAACGAATCTTCTTCCTCTCCATTCCCATTTTCCTGGCCCTCCTCATGGTGACGGGGCTGTCTGTGTTTTTTTACGCGCAAGATGTGAAGGCGGCCCCGCCCGTGGCCCCGGCATTGGGGCCTGCTGCTGGCCCCTCCATGAGTTCGCCGTCGGCCCCGATGTTAGAAGTCACCCCGACTGTGACGAACACCTATTTTTGGGCACCTGAGGTCAGTGTATCGGTGTCCTGGGATCGGTCGGGCTGCGGCGTGCATGAAATCGAAGGCGTGACGTATGATAAGGTGCTTTTCGACACCGGCGAAAATAATTATCTGGTTGGCTGGTATGAGAAATGGGAATGGGAAGGGAACCTGGGGTACGAGCAGCCGCAATATATGTCTTATGGGTCCGACGATCCCCCTGCGATCTCTGCTTTTACCACCCATAAGATGTTCCCGGACATGTATAACAATGGTTATGACATCGCTTTTCACGCCTCGCAAGGGGAAGATACCGATGCCATCCAGACATTGATCCGGAATCGGTTTGGGGCAAACTTTCTCCTGAAATTCACCCATGACAACAGCATTGTGTACAGACGCCCGCCGGGACTCTACTCTTTCGGGATCGGTGACTGGTGGTACTGCGGCACCGGCAATGCCACCCTGACGGTTTACCCGATCTTGTATGGTGTACCCCCCGAATCGGATTGTGTCGATGATTACACAATTGACGAAGTGCTGACCGACACAATCGTTTTAGGGGATGATGAAGACGGGAACGAACATATCCTGGTAGAAGGCGATTATTACTACCTAGAAACCAGCGGCGGCCCCTGGAACGACGGCAGTGATGACCGTTATGACCTGGCGGCCTCATGGGACCGTGAAGACTGGGAGCCGTTGGGCGGCTTCTCAGCAATGACCTGTAATATTTTTACGTCAACACAAAACCTTACTTACACCCAGATGTTTTTCAGCGCTATCAGCGAGACGTTCTACATCCGGGTCAATGACACCGGCGTTTTTACGGATAACACCGGTTCGATGACTTACACCCTGAGCACAGCCACCTATACCGAAACTTCGGATGTGGGGTGTGATGACTATTTTACCTATGATGAGGTCGACGATTGGATAGCATCCGATATTGTGTATGCCAACGTGCAGAACGGCACCGATTTACCCATCGTTGTTACTCAGCCTGATGAATGGTTTTTGCTTGAAACCGCCGCCGGTCCGTGGACGGATTCGGGTCAGGGGCCATCTTATGAGATGGACTTTACCCGGTATTGGAGTTCGTTGGGAACTGCGACCGAAGATTGGGAGTTGATGTCCAGCGACAATTACTCCACGACGGCGGTCTGTATCATCGACCTGGAAGACGGACATACCCAGCTTTACTTCAAAGGCAACATGTTTTTCGAGATGTACGGTGTGCGGGTCCACGATCAGGACACGCCGGAGGCTTATGGAGATAACTCTGGGACGATGGGGTACAACCTGTATTATGCTGAGATCGAGTATCCCCCGGAGCCGTGCGAGGCGCTGTATCGAAACCCGGTAGACCACCAAACTTTGGTGATTTACCCTGACCGGGCAAATGGGTACGAATGGTTGGGGTGGTGGCCACAAGATTGGTTCGTGCTGCAATCCAGGGGCGGCCCGTGGAACGAAGGTCCTGCTCACATGAGCTATTTCTACGACCTGCAGATATCAGATGATGGGGGAACATCGTGGTATGACTTTGCCGACTACCCGGATGCTCCCTGTGTTGCCCTCAAGGATGACAACCATCCCCGGATTTACATCAAGCCGGTGTCCGGAAAATCATACTGGTTCCGGGTCAAAGACATGGACAACCCGATGGATTTTACCGACAACACCCTCGGGCCGATGTACATCGACATTTCGACGGTTGAATTCCTGGGGACTGAACCTGGAACCACCTGTGATGATTTCACGGTCGGGGACGGGATCGTCAGTGGCACGGTTTCGGGAGACAATCAGGTTGGCGTGGCCCTCCCGGTTTTGGCCGACGACACCATGTATGCACTCGAAACCTGGGGAGGCCCCTGGTACGATGCTAACCGGGATGCCTACACCTACACCGGCCAGATCACCCAGGACGGCTACTGGTCTGCGATCTTCAAATCCTGGTATCGGTTGGATTTATTCCCGGCGGCGGCCTGCGTGGAGACGGTTGGCTCAGATCATATCCGTATCTTTTTTGTAGGGGACGATATCAATGAATACATGGTGCGGCCCAATGCAGAGGAACCCTTCAACCCGTCCAACACCGGTTCGTTGGGCTACCTATTATCAGGTGTGACCTATGAAGTCCCCGGTTCCTGTGAAGACGACTACACCAATTTGTCTTACCCCATTGAGTCTGGCCAGATTTATGCCTACCTGGAAAACGGGATCATGGTGGGAGATATTCTCAGCGGCACGACGGATGCCATCCTCCCGGCTAACACGTACCGCTTGGATGTTTTCGGTGGACCCTGGAACGATGGGACATCGAACCTGTACGACACCGATATTTCAGACGACGGCGGGGCCACCTGGCAGCCATTTGATGAGTATTCGGCCTCGCTTTGCTTCAACGAAGGCACCGACGCCAACGGCTATTGGGGCCATCAGTATTTTGATGCCGATGGCACCCAGGCCTTCCGTTTGCGGGTACACGATACCGGCGTGTACACCGACAACACCAGTTCGATGCTCTATATGCTTCACTCGGTCGAGTTCATGCCTGAGCTTGTAGACCCCCCAGACGATGACGAGGAAGATGAAGAAGAAACGGGGCAAGTTCCTGGATGGGCGGTGGGTTGTTACGAAGTGTGTTATCGACCCACATCCATTATACAAGTGTCTCAATGGTTGGAGTTTGGGCGCTGCGAACTGATGCGCTGGCTCTCCTGGTGTCCCTGGCATACCTACGCTTTACGGAATTTGCAGGCCGAATTCATGACCCGCGAACCCTTCGCCACGGCCTACGCAATGGTCGATGTGGTCAACCAGGTTGAGGCCGAAGTCAGTTCGTATGAATGGGGCGGGGAATGCGGTGTCGGTGGGTACGGGTCCCTGGCCTGTGAGGGCGGCGGTGTCGGTCAAGACGTCCTTGACGGTCTCCAGGCCTTTGCCACGTTACCACAGGACAGCCCTTACAACGGCGGTTCAATTGACCTTTTCCCGGCGACCTCAACCACACCCTACGGCATTTTCTGCCAGCACCAGATGATCCAGGTGGTGGGCACCCGCATGGCAACCGGCCTATGCTGGGGGATGAACGTGGTCGATCAGATCGGCTACCTGGCCTGGATGCAGTGGATTTACGATCTCAGTGTGGCGATCATTTTTATCATTTATGTTTATCACCGGTTTTTGAAGTCATGAAACGAATTCGACTTGCAGTTTTCTTTCTGTTTTGTTTTATCCCCCTCACGGTCGGGGTGGCTGCCAGTGGGCAGGTGACAATGTGCCCCGCTTCTGTTGACGTCCCCAGCGCCCTGTCGGATGGGGTTCGAGCGGCCCTGGCCGATGACCGCCCGGCGATCACGAATTCATACGCCATTACCCACTATGATATCCAGGGCGACACCTACCTGGTTTCGGTGGTGGCTTTGCCCGATGATCTGGCGTGTCAGAACTGGGCCTGGCCGGATGATAGCTTATGGTCTGGCCTGGTGGCCATACGGGATGTGAGCAAAAGCGGGCGGGGTTTGAGTACGGCACCCAACGCTAAGTCGGTCACGTCTCAATTTATCGGCGGTGTCCAGGGGCGGGAGGGGTTCAACGAGTTGGTCAGAGATACAACCCTTCCGCTGCAAGCGAAAAACGATCTCACAGAACCTATCCGAATCAAGAACAAAGACAAAGGCGGCTGGTTTCCCGGCGTTTTGGATGGGATATTGTTTCGCTTTATCAATCCCAGTATTTTGACGGCACCGGCGGCCAGCGGCGGATCGAATGAGTTCTGGTTCCCCTGGGAAATGGGTAAAAAAATGTATATGGGGTCGGGCGGCGTTCACGGTACCGAGACCTGGCCCGCAGTGGATTTTTTCTCTGGCGATGAATACGGCGGAGATGCCGCCCCGCCCTTTGTTTACGGAGTCGCAAATGGCACCATTAGCTGGTTGTGTGAAGATGCTAATAACGTGGGCTTTACCGTGGCAACCAGCGGCGATGGGGGCGATCTGCTGTACATCCACCTGGCGTTGGGGAACGACGACCTGTACACCGGGGCTTCGATCACCCGCGGCGGCTACGTTGGTGTATTGGTTCATGGTTCGTTTTCTGATCCTGGCGTGTGCGGGAGCGGGAGCGGCTTTTATGCGTCTCAACTTGCGAGTCACTACCATTTGCATCTAGGCTTTCAACCCAGCGGGGGGAAGTTCATCATGGAAGATTGGGTGCTGGATACATCCACCACCGAATGGACCCGCGGCAATGATGTTGTCACCATCGGCGGGTGGCTTACGGCGGAGTGGAACGGTACCGGTTCACCGATTTTGCCCACGCCAATCCCAACGCCAATCCCAGGAGAACCCTGCACAGATTGTCACACGGTCCCGGATATGACAGAGACCCATGCAGGTGAGGGTGATTTCTTTTTCGACAATATCGTCGGCGGCATTATGGACCTGGTAGATGCTGCCAGGGAACGCTATCCCCGAAGTGAACAGGAGATTGGCATCGCAACGACCACGGCACGGGGGATTGCGGTGGGAGCCAGGATCATGTTCGTGATCATCCGTTCGAATTTCAACCTGACGGTCACGCTGATTGTGTTGAGCGCCGTAACCATCCTGGAAGTGTTGTACATCCTCTATTCGCTGTATATGCTCATCAAGGCAGCGATTCCAATTGTGGGGTAATCCATGTTTGGCCCGAAACGTGAACTACTAGAACCCGGCACCGACCCCCAGGAGAACTACGCCGAAATGCTCAAAGGCTATAAGCGGCGCAAGGTGCCCTGGTTTTGGATTGGCTTTGGGCTGATTTTCATCCTGGTGTGCGTATGGACGTTTGCGAGGTACCGCAAGGCCAACGCCTCGGATGTCGATCAAATGGCGACGGCGGTTGCCGAAGAGTTGACCCGCACGGCTGGCCCCACACCGACCTGGACGCCGGAAAAGACCGGGGCAGTGACCCAAACCCTGACCACGACGGCAGCCCCCTGGATGCTTGACGGCACGCCGCTCCCCACCAAAACGCCCTGGCACACCCTCACGCCCTGGTGGGACGAAGAAGTGGAAAACGGCGGACAGCCCGGCGGCGGGAGCGGCCCGGCCCAGGCCATCCCTGTGACGGTGATCGTCCCGGTAAGGGAGACGGTGATCGTCGAAGTGCCGGTCACGGTGATCGTGATCCATACCGTGCTGCCAGATATGCCGACTGCAACGGCAAGCCCAACGCCCACCGAAACGCAAACCCCTACAACAACCCCCACTCTGACCCCCACGCTTACGCTCACTTCTGACCTGACAGCCACGGCAACGGGAACCCTGACCCATACCCTGACTCTGACCCCCTCGCCAACGCCCACACCGACCCCATCTGTTACACCGGTAAGCGACAGCGACTACACGGCAACCCCGGTCGCCATGCCGACGGACACACTCATGCCGACCCTATCGCCAACCCCAGATAATGGTCGATGAAAAAAATGATCGTATTCCTGGCGGTTGTCGTGTTGGGTTTGTGCGTTATCACGGATGCCCAATCGGATGATGGGAGACCGGGGCAGACATTTACCGTTTTTATCCCGCTGGTGGTTCGCAGCGGCGGCCCGACTCAGCCGGTCGATTGTGAGCATTACCCGGAATTACCAGCATGTGATGGGGGTTCCGACCAGGACCAGACAGCCACACCGGGGCCATCCCCTACGCCGACGGATACGCCGGTCAACCCGACGGCGACCCAAAGCGACCAGGAACCCACACCCACCGGCACCCTCGACCCGACGAACACACCAACCCCATTTGGAGGTGATCAGGACCCATGAATGATCCACAGATTTCAGTCATTATCCCTGTTTATAACGAGGCCAGGCGTTTGCCCAAAGCGATGGACAAGATCATCCCGTTTATGTGTGACTTCCGTCATACCTGGGAGGTCATCATCGTCGAGAATGGATCGGCAGACAACACCTATCACATTGCCAACGATTACGCCTGGGAACACCCGAACGTTTATGTGATCCGGTCCAAACGAGCCAAGGGTCAGGCGGTCAAAACGGGGATGCTGTATGCCCGCGGCCGGTGGCGCTATATGTGCGATGTGGACCTGTCCACGCCGATCCATTATCTTCCCCGCTTCCTGACGATGGGGCAGCAGGCTCCCATCGTGATTGGTTCCCGTGAAGTCCAGGAATCCCAGCGGATCAACGAACCGAAACGACGCCACACAATGGGGCGTGCTTTCAATCGGGTTGTCCAATCCGTTTTGATCCCTGGGATTTCTGACTCTCAGTGCGGGTTCAAGCTGTTCCGGGGGGATGTGGCCGAAAATCTGTTTCTACAGCAAACCCTGAAGGGTTGGGCCTTCGATGTGGAGATTTTATACCTGGCCCGGCTGATGAATCTCAAGGTGATCGAATTGGGGGTTCCCTGGACGTATGACCCGGACAGTCGGGTCAGGCCTGTTTGGGATGCGCTGATGATGGCCCGTGAGTTGTACGTCGTCCGGCGGAATGCTGCGACAGGAGTCTACGGGTGAAAAAACGTAAGCCCATGCTCTCTGAAGCCGAACGGAAGGCGGTTTGCCGCGGTTTCCTGGAACGACAAGCACGGGGGTTAGGGTATCGGGAACTGGAAAAATGGGCGCGAGAACAGTACGGCATTGGGCCATCGACGCTGTATAAATACCGGAGAGAGTTCGCCCCGGAGAGTATCAGGGGTTTTTCAAAGGATGATGGCAGGCGCTATAAACGCCCGGCGGTGATATCGGATATTGGCAGGCTTAGAGGGGTCAGGCTCGGATAACGCCGTAAGTGGCGATGCTCCAGCAATTCATAGCGAAATTTCAGAATCGCCGGATCAATGATTTATTGTGGTGGGGGGCGGCGGCCTGGCTGGTCGGGTTTGTTTATCTCAGGGGCGCGCCTGATTGGGAAGTCGCATATCTACCTGCAACCTTGGGGGACTATGTAACGGCCCCATTGGTGGCCAATCCTCCCTATATTTTGTTTTTGTTCTATCCCTTGTCGATTCTTCCCCCTCGAATAGGCGGGGTGATCCTGGCCCTGGTCAACCTGGTTTGTTTGTTCGCAGCCAGCCGGATCACCGGGGCCAATAAGTGGTTATTGCTTTTGAGCTTCCCGGCGTTGATCGTGACCACGTTCGGCCAGATCGACGGGCTGGTAGCGTTGGGAGCGGTGATCGGGTCTGTGGCCGTGAGGAAAAACAGCGGTTTATTGCTGGGTTTGGCGTTCCTGCTCCTGGGACTGAAGCCCCAGGTGGGATGTGTCCTCGTGATCGTTTACCTGGTCTGGATGTTATCGGAGGGTCATTGTCTGGATGCGGGGATAGCAACGGGGGTTTGTGTGGGCGTGGTTGGTCTCTCTTTTCTCGCTTTTGGTTTCTGGCTGCCCGATTGGATCAATAAAATCGTGGTGAGCATTATCACCGGCGGGGACGAGTTCACCAGCTTCGAGATTGGACTCTTTCCGTTTGGGCTGGTTGCCCTGGCCGGGTCTTTGTGCTTTGCCCGTGAGGATGTCCCGGCGATCCTGACCGGTACTTTACTGGCTTCCCCGTATGCGGGATATTACAGCCTGGTATCTGCGCTTGCATTTCCGCTGCCCTGGTTTGTTTATTGCCTGACCTGGCTGCCCGTGTTTCTCCCCACAAAAATGGGCGTTTTAGTGGCTCCGATTGCGGTCATCCTGGTGGGTATCCTGCAAAATCGACAAAAAAGGCCTTTGAAACGGCCCCTGTTAGAATAAGTCTCCAATTTTTAGGGGGATGATTTGCAAAAACACTTGCAGAGTCTCAGCTCGCCGGTGCAAAACGGCTTGCAATGTAAATCGCTTCGAGATCATCCGAATCCTAAAAATGTGATAGAAGTTCGTCATGGTGTTCTTATGTTTTTGTTAACTTCCATTAGCTTAAGACTGAAAACCTTGTTTTTTGTTCCTGTTGCCAAACTATTGCCAAAAACCGCTTTGAAAAACGGCGCAAAATCGCGAATCTAGAAATCGTCTTTTTCAACTTCCTCGACTTCCTCTACCAGCCATTCGGGCAACCAATTGGAAAAACCATCATCCCAGTTAACGAAGACCTGTCCCGGTCTCTCGTCTACCACCCAGCCCAGGCGGTTGAACAGCTTATCAAAAGACAGCTTGCATCTCCAAGATGGGTACATTTACATATCCTCCGATCTAATTTCAGTCATCATGACCTTGATCTTATTCAGGTATCCGATCCCACGGTCGCAAATCTCGCCGTTTTGGAGGCAGCCGCCCCCGGCGTGATAGACCGCCGCGGCCACCTCCCAGGCCCGGCCCGGTTCGGTCTCGCCGGTCAGTTCTACGGCGAAACAGCGATAGGCCCGGATGATCCGGGCAAACAGGGGGATGATCTC
>Ga0180432_10007580_pt1 | contig 13739 bp, 17 predicted proteins | sample SS_ome_10_FD_132414 | JGI IMG/M metagenome (GOLD analysis project Ga0180432, IMG submission 132414) | Hypersaline lake sediment archaeal communities from the Salton Sea, California, USA - SS_1_MS_2 metaG | ecosystem: Environmental > Aquatic > Non-marine Saline and Alkaline > Hypersaline >...
CAACTTGACCCTGACCACCCAGCAGGTGGCCGACATCGCCGGCTCCTTGGCCGGCGGAATCATCGGCGTGGTGGCCGGAGTCTTCGGGGTGCTGTTCTCTTCCTCACCGTCTTGGTTTTCAGCTTCTACTTCTCGGCATCGGCTCCGCGAATCAAGCGGTTCATCGCATCCTGGCTGCCACCTGAGCGCCAGGTTGTGTTCATCGATGTGTGGGACATCTCGGTGCGCAAGGCTGGCGGCTTCGTCATATCCAAACTGGCGCTGGCGACCATCGCCTCGGCCGCGCACGTGTTCTTCTTTTGGATCATCGACGTTCCGTACTGGCTGCCGATGGGCATCTTCGCCGGCTTCGTTAGCCAGTTCATTCCCACGATCGGCACCTATATCGGAATCATCGTTCCGGCGCTGTTCGCTGCGTTCGAGAATCCGTGGAACGTGGTGTGGATCGTGATCTTCGCGACGATCTACCAGCAGATCGAGAACTACGTCTTCACCCCGCGAATCTCCAGTTCCACGATGGACATCAACTCCGGGGTCGCCTTGGCTGCCGTATTCATCGGTGCTGCGCTCTTCGGACCGATCGGAGCCATCATCGGCATCCCGCTCGTCGCGATCATCATCGCGGTGATTGAGACCTACGGGCGAAGGTACGAATTGCACCCCGATCTCGACGAACGGCTCTAGAAGTCGAATCTCGACAGATCTAAGACTTGGAGTTCCGAGAAACGCGCAAAGCCCTGGTCGAAGGTGGCCAACGTTGCCCCATGGTCGAGGGCTTGCGCTGCAATCAAGGCATCGGGAACGTCGTTACCTACCAAGGCCAACTCAGACACGAACTCAAGGAAGCGTGACCACGCCCAGGGAGAAGCAGAGACGAACCGGGCGGCGCTTTCCACCTCGTGAACGAACTCCAACGCATCTCCGGCCGAAGTCGAATCTGGGAATAGACGCGCATTCGTGCTCAGTCGCATGAATGCCGCTCCCACATCGACGGGAACGATCACAGGCTCGTCACCGTCAAGGACGTTGGCTAGCCATGACCTCACGGGGTCATGGATCGGGGAACCTATGCGAAAGGCGTGGACCAGTACGTTGGTATCAAGGCAGAGCATTCGTTAGCCGTCTAGGAAGTCGCGCACCGCGCTCGTGTCATTTATGTCGACACCGCCGCGGACCCAGCCTGACTCTTTGGACTGCGGCAATTGCACCGGCTTGCGGGTCTGGGAGTGCTCAAGCAGTAAACGCCGAAGGGCGTCCTCCACGACCGAGGTAACGGTCCTGTTGTTCTCGGCAGCCAGGACCTTGACCTGCGTATAGAGCTTGTCATCTAGATCCAGCGTCGTTCTCATGCGTTGAGTCTAGGCGGAGATGCAGAAATGTGTAAATATGCTTCCTGAACTAGAAGCCCAGGCGGCGTAGTTGCTTGGGGTCTTTCTGCCAGTCCTTGGCGATCTTGACGTGCAGGGATAGGTAGACCGGGGTGCCTAGCAGTTGCTCGATCTGGCGCCGTGAGGTCGAGCCGATGGCACCTAGGCGGGATCCCTTCTTGCCGATCACGATGGCCTTCTGACTGTCTCGCTCGACGTAGATGTCCGCGCGGACATCGGTCAGCGGTTTGTCTTCGGGGCGGTCCTCACGCGGAACGATCTCCTCGACCACTACGGCGATGCTGTGCGGGAGTTCGTCGCGCGCTTCGGCGAGTGCGGCCTCACGGATGTATTCGGCGATGGTGATTTCGACGGGCTCATCGGTTACTTCGTCTTCGGGGTACAGGCTCGGACCTTCGGGTAGCGCCTGAATCAGCAGATCGGTCAGCAGTGGGATGTTGCTGCCGGTGGCAGCCGAGACCGGGATTATCTGATCGAACTCGAAGTCGAGTCGATCGGCGAGCGCCTGAGCCTGCACGAGTTGTTCGGCAACCCGTTCAGGGGAGGCAGCATCGGTCTTGGTGATGATGGCGAACTTGGTGGCCTTGGTCTTGACGATCTGCTCAGCGATGAACCTGTCCCCCGGTCCGATGTCCTCAGCGGCCGGTAGACACAGTCCGACCACATCGACATCGGCCAGGGTCTCGTGCACCTGATCGTTCAGCCGTTCGCCGAGCAGCGTGCGCGGACGGTGCATACCGGGGGTGTCCACGATGATGAGTTGACCGTCTTCCCGGCTGACGATCCCGCGGATGGTGCGGCGGGTGGTCTGCGGGCGATCGGAAGTGATGGCGAGCTTGGTTCCGACGATCGCGTTCATCAGTGTCGACTTCCCAGCGTTGGGACGCCCGACGAAAGTGGCGAAGCCGCTGCAATGGCTCATGCGCGACCGGATTCCACGGCATCGGCGAATTCGGCCATTGAAGTGAAGGTCCAGTCAGGAGTGACCTCGGCCAGCGGATTCGGGGTGGCACCCCAACCCGGATCTGCATGGCGTCGATTGATCCACACGGTGGTCATGCCGCGCTCCTTCGCCGGCACGTGATCATGGAACAGGCTCTGCGCAACGTGCAGCAGGCGATCGCGTGGGATGCCCATCGAATCGATTCGGTGGTCCAGAGCATCGAAGTTGCCAGGTGCGGGCTTATAGGAGCCGACATCCTCGGCAGTGATGATGGCATCGAAGGTGACACCGAGTTTGGCGTTGCTAGCGGCGAAGGATTCGTTGTCGATGTTGGACAAGATGATCAACTTGAAGTGTCGACTCAGTTGCTCGAGCGCATCGGCGGAATCGGGGAAGGCAGGCCAATCGGGAACCGACGTTGCCAGGGCGTGGGAATCATCGAACGAGACTTCGGTGTCCAGTTGTTTGCCGAGCCCACGCATCGCCCGGGACAGAATCGAAGGATACGGATCGGTCGGGTGGTTGCGCGCGGCTTGGGCTTCCTGGTCTGCATAGGCGACAAGAAGTTCCTCGGTGGTCATGTCCAGGCCACGACGATCGGCCCAGTCGCGCAGCACTGAACCGATGCCCGCTTCCCAGTCGATCAAAGTGCCGTAGCAATCGAAGCTCAGAGCTTCGAAATCGGTGATCTTCACCGGTGCCTCCCGAGTTCAGCCCCGTACTTCGACGGTAGTCGAATCGACCACCTCACCGCGAACCGAGCACACGATCAGTTGTGTGGGCGTAGCCGCGGCCTCGGCTACCGGGGTGGGGTCCACGGCGGTCTGGTTGGTCACCACCACCGCGGCCTCGAGGTCCCGAGCCCCGGCCGCCAGGGCCTGGGCAACCGCCAACTGCAGGGCGGTGAGTTCGGTGGAGGGCAAAGCGATCGTGGCGCCGGAATACGAGCGGCCCGTATCGTCGCGGACAGCAGCGCCCTCGGCGGCTTGGATCCGCCCGCGGGCCTGCCGAGCCAGGGCGAGGAGCTTGGCGTCTTCCTCGGGCAGTTCACTCATCGTCGGTCTCGTCGTCGTCCTCCGGCCTTGCGATGCGCGTGGCCAAGATGGTGCCGATCCGATTTCGGCGGCCGGCACCTCGTTCGGCCACCAGCTGCCAGCCGGCTTCGACAACCTCGGCATCGGGGATCGGGACCCGACCCAGGCGCTTGGCCATCAGTCCGAGAACGGTGTCCACGCCCTCTTCCTCGGAATCGATCTCGATATCGATGAGCTCGGCGAAATCATCGACGTTCATCCTGGCCATGATGCGGACGCGATCGTCGTCGAGGCGCGTTACTTCCGGAGCAGCGGTGTCGTACTCATCGGCGATCTCACCGACGATCTCCTCCAAGATGTCCTCGATGGTCACCAACCCAGCGGTGCCGCCGTACTCGTCGACCACGATCGCCAGGTGCACCCGTGCGGTCTGCATATCGCGCAGCAACTCATCGGCCGGCTTGGAATCGGGCACGAAGTAGGCAGATCGCATCAGCGATTCCACGTTCTCGTCCCGTTCGGCATCACGGTGTTCGAAGGTCCGACGCACCATGTCCTTGAGGTAGACGACGCCGACGATGTCATCGGAGCTCTCCCCGATGACCGGAATCCGCGAAAAGCCCGACCGCAGACTCAAACTGATGGCTTGGCGCAGCGACTTGTGCTGTTCGATGAACACCATCTCCGTCCGCGGCACCATCACCTCCTTGGCGAAGGTGGTCCCCAGATCGAATACCGAATGCAGCATCTTGCTTTCGTCATCCTCGATGAGAGAGTCCGCGCGGGCGAGATCGACCATCTCGCGAAGTTCGGCAGCCGTGTCGAAAGGACCCTCGCGAAACCCCTTGCCAGGCGTCAAGGCGTTGCCGATCAAGATCAGCAAGTTTGTAACGGGACCCAGGACACTTGCCAGAAAACGGGTGGGGCGAGCAGCGATCAGCGCTATACGGTCTGCGTGCTGGCGGCCCAGTGTGCGCGGCGCGACACCGAGCCCCACATAGGCGATCACTACCATGATCGCGATCACTACAAGCAATGCCACCCAACTTGACCAACCGTCACCGCGCGTTAGGGCTCGGACTGCTACATAGCCCACGAGCACGACCGCAGTCACATTCGCGATGGTGGATAGGAAGAACAGCACGTTCACATAGCGCGGACGATCCTCCAGCACTGTGAGCAACAGCGCGGCGCGCTTTTGATTCCCATTTCCTTCTTTACGTAATTCGTCGACGCGGGTCCGCGAGACGCGGGTGATCGCGGTCTCAGCTGCGACGAGGAAGCCAGAGAGCACGATCAGCAAGCCCGCCAGCAGAAGCAACCACAGGTTCATCGGGCAGCTCTCCAGGTGTCCAGGAGTTCATCCTGCAAAGCGAACATCCTTGCGTACTCCCCTTCAGTGGCGTGGTCGTATCCCAGCAGATGCAGCAGGCCGTGGACGGCAAGGAACTGCACGTGTTCATCCAGGCTGCGTCCAGCTTCTTCGGCGTCGGTCCGCGCCACTTGTGGGCAGATCACGATGTCTCCTAGGACCCCCGGGCCTGACGGCTGCTCCGGCGTTCCCGGGATGAGTTCATCGATGGGAAAGCTCAGGACATCCGTAGGACCGGGCTCGTTCATCCAGTCCTCGTGCAAAGTGGTGATGCGTTCGGTGTCAACCAAGGTGATGCCGAGTTCACATGTGGGATCAACATGGAGCGTGTTCATGACATGGCCGGCAAGATCCTCGAGGGCGGGTAGGTCGAGCGACGAGCCGGTGTCGTCGTCGACCGTGATACTCGGCAGCGTCATGGCTTGTGTTGTGCGTCGTAGCGCTCGTACGCGTCGACGATCCTCCCCACCAATTTGTGTCGGACGACATCGTGGGACGTCAATCGGCAAAAGGCGACGTCGTCGATTCCTTCCAGGATCTCACTGACCACGCGAAGTCCACTCTGGGTGCCTCCGGGCAGATCGACTTGGGTGATGTCGCCGGTGACGACCATGGTCGATCCGAAGCCCAATCGGGTCAGGAACATCTTCATCTGTTCCGCGGACGTGTTCTGGGCTTCGTCCAAGATCACGAACGCATCGTTGAGTGTTCGGCCGCGCATGTAGGCAAGGGGAGCGATCTCGATGGTGCCGCTCGTGATCAACCGAGGAATGGAATCAGGGTCGATCATGTCGTGCAGAGCGTCGTAGAGCGGCCGCAGATAGGGATCGATCTTCTCGCTGAGCGTGCCCGGCAAGAATCCGAGACGCTCGCCTGCCTCCACTGCAGGGCGGGTTAGGACGATGCGGTTGATCTGTTTGGCCTGAAGCGCTTGGACCGCTTTGGCAACGGCGAGATAGGTCTTGCCCGTACCTGCTGGACCGATGCCGAAGACCACCGTGTTGTGATCGATGGCGTCGACGTAACGCTTCTGGTTGAGCGTCTTCGGACGGATCGTGCGCCCACGGTTACTGAGGATGTTCGCCGTGAGCACCTCAGTGGGTTTGGTACCCGATCGCATCATCGAGATGGAGCGTTCAACAGATTCCCCGGTGAGCGCCTGACCGGTGCGCAGCATCGCGAGCATCTCGGCGATCAATGTGTCGATCAGCCCGATGTCCTCGGCGGAACCGTCAAGGGTCACCTCGTTGCCGCGAACCAGAATGTCGACCTCGGGGAACGCGCCCTCAATGAGGCGCAGGTACTCATCCCCGGGGCCGAGCAGCGCCACCATGGGTTGGGAGCCCGGGATCTCGATGACCGTTCGCGCGTGGGCTTCGCTTGCGGAGGTGCTCATCCGGGCGGCCAAGTCAGATCGCGTCCACCTAGGACGTGGCCATGGACATGGAACACGCTCTGCCCGGCACCCTCGCCGGTGTTGAAGACCAAGCGGTATGCATCGCCGATTCCCTCCGCCTCAGCCACTTCCCCGGCTGCTTGGAGGAGGGCCGCTGTGGCTTGAGGGTCACCACTTGCGAGTTCACCGATGTTGGCGTGGTGAGCACGTGGGATCACGAGCACGTGGGTAGGTGCCTGCGGCGAGATATCCCGGAAGGCGACCACTCGATCATTGGACAGCACGATGTCCGCAGGGATATCCCCCGCGACAATCGAGCAAAACAGGCAATCGGCCATTGCTTCATCCTCCCATGCCCGGCCGGGACCTACCAGCGACCCGTAGCGGCCGAGATGACCGACAGCGCAGCCACCCCGGCGGTGGAAGTACGCAGCACGTTGCCACCTAGGGCGACCAGGTCTCCACCGGATTCGGCAAAGAGTTCGCGCTCTATATCGCTTAGGCCACCTTCAGGACCGATCACCAGGGTTATGTCCCCCACCGCAGAAATGTCGATGGAGGTCAGTGGGATTGTCGATTGCTCGTCCAGCACGAAGGCGACATCTGCGTTGGCGATCAGATCAACGACGGCAGCGGTGGAGCTCAGCGACTCGACTCGCGGGATACGCGATCGGCGCGATTGCTTCGCGGACTCTCGAGCGGTGGCCTGCCACTTGGCGTGGTTCTTCGCAGCACGGTCGTCGTCCCACTTGACGACACAGTGTGCGGCGCGCCACGGGACGATGACGTCTATCCCCGTTTCGGTGAGCATCTGCACGGCAAGTTCACCGCGGTCACCTTTCGCAATGGCTTGGACGGCCGTGATGACTGGGTGAGGTGCGGGCTCGTGCTCAATGGCATCGATGCGCACGGTGCACGAGTCCCTATCGGTATCGATCACTTCAGCGGATGCCCGCGTGCCGCTTCCGTCGACGAGGTCGAGGCGCTCACCTGGCCGGATGCGCTGGACTGCTACGGCATGACGCCCTTCGGCGCCATCGAGAAGGAACGTCGCGCCGATTGCAGCATCCTTCGCGCGCTCAGGGTCGATCAGGAAGGTCGGGGCACTCACCGCGAGCTGAACGCGCCCTTCAACCGCCCGAACAGGCCACCGCCCTCGGCGTTGTCCTTGGACTGCACGCTGTGAACCGCCTGCTCTCCGCGCAAGTCAGCGAACTCGCGCAGCAACTCTTGCTGGCGCACGTCAAGACCGGTGGGCACTTCGACATCGACATGTACGTAGAGGTCTCCGCGTCCACCACCTCGCAAGCGTGATGCACCCTTGCCTTTCAAGGTGAGGGTCGCCCCGGTCTGGGTGCCGGGCGCGACCGCGATTTCCTCGGGGCCATCGAGAGTGTCGAGGTGCACGGTGGTGCCGAGTGCCGCCGATGCCATGGGCAGTGCAACCACGCAATGCAATTCATCGCCGTTGCGCTCGAAGACCGGATCCGGGGTGACCACGATCTCTACGAACAAGTCCCCCACAGTTCCGCCGTTCGGCCCCACTTCCCCTTCGCCCTGAAGTTGTATTCGGGTTCCGGTATCGACGCCGGGTGGAATCTTGATCGTCAGGTTGCGGCGGGTGCGCACCCGCCCTTCGCCGGAACACTCGGTACACGGGTGCGGGATCGTCGTTCCGAAGCCCTGACACTGAGGGCACGGCCGAGAGGTCATCACCTGGCCGAGGAAGCTGCGCTGCACCGACTGGATCTCACCGACCCCCTTGCACATCACGCATGTCTCGACCTGACTGCCGTCGGCCAGTCCGGAGCCGGAGCACGTGGCGCACATGGTTGCGGTGTCGACAGTGATCTCTCGCTCGCCACCGAACACCGCCGTGGGTAGATCGATCTGGATGCGTACGAGCGCGTCTTGCCCGCGACGGGCCCGCGTGCGCGGACCTCGCGAACGAGAGCCGCCGCCACCGAAGAAGGCATCCATGATGTCGCCGAAATCGAAGCCGGTGCTGCCGAAGCCACCGAACCCACCGCCTTGGCTGAAGGGATCCCCACCGAGGTCGTACATCTGACGCTTATCCGGATCCGAGAGAACCTCGTAGGCGGCCGTGACCTGCTTGAAACGCTCCTGGTGCTCAGGATCGGGGTTGACGTCCGGATGGAGCTCGCGCGCCAGGCGCCGATAGGCCTTCTTGATGTCCTCGCCGGACGCATCGCGGGACACGCCCAGTAGGGCGTAGTAATCGGTTGCCACTGCCACCTACTGTCCGTTGAGAATCTTGCTGACGTACTGAGCCACAGCGTGCACCGCGCTCATCGTTCCGGCGTAGTCCATATGCGTGGGGCCGACGATGCCCAATGACGCTACCGGTTGGTCGATGCGACCGTACCCGGCGGTCACCACGGATGTCGATTCCAAACCCTGGACATCGGTCTCCTCACCGATGCGGACCGTGACCGGGGACTCGAGGGAGAGCTCGCCAAGCAGGCGCAACAGCACCACCTGCTCCTCGAGTGCTTCGAGCACCGGCTGGATTGCCATCGGGAAGGACTGCTGGTAGCGCGCCAGATGGGACGTACCTCCAAGCACAACTCGCTCTTCCAAACGCTCGGTGACTGCCTCGAGCACCGCGGACATGACCGCCTGCACGAGGCGCTGATCCTCCGGGGCGAAGGATTTGTCGAGATCCTTGAGGGCGTCGGGGACGAAGGCGAAGGGCTTGTCGGCCACCGCAGCGTTGAGTTTGGCCCGGAGGTCACCGAGCACCTGCTCGGACAGTGGCGCCGAGCACTCGATCACCCGCTGCTCGACCCGGCCGGTGTCCATGATCACCACGAGCATGAGTCGGGTTTCGCTGACCGCGATGAGTTCCACATGACGCACGCTGCTGCGCTGCAACGAGGGGTACTGGACCAAGGCGACCTGCTGGGTGATTTGGGCCAGTAGCCGGACGGTGCGACCCATGACGTCGTCGAGATCCACGGCATCGCCCAGGAACCGTTCGATCGCCTTGCGCTCGGCCGAACTCATCGGCTTGACGTCGGAAATCTGGTCCACGAAGAGCCGGTAACCGCGGTCGGTGGGCACTCGGCCGGCAGAAGTATGCGGGTGGGTGATGTAGCCCTCATCCTCCAGGGCCGCCATGTCATTGCGGATGGTGGCCGGGGAGACGCCGAGGTTGTGGCGTTCGACCAAGGCCTTGGATCCCACCGGCTCGTGGGTGGCGACATAGTCCTCGACGATGGCCCGCAGCACGGCGAGCCGGCGGTCTTCGAGCACGGCACCTCCCGGGGTAGCGGACCGAGTTGGCCAGGGGACTGCCCTGGCACTCGATGAGTCAGAGTGCCAAGTCTACGCCGAGATCGCGGGCTCGCCGAACGAGGCGCGCATCGAAGGTTGCCACCGCCGATGAGGTCTGGCGGGCGGTATCCAGCACGCAGCAGTCGGGTAATCCCAGTCCTGTGGAGGCTCGCAGCGAGGCCAGCCGCCAGGGCTGGTCGTCATCGACTCGCGTTACCTGCACGCCCATCAAGTCCCAGAGTCCTCGTACTCGGTCAGCAAGCCCAACCTTCGAAGGCTGTACCGCTGCCTCCGCGATGTTGAACGGATGGACGAACAGCCTCCGCTCGAACAGGGAACTTCGAAAGAACAACGCTGCTTGATCATGGTGGGCGTCGTCTGGGTCGGATAGTGCGATCAGCACGCTGGCGTCCAAGGTGACGAATCGACTAGGCATACCTATCCCAGTCCTTACGCAGATCCTCGAGGTAGCCCGGCGGATAGTGGATGTTTAACGATGTCAGTTCCTTCAAGGCCAATTCGAAGGCAAGGACTCGCTCCGCAGCGGAGAGTTTCACCGCCTGTGCGCCTTTCAAGATCAACTCACGGATCACATCCGACCGACTCAGATCCGGCCATTCCCGCAAGCCCGCCTCGACGGCAGCGGCGATGTCGTCCGTTTCGGTGATCTGATGACGGGGGCGGGTTGTGGGCACGGGGCAAAGTGTACCACCGAGGCTAAGTGTGTCACCGTGCTCGCGCCGATCGTGACGCTGCAGTCGACGTCAAGCGGCCAGCGTCCGGATGACGTAATCGGCAAGCAGCCGACCCTTGCGGGTCAACACGACTCTGGGCTCATCGTCGATCATCGCGAGTTCGATGAGCTCTTGATCGTGGAGCTCATCGAGCTCACCATCAGTGCACGCGACGTCTGCTCGTGCGATCCCGTGCTTCATCCGCATACCCAGCATCACCTTCTCGAGTGCCTGCTGCTCTGAGGTGAGGTGTTCCTCATCGTGCATCGGCGAAAGGCCAGCACCCAGTCGCTGCGCATACGTGTGCGGGTGCTTGACGTTCCACCAGCGGCGACCATCGAGGTGGCTGTGCGCACCCGGGCCTATCCCCCACCAATTCGCATTGCTCCAATAGGCCATGTTGTGCCGGCACTGTCCTTGCGGCGTGGCCCAGTTGCTTACCTCGTACCACTCGAAGCCCGCATCGGTGAGGCGATCGTCGATGAGCTCGTAACGGTCGGCGGCGATGTCGTCATCGGGTATGGGGATTTCACCGCGTTGGACACGTCGGGCCAGGGCGGTTCCCGGTTCCACGATCAGCGAGTACGCCGAGACGTGATCGACATTGGCGTCGAGGACCTCGTCCAGGCTGCGATGCAGATCATCGTCGGTCTCACCAGGTGTGCCGTAGATGAGATCTAGATTGACGTGCTCGAATCCTGCGCCCCGTGCGGCTTTGGCTGCAGCGCTGCTAGCGCCGGGGGTGTGCGTGCGCTCGAGCGTGGCAAGGACGTGTGGCGCACTGCTTTGCATGCCGAAGGAGATTCGGGTGAATCCACCTTGGACCAGTTGCTCGAGCATCCGTGGATCGACGGAATCGGGATTCGCCTCGGTCGTCACTTCTCGGTCTACGGCCATCGCGAAGTTGTCTTCGATGGCCGCGAGCAGTTCGTTCAATGCAGCGGCTCCAAGCAATGTTGGCGTACCGCCGCCGAAGAAGACCGTCTCGACGGTGGTGTCCTTGTCGAATTGACGGGCAGCCTGGGAGATCTCGGCGATCAGATGCTCGTGGAACGTGTCCCGACGGACGTCGTCTCCGAGCTCTGTGGCGGTGTAGGTATTGAAGTCGCAGTAACCACACCTGCTGGCGCAGAAAGGCACGTGCACATACAGCGAGAGCGACGCGCTCATTTCTTGGTGGCGGCCTCGGAAGTGGAGAGCGCGGCGATGAATGCCTCTTGCGGCACTTCCACGCGACCAACCATCTTCATGCGCTTCTTGCCTTCCTTTTGCTTCTCGAGCAGTTTGCGTTTGCGCGAGACATCGCCGCCGTAGCACTTGGCGAGCACGTCCTTGCGGATCGCTCGGATAGTTTCGCGGGCAATGATGCGCGAACCGATCGCCGCCTGAATCGGCACTTCGAACTGCTGACGCGGGATGAGTTCCTTGAGTTTTTGGGCCATAGCCACGCCATAGCTATACGCCTTGTCCTTATGCACGATCGCGGAGAAGGCATCGACGGCATCGCCGTGTAAGAGGATGTCGACCTTGACGAGATCGGCCACTTGCTCATCGCTGGTCTCGTAGTCGAGCGATGCATAGCCGCGCGTGCGCGACTTCAACTGGTCGAAGAAATCGAAGACGATCTCCGCAAGCGGGAGCGTGTAGCGCATCTCGACACGATCTTCCGACAAGTAGTCCATGCCCAGCAGCGATCCGCGGCGTGCTTGGCACAGTTCCATGACCGTTCCGACGAATTCACTCGGCAAGATCACGGTTGCCTTCACGATCGGCTCAGTCACGGTTGCGACCTTGCCCTCGGGGAATTCGCTTGGGTTCGTGACGGTTAGTTCCTTGCCGTCTTCCATCTGAACCTTGTAGATGACGTTCGGTGCTGTCGAGATCAGATCGAGATCGAACTCTCGCTCGAGGCGTTCGCGCACGATTTCGAGGTGCAAGAGGCCGAGGAAGCCGCAGCGAAAGCCGAATCCAAGGGCTACGGACGTCTCCGGTTCGTACTGCAATGCGGCGTCGTTGAGTTTCAGTCGGTCAAGAGCATCACGCAGTATCGGGTAGTCCGAGCCGTCGATCGGATACAGGCCGGAGAAGACCATCGGCTTGGGATCGCGGTAGCCGCCGAGCGGATTGGTGGCACCCCTGTTCGCGGTGGTGATGGTGTCGCCCACCCGGGATTGACGGACGTCCTTCACGCCGGTGATGAGGTAGCCGACCTCGCCCACGCCGAGGCCCTTCGCGATCTGAGGCTCCGGCGAAATGACGCCCACCTCGAGGAGTTCGTGCACTGCTCCGGTGGACATCATCGCAATCCGATCGCGGGTGCCGATGCGACCGTCGATCACCCGGACATACGTCACCACACCGCGGTAGGTGTCGTAGACCGAATCGAAGATCATGGCCCGGGCGGGTGCGGTCGCCTCGCCGGTGGGCGCGGGAATCAAGTCCACGATCGTCTGCAACAGTTCTGCCACACCTTCTCCGGTCTTGGCCGAGACCTTCAAGACGTCATCCGGACTGCAGCCGATGATGTGCGCTAGTTCAGCCGCGTACTTCTCCGGTTGCGCGGCCGGCAGGTCGATCTTGTTCAGCACCGGGATGATCTGTAGATCGTTCTCCAGCGCGAGGTAGAGATTCGCCAAAGTCTGCGCCTCAATGCCCTGGGCGGCATCGACCAGCAGCACCGCCCCCTCGCAGGCGGCCAGTGACCGGGAGACCTCGTAGGTGAAGTCGACGTGACCGGGGGTGTCGATCAAGTTCAAGACATAGGTGCGGGCGTCGGATCCTGAGAAGGGCAAGCGCACGGCCTGGGACTTGATGGTGATGCCGCGTTCACGCTCGATGTCCATGCGGTCGAGATATTGGGCGCGCATCGAGCGGTCGTCCACCACCCCGGTGATCTGCAGCATCCGGTCGGCAAGCGTGGACTTGCCGTGGTCGATATGGGCGATGATGCAGAAATTGCGGATAAGGGAGGCATCGGTGGCGCCGGGCACCCACGAGCCACTATCGGGCTGGTGCGACACGGGCAACCTCCTGGCCCATGGGGGCCGATCTAGGGACCCCCACAGAGTACGGGTACTCTTGGGCGGCCGCAGAAGGCTGTGGCCGGCAAGCGTGTGGTAGCAAACCCAGGAAGACGAGGACATCAGTGGCGAACATCAAGTCGCAAAAGAAGCGCATCCGCACCAACGAGAAGGCGCGGCTTCGCAACAAGGACGTCAAGTCCTCGGTCAAGACCGCCACACGCAAGTTCCGCGAAGCCGTCGAGGCCGGCGACGCAGCTGCTGCAAGCGCTCTAGCGCGCGAAGCGAATCGAGCCTTGGACAAAGCGGCCAGCAAGGGCGTGATCCACAAGAATCAGGCCGCCAACCGCAAATCGGCTATCTCCAAGCGCGCCTCTGCGCTGTAGTTCTGTTCGTCAGCATCGATCAGCGGGCGCTGGACTCGACCACAAGCCTTTCCAGCGCATAGAGCTTTTGCTCGACGTCCAACGACTGACCGGGCTTGAGTCCGCCCTTCATCATCGCTTCCGCGTCGGCTAAGTCCACCAGCGATGCGGCCAGGCGACGCTGATCCCC
>Ga0180432_10007581_pt1 | contig 13737 bp, 9 predicted proteins | sample SS_ome_10_FD_132414 | JGI IMG/M metagenome (GOLD analysis project Ga0180432, IMG submission 132414) | Hypersaline lake sediment archaeal communities from the Salton Sea, California, USA - SS_1_MS_2 metaG | ecosystem: Environmental > Aquatic > Non-marine Saline and Alkaline > Hypersaline >...
CGGCTGGCTGCATTACGGCCTGGGCGTGACGATCTCGCAGGTGATCGCGCTTTTAGGTCATCTTCTTCAAACGCGTCTGTCGGCCGGCGGGCTGATGGCAATGTGGATGCGGCTGGCGTTGATTCTCGAGCCGTGGTACGAGCAGATCGGCACGCAGGCCCGGACCTCGGCGGTCTTGCACGCCGACGAGACCGGCTGGCGGGTCAACGGGCAAACGCACTGGCTGTGGTGTTTTGCCAACGGGCAAGTGTGCTTTTACATGATCGATCGCAGCCGGGGCAGCCCGGCGTTGGGCAAGTTCTTCCTGGCCGAGTTCGACGGCGTGCTGATTACCGACTTTTGGGCGGCGTACAACGCCGTCTGCGCTGCCGAAAGACAGTGCTGCCTTGTGCATCTGCTGCGCGAGTTGGAGAAGGTCGATATGCACAATGAGTCCGCCGAGTGGCGAGGGTTTGCCAAGGCGCTCCGGCGGCTGATCGGCGATGGGATCCGCCTGCGCAAACGGGAAGACTATACTCCGCAACGGTACGCGTCGCGCGTTCATCGCATCGACCAGCGTCTGATGACCTTGGCCAGGGCGGCGTATGCCGACGCCGACGCGTCGCGTCTGGGTAAGCGTCTGCTGCGCCATGCGGATCAACTGTTCACGTTCCTGGATTATCCGGACGTGGCGTTCGAGAACAACTTCGCCGAGCGGATGATTCGCCCGGCCGTGATCATCCGCAAGAACAGCCAGTCCAACCGCAGCGAGAAAGGCGCCGCCGTGCAATCGATGCTGATGAGCATCTACCGCACGCTAAAGCTCCGCGGCCACAACCCCATCAGCGTCGTCGCAAACGCCTTGCGAACGTACGTCCAAACCGGCACACTACCCCCACTGCCTGAAGAAATCGTTGCAGATGGGTGAAGTGTTACGTTGAGCGAAGTGTCCTGAAACACACCGACGATGTCACTACCGTCGATGCCATACGCTTGTGTGGATTCTGCACCCGGGGCGTCGAGCGTGATCCATGTCGTGCCATCATAAAGGAAACCGTGGCCGCCGGAAGCGTCCGAAAAAGCGCCTACGATGTTACTACCGTCAATGTCATACGCTGCTGTACTTGTCGCCCCCGGCGCGTCAAGCGTGGTCCACGTCGTCCCATCATAGAGGAAGCCGTGCTTGTTGAGCGAAGTGTCCTGAAACACACCGACGAGGTCACTACCGTCGATGCCATACGCTTGCGTGGATTCTGCACCCGGGACGTCGAGCGTGGTATAGACACCTGCCGCAAAGATACCTCTTCCACCGCCCAGAAGAAACGCGACCAACGACAGAATGACAGTGAATCGTCTCACTTTCTTACTCCTTTCCCTTGCTTAGCAGTTTCCTCCGGCCAAGCATCTCTACCCAATGCTAAACTGACACTTTTATTGTCACCGGAACCACACCCAAGATGCAAGAAGAAAACACGTCAGACTAAGGTTTTTTCGGACAGGTCCCAGGCGCAGGAATGAGCTGGCGAGCAGAGACTGTGCGTGACGACGAACGGGGCGGGCCGCCCGGCAGGCTCGTGGCGCGTCAGATAGGCCTATGTACATGGTCTTCCCGTTGCACATGCTATCCGTACCGACGATGTTGCCGCCCGGTAGATCGGCAGCAGCGCCACGGGAAGCACCTCCTGCGGCAGCGAAACGCCCCGACCCCAGAGGGACACCCCGTTGGGATGCCTGCGAGGGGCCGGGGCGTTGAGTGCGTGTGGTTGTCCTGTGACGATCAGCAGCGTCTACGGCGGAGCAGGAACAGTGGCCCGAGGGCGAGCAGGGTCACCGTGGCAGGTTCGGGAACGAACTTGACTGTGAGCGTTGTCATCATGGAAGGTCCATTCTCCAACCCCTGGAAGTCGACCCAGATCGTGTCCGCGTCAGAAGTAATCCGAGACTCGTCCATCGGGGGGTACCCACTCAGGGGCACCAGATCCGAAGCCACGGTGACCCCGATAATCTCAGGTATCGTCCCATCGACATCCTGAAACAGGACTCCGTTGTACTCCCCGGGAGTGTAGTATCCGGCGGACTTTTCGATGACCTCGATTGTGTCACCGGATATGTCGATATCCCAGAATAACGGGGAAGGCCAGTCCTGGGCCTCCAAACCAGGACCGACTAGCACAATCCGCTCTATCGCTCCACCAAACCACTCACGCGCCATTCTGACTCGGTGCCCGTCATAGGCCCCTTGGGCCCAGGCCGAATTGCACATGCCAAGCGAGAGCAATACGACGCAAGCAGCGCACACCAATCCCTTTCTTGAGTTCATAAGATGTCTCCTCACTGATAGGAAATCTGATTCGGCGTGACGGTGCGTCGGTGGCCCGGGGTGAGGGGTCTACCTCGCCGCCTCCGCCACAGCACCGCCAACCCGCCAAGGGCCAGCAGGCTCACCGTAGCCGGCTCGGGGGTGACGACGATGTTGTCGAAGAAGGCAGTACTGCGGTTGATCGTCTTGAGTCCAATTCGGCCGGTGGGATAGTGCGTGAAGCCATCGTAATCGAGTACAGGCACCCCGTCCAGGTATGCCGTCGCGGTTGCGCCTTCAACCGCTAGTTCCACGTGGTGCCAGGTATCTGTGGCGACTGGATACAGCACGGACTTGAGATTGGTTGCGTTCCCGCCGCTGTAGTTGATCAGTGAAAACGCCACTTTGTAGTCCTTGATGAGAAACTGGTAGTAACGTCCAGCGTCTACACCTGAGGCAATCTGTTCAACGCGAAACAGCACACACGTCTGAGGCGTCGCCGACGAGGCCAGATTGAAGTCAAGATCGATAGTATAGTCGGCCCAAGCAGCATCGCCAACGACCGACCTGGCGTCATTCGCGAAGGCTGTGCTCTGGATTCGGTAGGTTCCGCTAACCACCGAAAAAGTCCCGTCGTACTCACTCCACCCGGCAGCATCCCCGTCGTTGAAGTCGTCCTGGAATATCACCGCCGCGTTCGCACAAGCTACTGCACTGCCTAGGCACATCCAAATGATAAACACTCTAATGACCATTTCGCTTCCCTTTCGCAATTCGCGTTTGACCTGTCTTTCAGTGTTAGTTCTGCCAGCAATCCCTCGGGCAATCCACAAATGGATCACCGGCCCAATGCCCACAGTCGCTAAGGGCCAGTCGATCGGCATGATAATGGCAGTTGGCTGCTATGTTTGCCTTCTCCTTTCTCAATTACCATTCACCCATTACCATGGCTGCGTTGCCTGGAATCCATGGCCTGTCTCGTCCGCCTGCGTTGGACGAAACATTCTCTGCTGGGAACTCGGCCAGTGTGGCCTGGACAGGAAGGTACAGAGGAGCGGGCTACGCTCCTGCCCTCGTGTTTGATCGACCGGCTCAGGTCGAACCCGGTTCCGCCGCTCCCACCGTTAGCGGAACCTCAACGATAGCTTCTTACAGCACACCAGGTGCCGGCGTCAAGGACTATTTCTCGCCGGATGAGAGTTTTCTTTCGTCCTAAAGCAGACAAAATACACCACTTATCGGCCTTTCCCTAACGCCCCGACCGCGGCGTCAGTCGCGCTCAATCGCTGGGCTGAGCGTGGTTGTATGGCAGCCGTCTAGCGCCGTCTGCGCCCAAGGGCGACGAGGCCGCCGAGGGCGAGCAGTGACAATGTTGTGGGTTCGGGGATGACTTCGACGATGCCCATTGGCTGGTAGGCGGTCTTCTGGTCGTGCTCCCAATTGGCATTCCACGTGCCACGAGACGAGTGATGCGCCATGTGGAGATAGGCGCGTGTGCCGCCTTGAGGGAACCGGTAGTAGTGGTTGGTGTAGGTCACAGGCTCCCCGTTGACCCAACTCCACCGCCCGTCGGCGTCCCGGAAGTAGCCGATCCAAGCGATACTGTCGCCCCGGCTGCTGCGAGCATTCGGGAAGGTGTTGACCAGCCAGGCATTCTCGGTGGCGTCACTGATGGTCACGAGATGTCCGCCGATGCCAACGGCCTCGGCCTCCGCAGCCGCCCAAGTTGAGTAGGTGGAGGTCAAGGTATACCAATGCCCGTCACGTTCGTGCCAGGCATAGGCCGGATCGAGAGTGACCATCGCCTGGCCGGGGTTCCCAGACCCGGATACAGAGAAGTTGCCACCGAACGGCGACTGCGTTGGGAACATCGCCTCCGACGATCGCTGAAGTGCGCCGCCGTCGAGGTCATACTCGATCGCCGCACCACGGGCTTGCGAAGCCAGGACTGTTGCCAGCGCGAGCACTGACCCGGAGACCATCAGCCAGTTGCGCTTCGTGTTACATTTGACTCTCATGTGACTAGCTCCTTTCACTAGTGCTCGTTCGCGGTTCCCGTGACACCGCCATGCACAACGTTGGGCATGCCTCGCCGCTTCGAGAGCGGGCGGACGAAAGGAACCTTATGCCACGGGAACTCGGCCTGTGTGGCCTGGACAGGAAGATGCGAAGGAGCGGACAACGCCCCTGCCCTCACGATTGATCGACCGGCTCAGGTCGAACCCGGTTCCGCCGCTCCCACCGTTAGCGAAACCTCAACGATGGTCTTCTACCGCACGTCGGGTGCCGGTGTCAAGGACTATCTGCTACGGATGAGAGTTTTTCTGCATTTAACCCGGACACTCCTGACGCCTTATCTGCCTTTTGCCAACGCCCCGACCACGGCGTCAGTCGCGCTCAATCGCTGGGCTGAGCGTTGAGCCAATCGTCAATGACGGTCCTTTGCCGCACGCCAGGAGATCGTATGAGGCCGTTTCTGCGCCTCCAGATGTGGCATATCGCCACGCGAGCGAATTTCTAGGCCACGATCTCCCTGCTCGAAGGGGTAGAGGGGTGCCTTCGGCTGAGATCGTCGATTCTGGCGCGCTTTGACCCGCAGGAAGCAGGACGCATATGCTCTCAACGGGATTGACTGCGCGTGTGCAAGACGCCCCGACCTGCGAAGGGCCGGGGCGTTGGGTGCGTGTGGTCGTACGCTGGCTTCTAGCGGCGTCTGCGGCGAAGGGCGACAAGGCTGCCGAGGGCCAGCAGGCTCAGCGTGGCGGGCTCAGGAACAACCGTGAACTGGGAGTAGTCTTCGGCGGTCAGGCTCAACCAGTCTTCGTTCTCAAGCACCCAAGGATCTCCGACAATGCTCCCGCCGATACCGTCGGACACAAAGCGCACTGAATTGAAGTAGATCACCTTGGCGAGCCATGTTCCACCAACCAGACCAGCAGGAGGTGTCCAAGTGGTGACGTCATTACTGGCAAACTCGTCGCAGTCATACCACAGAGCACCACCCATCTGCTCTACGGATGCACAGTGACCATCTACTGCAGGACCGTCATGTGTCCACTCGATGCTCGTGTTTGGCGAAACATCTACTGCACCAGGAAGAGGATTGGTGATGGTCGGAAGTGAATCCCACTCGTCTTCCTCGACTGTTCCGATGCGGATTGTGGCGACCGTTTGCGTTGGCAGACCTTCATCCCATGTCATTACCCAGTCACTGCCGATGGCCGTGCCTACTTGAGCAAACGACATGTCCTGATACTGGCCGCCAAAATGGTTTTCTATCCTGAAGCCGCTGTACACGCCGTTGTCAAAGGGATTCAGTTCGTATGCTCCGCTGGGAACACTCAGGCTGCATGTGGTGGCACCTAGCTTCCTGGCTTCGGCATCAATGTCATAGCCGCCGACGTGCTTTCGGATGTCTATTTCCATCCAATTCGCTTCATCCGCGATAGCTGCGGGCGGAATCAACACGCCTACCAAGACTACCACCAGAGAAGCGCCTATATCGCGAATCATTGTCATATCTCCTTTACTCTGGGATACCCCAGATAGTCTCCAACCCGCGACCTTCACGAATTGTTTACAAAGGATAACCGATCTCGGAGGCCGCGTCAAGGCAAATCTCCCTCAGACGAGGGATTTTCCCACGGACAGGTCACAGGGGAAGATTGAGCTGGCGCAGGCCCTGTGCGTGACGATGGACGCGGCGGTTCGCCCGGTAGGCTCGTCGGGCGTCAGATAGGCCTGCGTACACGGTCTTCCCGTTGCGCATGCTATCGGTACCGACGATGTTGCCGCCTGGCAGTCGGTCGCCGCAGCCCCAAGGTAAGCTCCTCCTGAGCAGTGAAACGCCTCGACCCCAGAGGGACACCCCGTTGGGATGCCTGCGAGGGGCCGGGGCGTGGGGTGCGTGGGGTTGTATGGCAGTCGACTAGCCGCGCCTGCGCCCCGACGGGACGTTCCGCTTGCGGATGTACCCGCCCAGGCCGGCAACGCTCAGGCCGACAGCCAGCATCGTCATCGGTTCGGGGATGGGACTGCCGATGTTGAACGCAGCGACGGGATCGTCAGTGTTAGGATCAAAGGTGTACATACGGATTTCATCAAGGGCACCGTCCCAATACTCGCTGCCCCCGCTACGCAGACCGATGTGGATGGTGCCGCTCCAACTTGGGTTATGGCCCGTTGATCCGACAAGTTGGCTACCGTTGACATACGCCGTGGTCGTGCCACTGTCGCGAATAACTGCGGCATGCGTCCACTCCCCCGTGGTCAGCGGGACCACCTGGGAGTCGATGCCTGCTACACCGAAGTAGCTGAACCGCAGATCGCTGCCGACCCTGCGAATCGCGAGCTTGCTGCCCGCGCCGCTCAACTGGAGAGCCATATCGCTGCTGGAGGTACTGTCGGCTCGCAACCACATTTCCACGGCGAAATTGTTGGTCGGCAGACCCGCGACGCCGGCGCCGTAGAAACCTCGACTGGGAGTGAAGTCGAGATAGGCGGTGCTGCCGTTAGCCGTTAGCGGAGGCGAACCGGTCTGAACAGCCGTTGACCCGCCCCCGTGCGTGTTGGTTTCGTCGTACCCGTTGCCGCTCGAGTCCTGGGGGAGATTGTTCCCCCCGAGAACGGTGCCCGGTTCACCAAGGCGATACTGGAACACATCGACGATCGCAGCATCAGCCGAGATCGCAGTGCAAAGCAGGAGCGTGAGTCCAAGTAAGGTCGGTTTCATCTCTACTCTCCGTTTGCTCGTGGGTAGGAGGTTGACTGTCTATGACCGCTTCCGCCTGCGGACGTACCCGCCGAGGCCCGCGACGCTCATCCCGACGGCCAGCATCGTCATCGGCTCGGGGATGGTGGCGGCGGGGACGGTACTGAGTTCAAAGCCGTTGAACTTGAGGTGGCGGCCGCCGGTCATGTCCATGCCAATCACGACGTCAGAGCCGTCGGAGACGAACCTGAACGTTAGGGTCGTGATATCGGTGGGTGTCCTGGAGTCGTCGGGAATCTTCACATCGCTGAACTTCAGGTCGTGGGTAACAACGGCATCCGTGAGATACAGGTCAAATAGTCCGTCGTCATACTGCGTGCTGTGGTGATACGTCGTGATCTCATACGTTCCCGGACTCAAGTCGCCCAGGGTCAATGACATCTCGCCATTGGCGTTCCGCAGCACGCTGTCGCTGAGTAGAGGACTCATCTCGAAGTACGGACCGCCGGTGATGCTGTTGTAATCCCGGAAATGCGTCTGGCCGGAGATGGTGACGTCGATGTCCCCGTCGGTGGCCGCGGCACTCGCGTACGTCAGCGTATGGGGATTTGCGTCATCGAAGCTGAAGCCTTCAAACCCCGCCTGGAGAGGCGCATCGGCACCTTGGCTGAAGTCCACCGCCAGGACGGCCGTCGACGTCGCGGGGGCCGGCTCAACGAAGTTCCCGGCGATGCCCCACTTGTCCTGAAGGTACCAGCCGATGGCGTTGAACTCGTTGCCGGCCGGATCGCTGGTGCCGTCGTTGGTCAGCTTGCGGTCGTAGATGATGATCTCGGCGATGTCGCCGACGACGAACTGGTTGTTGTGCCCCCGGCCGGATCCGATCGCGCGCGTGCCACTGGCGCCGCAGCAGTTCGAGAACGCCGGCCCCACGGCAACGGCTATTCCGGAAACGTTGTCGACGGACCCGACGACATAGTCGTTCGTTTGGGCCGTAACGGCGTAGATGTGCGTTCCGGAGTAATCCCCGTTCAGGTCCGACGACTGGTTCGACCCGCCGGAGTGGGCGTGACCTATGAAGTCGTTGTTCCCATCCATTCGCACGCGGGGCATGATGAAGTAGTCGCCTGTGCCCGCATCTTCGTAGAGCACGACCGGCCGCTGTTCCTTGTTGTTATCCGTGAGGCTGGCTGCCACGAAGATCGTCGCGCCGCTCAGCGGCCCGACCGACGAATAGGTCATGGCGTCATTGCCGTCGAAGGTCACCACGTCCAAGCCGTTCAACGTACCGGTAACGACAGGTTGACCGGTCACCAGCGTGGCGTTGTGACCGCCGGCAGCGCTCTTGTCGTTCCACTGCGTCAGATCGGAACCGCTCTTGACGTGACTGGTCTCGTCCAGCCACAACACGGTCCCGGCCACGTCGGTGGGGATGATGCCCGCCCAACCTGCTCCGGGCGCGCCCAGAAGCACCACAAGGGCCAACAACGTCGCCCATCTCGCTTGTGTCCTCATCGTTTTGCTCCTACTGCTCCGAAGTGTCCCGGCCGCGCCCGCTCAGCGCGGCGTGACGACGTCGTCTATGCTCTCTTTCGTTTTCTGACGTACCCGACTAGGCCGGCGACGCCCAGGCCGACCGCCAGCATCGTCATCGGCTCGGGGATGACTACTGGAGCGGCAGTACCTACGATCGTGATCTCATCGAGCATCCACTTATTGGGGGGATGATTTGACCCGCCCAGAACGCCGCCGCCGTCAAACGTGAGTTTGACGTAGCGGGCCGGAATATCGGAGATGCTGATTGACGGCAGATCGTTATGCCCGTTGATTGGCACGTCCGATCTCAGGAAACTGGCCGACACCGGCGAGCCAAAGTCCCCGCCGGCCGTGCCTGTCGTACTGAACGAAACCACCACACTGTCGGGCGCGCCGTTATCGGACGCGTTCCAGGTGTGCGTCCCGATCGTCACCTCGCTGACCAGGAACTCCGAGTCCAGATCGAAGATGATCTCCGTGGACTCCGACAGCGGGTCCCAGCCGACCAGTTGTTGGCCCGCGCCCCCGGGAGCACCGGACTGGACCACGCCGTTGGTCAGTTCCCCGGTGTCGAAGGCGCCCGGTGTCTGATCGCGTCCGTCATCGAAGTAGTGCGTTCCGCCAGAATACCCCGGCATGTTGGAGTACGAATACGGCTTACCGTGGCCTATATCCATGGGGCCCGGCCCGATCTGGCCTGCTTCGGCCGCGGCGATGATCCCGGCCGCATCCAGCACGGTATCGTAGACGCGGACCTCGTCGATCAGCACGCCGTTGTTGACGACTTGATGGGAAAGATTGTTTGCTCGCGCCAGCCCGAAGACGTCGTTGCCTGCATTGATATTGTTCTTGGCCTGTGCGTCGGCGACGTTGGCGACCTGAATGCCGTTGTGGTAGAGGGTCACGCCGCTGGTGCTGGACTTTGTTGCTGCGACGTGCTGCCACGTGCCCGTGGTGACTGTGTTCGCCGGCGACAGCCAGCCCTTGATGCCGTTGCCCGTGAAGTCGATCTTGTTCACGTTCGCGCCCTCGTTGCGGATGCCGAAAGACCACGCATCGCCATCCCAGGCAGCATCGTCAGCGATCGCCCGGGGCAAACCCGCATAGCCGCCCGACGGAACGAAGTACCACGCCGCCACCGTGAAGTCGTTGACCAGACTGTTCAGCTCGGCCGACTCCGTGCCGTCCAGGTGCCAGGAGCCGTTGTTCGTGGCGCCGATCCCCACGGCGCTGCCGAGACCGGTGGCTAATGTGATGGCCCCGTACGTGCCGGCCGGCGCGCTGGGCTTCTGATACTGATGTCCGGCGCCCACGGCCGAGGCCGTCTGCCCGCCAGCCTGGTCCGTCAGGGGGTTGCCGATCTCCTCGCCATTGTAATGTGCGATCAGGGCCGCCTGCGAAGCTCCGGGAATCAGGGCCAGTGTGCTGGCCAGAACAACCATCCACATTCCTGTCTTTGCATACATGATCAGGCTTCCTCTCTGTACAACTCTTCTACTGTCTACAGTCGAGGTGGGGACCTCTTTCCGTTCGCTACGGCATACCTCACTCAGGTCGTCGTTCAGTTGATTATCCGCTTGCCGCTTTGAACCAATATATTACCCTGGCAGGGCACATGTTGTCAAGGGGTTTCCGGCCCAGAAGATTCGATTTCGATTGCCAGAGAGGCCATCGGCGCCAGGACGATACGTCGCTTCCAGGAGGCCTTGACGGACACGGCCTTGGGCTGCGCGTTCCCTGCTTCGGCGCCGGTCCACTGGCGGGCACGGAGTTCTCCTGCCAGACCGTACGTCGAGGCATCGAACGGCAGCTCGACTGCGTGCGGCTTGTCATCCACGTTCACGAGGATCAGGACGACGGCCTTGCCGTCATCGCGGTGCCAGGCGCCGGACAGGACGGTCGGCGTGGTGACCATCAGGTTGCGGGTGAAGACCCAGTTGGCGGTGACTCTCGTCCCGTCGGTGCCGATCGCGGGTGGCCGTGCCATCCTCCCGCGAGAGAGGTATCGCCGCAGCACGTAGCGGAGCCGTGCCAAGCGCTTCAGGAAGGGGCCGGCCACGGGGTCGTCTATGACGACGGGGCGAATCCACCCGAGCTGCTCCCCCCACACCAGCGCCTGGGCGGTCTTGGCGCGCATGGCCACGCCCTTCCACGAATCCCACTTGTAGAGCCGGCCGAAGAGCTGGACCTGACCGGCGTAGACGGCATGAAAGAGCGGGACGGCGCTGCTCCCTTCCCGGTAGCCCACCCACGTGAGGTACCCGTCGAGCCGGTTGACGTACGGTTCGGCGGAACTCTCGGAGGTCAGGACGGTGCCTGGGGAACTCTTGCGGATGTCGTCGAGCATGGGCCAGTATCCTTGCGTGGTCCACCAGCACCCGCCGCCGAGCGGGTGGCCGTGGCTCGTGTCGAAGCACAGCATGGCGGCCTGGGCCGAGACCTGGTCGAGGTAGACGCCGTCGACGCCGTATCCACGACCTGCAAGCTTAACCACGAGGTCTTTTACGGTTTTCTGCCACACGGGCGACGCCGGGCACATGCACGCGAAGTTATTGCCGGCATAACGCTTGATCGCGACGGAGCCATCGAACGATTTGACGGCTCCCGGCCGGGCGACGGTTTTGAAATCCGCGAGATCCGTGTCCCAGACATGAGCGTTAATGTAGGGCATCACGCGAACGCCTGCCGCCTGCAATTCCCGAATGCCCTCGGCAAAGGGCTCCTCGGCGGGGAAGTAATGGGGATAGTCGTTGTCGAAGGTGACCTTGTGCCAGTTGTACCAGTGCACGGCGCATGGGATATCGCCCATGTACTTGGCGAACCGCTTGACGAGGGGCACGACCAGTTTCTGGTCGAGCGGCGGGCGGTTGCGCGGCCACGGGCCGCCGATCTGGACCCACACGGCGATATCCTTGAACCAGTCGGGGGTGTCGGGCCGTCCTGCCTGTCTGCCGCGCGGCCACCAGCCGGCCTTCTCGGCCGCCCACGTACGGTATATCTGCGCGATATCGAACCAGTCGCCTTCGAACGGGCGGATGACCACCTCGCCGGGCATCTCCCAGCCCTTGCCGCGCACCCCCATGTTCGGCACGGGCCAGTGCCAGCGCAGTCCGAATCGCCCGTTCTTGCAGTTCATCTCCAGTCGCTTGCTCGATCCGAACGGATCGTGCACCGCGATGTACACCCCGCCGGTCTTGCCGTACAGCCCGGCGCACTGCATGGTCAGGCGGCCGCTCGGATAGATGCCGACACCCTTGGAGTGGTATGACAGCGGCTTTTTCGCGGGATGCAACCGGCCGCTGACGGTCGGCAGGAGCACCGTGTCGTCACCCCGCGCGGCGGTCTGAAAGTCGGGAAAGGTGACCTCCCACAACGCGGCGTTGCCGTTGTTCTCGATGTCCAGGCGCCAGGCCGCGCCGCCGTTCCGCAACGTGCGGGCCATGCGCACGGTCACCCCGGCGGCCGGCCCGTCGCCGAGCCCCTTCCACGTCAGGACCGTCGCGCCCTGCTTCTCCATGGCCGCCGGCTCCGTACCGCTGCTCCTGAACTCCCGGTACTTCCCGTCGGGCAGCCGGATCTTCACCCTCCAGCCCGGCGCCGCCGTATCCGCCAGCCGACCGGGCTTCGGGCCGTAGGGGGACGCCGACGAGGCAGCACCCTCGGCCCGCAGCGCCGCGTGGAGAAAGGCGGGATAGGTCTGCCCGGCAGCGCTGCCTTGGCCGGCCATGTGGCTGCCGAACGTGATGCTGTCGCCGAAGCAGGTGATAACGTCACCCGCCTTGACCCGCCCTCGCAGCGCTCGGGCCACCTCGTCGGCCAGAAGCCGGTAACCCGCCGCTGTCAGATGATTCCCGTCTCGCTTCCCGCAGTTGGCTTCACAACGGACTAAGCAGTCCTGCTGATTCGCCACCGCCTCTCCCACCGACCTTCCGGGGCTTTCGGCCAGAAAGCGGGCACGCCAGTCTACAAGGATCGTGCCCGTCCTCTTCGCTACCTCACGGACGGCCGCGTCGTATTCAGCCAGATGGGCCTGGAGGCGTTTCCGCTGCGGGTGCCTGGGGTGGCGCTGGCTCAGGTAATCCGTGATCACCGGGTGGATGGTCAGAAGAAGGACCGACCTGACGCCGGCCTTGCGCGCAGCGGAAGTCATCGCCGTCAGGTTCTTCCTATACTCCTTCTCGCCGATCAGCTTGGCCGAGTTCATGGCGTCATTCATGCCCAGGAAGATGACCAGATGATCGGCGCTGCCGGCCAGAACCCGCGGCAGTCGGGCCAGGGATTCGTGCGTGTTGGCCCCGGGCGTACCGCAATTCCGCACCGCTATTCTTGCAGGGGGCTCCCCTCCATCAGCAGAGCCACACAGAATGCAAACCAGTACACCGCAGATCAGCCGCCGAGCAATCTTCTTCATCGACGCTACTCCGGCCGGGCAGGACAAGTCCGATCAGTCCTATCGTTGACACGCCGCCTCGACGGTGTGGTCCCGGTCTCGTGCCATCAATCGGACTTCCCGGATAGCCTTGGCCCACGGCGACGACCGCGGGCCTGTCGTGGGGCATTCTCTATCGTTTCCGCCATCGTACAAGTCCTTTTCGCTTACGAAGCCCTGGATCGTTCCCCTTGTCCGGGCAATGGCCTGTGGCGAAGACAAGCATTCGCGGGGAAGAATCTGGCTAGCAGTACCGGTGACCAACTCGGTGCCGGATGGCATTCCCTGATTGACAACGTATGTCCGGATTGTCACCGATTGGCAAGATCACGGGCTGAGCAACGGCGTCTTGTAACGCTTTCGGCGTTGGAGAGTTGGCGCAAGAAGACGCCACGTGTCACCGATTGGCAAACACATGGCGTCAAAGCGGGCGATGAGATTCGAACCCACGACATTCACGTTGGCAACGTGACACACTATGCCAATCGTTGCCAGGAGAGGGCAGAAGCGGACAACTCAGGACAGGTGTCCGGCACCGGAGGCAGATGAACAAGCCCAAAAGAAAGGCCCCGCCGATGCGCCAAGCACCGACGGGGCCAGATACGCTATCATGTTCGCCAAGCGAATGACTCGGGTCAGCTCCTACGACGCTTCCGGACATACCCGCCCAGGCCCGCAACGGCCAGGGCCAGGGCGCACATCGTCGCCGGCTCGGGGATCGCCGTGCTGGTCGCGAGTGTCTGGAGCACGCTGTAGCCCTGCCCGGTCCCCATGAAGTTGCTC
>Ga0180432_10007582_pt1 | contig 13735 bp, 13 predicted proteins | sample SS_ome_10_FD_132414 | JGI IMG/M metagenome (GOLD analysis project Ga0180432, IMG submission 132414) | Hypersaline lake sediment archaeal communities from the Salton Sea, California, USA - SS_1_MS_2 metaG | ecosystem: Environmental > Aquatic > Non-marine Saline and Alkaline > Hypersaline >...
GAATAGTCATTCATCCCTCTTATGAGCAAATAGATATGAGTAAGCGAAAAAACAGCGAAAAATATTATAGGATTATAGAGGCAGCCACCAAGATATTTGCGGAAAAAGGGTTCTACCAGGCCAAGATATCTGAGATCGCCAGAGAGGCCCGGGTTGCGGATGGCACTATATATATCTATTTTGAGAACAAGGACGACATCCTGATCTCCCTTTTTGAGGAACAGATGCAGGCGGTACTGGATAATATGGTGGCGCAGATTTCAGAGCAAAAGGACCCTATCAGGAAATTTGAGAGATTCGCCTTGACCCACCTCCAGCTCATTGAAGACAATAAGAATATGGCTGAGATCATCCAGGTGGAGGTCCGACAGAGCAGCAAGTTTATGAAGGAATACAAGAACGAGAAATTTGCTCAGTATCTTGACCTTATTGCGGAAATTATCCGGGAGGGACAGGAAAAGGGGGTTTTCAATAAGGATATCATCCCAGGGGTGGCAAAACGCGCGTTTTTTGGTGCCCTGGACGAAATGTCCAGGTTCTGGGTATTGTCAAGTCGAAAGCAGTATGGTATCAAGACCGCTGCAAAGCAGATCAGTGGTTACTTTTTAAAAGGTATCACCCGTACCAGCTCTTCACCCCCTTTGGGGTCGGAGCCATAATTTGTTCCCTTAAAGTTCCTAAGGGGAAAGGAGGAGAAAGTGAATATCATTGCTTGCATAAAACAAGTGCCCGATACGGAGACACAGATTAAGGTGGCCCCCGATAAAAAGTCCATTGTCAAGGACGACATCAAGTGGGTGATGAATCCTTATGATGAATTCGGGGTGGAAGAGGCCCTGCGTGTTAAGGAAAAATTCGGGGGAGAAGTGACCGTCGTGGGCCTTGGCCCGAAAAGGGTGACTGAATCCATCCGTACCGCCTTGGCCATGGGTGCTGACAAGGGCATACTCATTGTTGACGACGCCCTGGAAGGGAGCGATTCCCTGGCCACGGCAAAGGCCTTGGCCGCGGCCATCAAGGATCTGGATTACGACCTGATCTTTGCTGGTCAGCGAGGGGTGGACGATGATTTGGGCGTTGTGGGGGCTGCATTGGCGGAGTTCTTAGGAATCCCCCAGATTTCGGTGGTGGTAAAGGTGGACGTGGCCGAGGACGGCAAATCTGTCAGGTGCAACAGGCCGGTGGAAGGCGAAGTATTGGTGATTGAGTCCAGCCTTCCTGCGCTCGTCACGGCACAGAAGGGATTGAATGAGCCGAGATATGCCTCGCTCCCGGGGATCATGAAAGCAAAAAAGAAGCCTCTTGAAGAGAAGAGCCTCGCTGATCTTGGACTGGATTCCGCCGAATTTGGCGAGGAGGCCAGGAAGGTGAAGATCATGGAGATGACCCCGCCTCCTGAGCGGGCTGCAGGGAAGATTATTGAGGGTGAGACACCCGAGGAAAAAGCGGCTGGACTGGCCAAGCTGCTACATGAAGAGGCAAAGGTCATTTAAGATCCTGCAAGGAACTGATTTTTTGAAGCAAGGAGATATCAAAGATGGCACAGGGAGTTTTCGCAATAGCAGAACAGAGAGAAGGAGAAATCCGGAAAGTCACCTATGAAATCGTAAGCGAAGGGCGTCGGTTGGCTGACGCCCTGGGACAGGAACTCACAGCGGTACTCCTCGGTTCTGGTATCAAGGATAAGGCTGGTGAACTGGCCCATTACGGCGCCGACAAGGTCTTGGTGGCCGATGATCCCAAGCTGGGAACCTATACCACGGATGCATACGTGACCGTCATTGCCGATCTGGTGAAAGATAAGGACCCGGCAGTGGTGTTGGGAGGAGCCTCTTCACAGGGAAAGGATCTTATCGCCCGTTTATCGGCCCGGTTGGGGGTAGGTATGGGCCAGGACTGTACGGCCTTTTCTGTGGAGGATGGAAAGTTTACCGCCGTGAGGCCCGTCTATGCAGGCAAGGCCTACACCAAGGTCTCCTTTGAGAACAGCATGCCCCAGATCGCCACGGCCAGACCCAATGTGATGACCATCAGTGAGCCCGACACCTCAAGGTCTGCCGAAGTTATTGATGCCCCCGTCAGCTTGGATGAAGGTGCCCTCAAGACAAAGGTCGCTGACGTGATGAAGGATGAAAGCGGCAAGGTCGACCTCACCGAGGCCGATAAGATCGTATCCGGCGGCCGAGGCATGAAGGGGCCTGAGAATTATAATATCCTGGAAGAACTGGCGGATCTGATCGGGGCCAGCGTTGGGGCTTCTCGCTCGGCCGTGGACGCCGGTTGGAGACCCCATTCCGACCAAGTGGGTCAGACGGGAAAGGTGGTTTCACCAAACCTCTATATTGCGTGCGGGATTTCGGGGGCCATACAACATCTGGCGGGTATGAGCACCTCCAAGGTAATCGTGGCCATCAACAAGGACCCGGACGCTCCAATATTTCAGAAGGCCGACTATGGGGTTGTGGCCGATCTCTTTGATGTGGTTCCAGCCCTGACCGAAGAGGTGAAAAAGTATCTCTAAGAGGAGTTGAAAAGTCCCGGCCAGGGGGGTCGGGACTTTTTTCAAACCAGGTCCAGGAATTCTTCCAGGGAGAGGCGCTCCAGTTCCCTGGTGAATTCCTCCTCCCTTGAGGGAAAGGCCTTGTTTAGGTCTTGTTCTGAACGGGGGCTGATAAGCCGTATAAGTGCTTCCCTGGTGGGGTTTTCCAGCCACGCCTTGACCAAGTCCACGGGTTTTCGCACCTCCTCAAGCTCCTTCCACATGGCCAGGGCGATCTGCTCCGGGTTGCCTGAGGCCAAATGGGGCGCCGAGAAGTACCTATCCAGGATGACGGCCAAAGGGGTGTGTAGGTGGTTCTCCAAAAGGTGGACTACCTTGAGCAGATAGGCCTGACCATAGACCTTTCCACTAATGGCCGAGGTCTCCTTATTGATGAAAACGCCATATTTGAGGCGCATGGCAGAATTCCCTTTAAGGGGCTCGGGCACCCATGGTCTATAAAGTGTCCTATCTTGGGCACTGGTAAGGGCCTTTTTCAGGTCTTCCTCGGGTCCGGGCGGGGGCAGGATCTTTATGCGGGTTCCCGGTTCTAGAGAATGGAAGGTCCCATTTTCAGTGGTTAGCCCTATCTCATGGTGCCCGCACCGCGGGCACTTTCGTGATGTAACCCTCCCTGTTAGGGACTCTCTGTCCATATCCACGCCTTACCCGCTGAGAAAAAAGGCCCCCGCTAAAGCCGGGGGCCTTCTCCGGATGTGCCGTTACTTATGTCTTTTACTCTTTCCTCCTAAATATGTGGAGGGAATAGGTCTATTGTAACGAACACCCCAGATATCATCATTGAAAATGCAATCTATATGCCATGAGACCCGGATCCCGGTTATCACCTTATGACAAACACTTAGAGGGGAGGCCGCTGCTTGGCCCGTGGTACAGTGTAGATTTTTCAACACAGAGACCGTATTGCCTCAGACACACTGGCCTGGGTTGCCAAAGCCCACCCGCATCAACCCCTCAAAGGGAGGTAAAGGCTGTTCCTTTTCAAAGGAAAAAATGGTATTATTATTTGATTGACAAAAGAGGGGATATCAATAAATTGTATCCCTGTTGTTTGAGTCTTGGCGGTGTAGCTCAGTCGGTCAGAGCATGCGGCTCATATCCGCAGAGTCACTGGTTCGAATCCAGTCACCGCCACCACCAAACAGGTTCGCTTCCCTTGACATTTCCAGAGGCCGTCTTACTTTACAAAGTGTGTGGATTCGGAAATCAAGTTTTTTTGAAATGGCTTTGTCCTATTTTAATGATCATGATTTCATGGCGGTAAGTGAGTCCCTGGACATTGCAGAGGACAAAACAGGGAGTTTTTACAAATTTTCTTTTGGCCAATGGAAAAGGCACCATTATGACGTAAAAACCTTGTCGTCCCTCCGGGGTGAGGAAGTCAGCGATCATGCCTTTGCCTTGCTCAATCGGCGGGCGAGGGGAGTCAGTTCCTTTGATTTGAGCACGAAAAAGCGCGATTTCTATTATATTTGCCTGCAGGATCACCAGATCCTGAAGGCCTTGAAGCGGGACAAGAGCCTCCGGCTGTTGCCTTTACTGGTATATATCCTGACCCACGAATTGGTCCACATTGTGAGATTTTGCAACTTTTTTCAAAGATTTGATGTCACCGGGGCCGGCAGGGAACGGGAGGAACAGGTGGTTCATGCCACAACCTTCGAAATTTTGAAAGATGTTTGCCTCCCTCAACTGGACTATGTGCTTGATGTATACCACCGCCACAGGATATGCGAGCTGGGCCATGCTGAAGGCGTTAATTGATTGAAAAGGAAGAGGAGAGAGAATAAAGGATGCCGATTTACGAATATGAATGCACAAAATGCGGTCATGTTTCTGAGGTCTGGCAGAAATTTTCCGACCCCCCTGTGGTGCAATGTGACCTATGCCATGGTAAGATGAAAAAACTGGTCTCTCAAAGCGCTTTTCATCTAAAGGGAACAGGGTGGTATGTCACTGATTATGCATCCAAATCGGGTGGCGGCAAGGCAAAGGATTCGAGCCCGCCGAAGGAGACTTCCAAGGGCGAGACAAAAAGCGGTGCTGGGAGCAGTGCCGCCAAGAAGGAATCTTCCGATTCCTGAAACAGCGCAAAAGGTCGCAAACCTATTGGGTGACTCAGCGTATGGCCAAGGCTTGGGACAGCGGGAGAGTTCAAGAAAAACTGATTAAGCAGCTCGACCGACAGGAGAAGCAGGTCGCCTTTCAAAGGGACAGGTTTCTCCGTTTCAAACTCTCTGAAATCCACAGCAGGCTGGTTCAGACCCTGCTCATTGAGAAAGTCATCGAAACGGACAATCCGACGGCCATCTCTGATGCCATTCTCAAGGGTTTGAAGCAGGCCATGAAAAGCTCTGAGTTTGATTTCAAATATTTTATCGCCCCTATCCGCTCCCTGGTGCCTCGTCCCAACCCCTATTCTCTTTACATGACCCAGTATATCATGGAAGTCCTGATCAAAGATCCCAATGTTATCGAGATTTATGGCTCGGACGACGAGATTTATCGTATTGTGGACCGGGTCATAAACCGGGGAAAAGCGCAGTTCGATCGTACAGAAGAGGAGATTTTAAATCAGCTTGCCCGGGACAAGTCCTTGACCCCCGGGACGAGGGATTACGAAATAGCCCTGGACCAACTCCTTCGAAAGCGATTAGGGGAGCCTCAGAAGTAGGGGCCAGACCTTTTCACAGGGGTGATGAAAAGGGGCCATTTTCTATGCAAGCCCGATAGGGGTGGATGCGCCCCTGCTTGCAGTCCGGTCAGTAGATGTGCCGCATAGGCGGCCCTGCCAGGTATTCTTCCTCTCCAGTTTTTCCTGAATATAGTGCAGGTTCCGGGCTTTTTCTTGGGCCCAAGAGGGGGCTATAAGCTCGGATCTCACAGGATCTCCAGTAAGGCGATGAATGACCATGTGTGACGGGATGCGTTCAAGAAAGTCCACCACCAGTTCCGCGTATTCATCCCTTTCCAGACACTGAAATTCTCCCCTTTGATAGCGCCTGGCCAGGGCGGTCCCTTCAACCACATACAGGAGATGGATCTTGACCCCTTGAACAGGGAGGTTGGATAGGAACCGGGCGGTTTCCCGGATCATCTTTGGGCTTTCCCCTGGCAGGCCCAAAATGACATGAGCACATATGTTCAGGCCCCATGTGCGGGCCATGAGGACGCTCCCTTCAAAACAGGCCACATCATGACCCCGGTTTATTGTCTTGAGTGTGGCGTCATGGGCGGACTGGAGGCCGTACTCGATCCAGACGAGATAGCGGCTCTTATAGGCGGCCAGGAGACTCAGGATGTCCGTATCCACGCAATCCGGCCTGGTGGCCACTGAAAGACCCACCATACCCTCGTGAGCGAGGGCCCGGTCATAAAGGGCTTTTAATCTGGGAACCGGGGCGTAGGTATTGGTAAAGGATTGAAAATAGGCGATGAACTTCTTGGCCTTATAGCGCTGTTCAATAAAGCGCTTGGCCTTTAGGATCTGCTGGTCAATGGACATGCCCCGGTTTATCTTGGCCCCGGTGCCTGAGCCGCGGGAATCACAAAAGATGCAGCCCTCGGTAGAGAGGGTCCCGTCTCTATTGGGGCAACCGAGACCTGCATCCAGGGAGATCTTTTGCACCCGTTCCCCGAAGCGTTCCCTGAGGGTGGTGTTAAGGTCCCGATATCTTTTCACGACCCAGGTTTCCAAAAAAAGCACAGGTAATTAAGGACCCCCAGTCGTGGGTCCCCTTTGGGGATCCCTAAAGAGGAATGTTTAAATATAGTAAGGAATGGGGGCAGGGAAGATCAAGCTTTTTAAGACAGAGGGCCCGGCCCCCTTCAGGGGGAGGACCGATCATACTCCGAGTGACGGATAGATCTGGCCGTATGCAGGGCCTTGAAAGATAAGATCAGGGCCAGGCAAGAGAACAAGAGACAGGAAACCCTGACCAAACCCCTCAAAAGGCTCCCCAGACCGGGGGAAAAGAGCGGATCCATTTGACCGGTTAAGGATACTTCTCCCGAGGGCGGGGCCACGGGCTTGGGCTTTTCCGAGGGCGGGGCAAAGGCTTTTTCTTCTTTTCTCAGGGGAAGGCGTGCAGTTTTCCCGGGCTCTTTCTTTTTCTGATGCCTTACCTCTCCTTTTGGATATTTCTCCAGGAGGCCTTCCCTAAGATACAGGGGGTCTTTATCCGCCGCCTTGGGACCCTCCTCCGTCTCCTTAAGCGGTTTTTTTTCGCCCTCTTTCCGTTTTTGGTGCAAGGGTATGGTTTCAGAGGCCTTGGGCGCCTGCGTTGTTTCCTGGTGCTTGGGGGCCGGAGAGGTATCCGTGGCCGCTTCTTCCTCTACCGCGGGTTTATCCGTCGGGTTGGGAGTGTTCCCAAGAGGGCTCAAAAATTTTGAGTACATCCACCCTTCCCGGGTCGTCCCCTCCGCGTGGGGCAGAACCCGGTACCAGCCCTTATGCTCACCTTTTACGGTAACCTTTTCGGCAGGATAGAGTACTGTGATGATCTCAGCATCCAACCTGGGGCCGGTCCTGAGGTTTACACCTTTGAGGACCACGCCTTTCCAGGGTTCGAAGCCGTAGGCGCTTGCAGCACAAAAAAGAACGACAAAGACCGCCAGGGATAGAAGATGATACCTGCACCCCCTCGTTTTCTGCGTCATAGGTCCCTCCTCCCATCTCTATTAAGACGTTTACCTTGTACAAAGCATGAAACGTGCCGAAAGGGGCCCCAGGCCTTTTGAGGGAGCGATAGGAACGCTGCAGGCGTCGTGCCGGAGCTTTTAAGGGAGAAAAGCGTCAAATCCTTGACAGATTCAGGGGAGGTCTGCTGTCTCTTATCCCGGCGACCGGCCGGCCAAAATCCACCATCAAAATTCCCGATAGGCAATGATAATCGTTGATTTTGGGCACTCCCTGGTGGATCAGGGGCGGGGTTTTTGAGTTGAAAATGGAGGGGCATGTGCTAATATTCTTTATTTTTCTTTGGCATGGAGGGTGAGTTAGAACATGGTGGAGCGGGGAAGCGGAAGAATCAGAAAAAAGGATGTCGCCGAGGTCGCCCGGCTGGCCGGATTGGACCTGGAAGAGGGACAAATCGCGCGGTATGCCGCACAACTCGCCCAGGTGCTCGAATACATGGATACCTTGAAAGAGGTGGATACCCGAGGGGTAGAGCCTACCTTCCTCACCGTGCCTTTGAAGAACACCTGCCGGGAGGACGTGGTCGCCCCTTCACAGAAGGGGAGGGCCTTGGTTGACCACGCCCCTGAGAAAGAGAAAGACCTTTTTCTTGTGCCTAAGGTCATTTGATATGGACCTTTGCCAGTACCCTGCCCACAAGCTCCATACTTTGTTGAAAAGGCGCCAGGTATCGTCACTGGAGGTTACCCGATCGGTTTTGCAGCGTATTGATCAGGTGGAACCCGAAGTGAACGCCTTTATCTCAGTGGGAAAGGGCTCTGCATTGGAGCAGGCAAAAGCGGCGGACAGGATGATTGCAAGGGGGGAAATAGGGCCATTTACGGGCATTCCTTTGGGAATCAAGGACATGATCAGTGTCCAAGGTGTGCCCACCACCTGCGGATCCCGAATGCTCACCCCTTACAGCCCGCCCTATGACGCCACAGTGGTCCAAAGGTTGCGGAGGACCGGTGCGGTGTTTGTGGGAAAGACCAACATGGATGAGTTTGCCATGGGCTCTTCCAATGAGACCTCCTTTTTCGGCCCTACCAGGAACCCGTGGAATTTGAGCCACGTGCCCGGGGGTTCAAGCGGGGGTTCGGCCGCGGCTACGGCGGCAAGGGAGTGTATCGCCTCCCTCGGTTCCGATACGGGCGGTTCCATCCGCCAGCCTGCGGCCTATTGCGGTGTGGTGGGCCTGAAGCCCACCTACGGCAGGGTCTCCCGGTATGGATTGGTGGCCTTTGCCTCTTCCCTGGATCAGATCGGGCCCATGACGGTGGATGTCCGGGATTGTGCCTGGTTGCTGCAGGCCATCAGCGGGCATGATCCCCTTGATTCCACCTCCGTGCCGGGGGAGGTCCCGGATTACGACCAGGCCCTTGGAAGGGGCATAAAGGGCTGCAAGGTGGGCCTTCCTAAAGAGTATTTCGGGGAGGGCCTTGACCGGGTAGTAAAGGAAACCGCGGAACAGGCGGCGAGGGACCTGGAAACCCTGGGGGCCGATACGGTGGAGGTATCTCTGCCCCATACGCCATACGGGGTGGCTGCTTATTACATCATCGCCCCGGCGGAGGCAAGCTCCAATCTGGCCCGCTATGACGGGGTGAGGTACGGGTTCAGGGCTGCGGACGCCGGCGGACTCAATGAGATGTATACCAGGACCAGAACGAGCGGATTCGGGGAAGAGGTGATCCGGCGCATCATGCTGGGCACCTATTCGCTCTCAGCCGGATACTATGAGGCCTACTATAAAAAGGCATGCCAGGTGAGGACCCTCCTGATCAAAGATCTGCAAGAGGCGTTCAAGACCTGCCATGTGCTTCTTACCCCCGTGACCCCCTCTACACCGTTTAAGATCGGGGAAAAGGTGGATAATCCCTTGGCCATGTATTTGACCGATGTCTTTACCGTTTCAGCCAATCTGACCGGCCACCCCGGGCTCTCGTTGCCTTACGGCAGAAACCGCAATGGATTGCCCATAGGCATTCAACTCTTGGGAAATTATTTTGATGAGGCGTCCCTTTTGAACACGGCCTTCGCCCTGGAGGAGCTGAAAAGGGACGGGGACGATGGGTTTCGAGACGAGAGTTTATGAAAACAGGAGGAACCTAGGGTGGATTTCGATGCTGTCTTTAATCCCAGGTCCGTTGCCATTATCGGCGCTTCTCTGGGTTTTGGAAAATGGGGCCAGTTTGTTTAGGTACCCAAGCAATTACTCATAATCTTGCCCAATCTAAATTCCTGACCACGGAAATAGCCGCATCGTCTTCGAATCCGCCAACAATTGGAATCTTTTGGCCGAATTTATATTTCTCTCCTGATGCGGTCACACACGGACCGATGTAAAGGTGGTTGGGCTTTGCGAGTTTTTCAGTACCCTTATAAGGCCTCCTGCCTGCACAGGGCACAAAAAAACCAACGATCGTTTTGGCCGGGATTTACCCTGGCTCTTACCGTATTCCCGGTTCCATCCGTTCAGGCGAAACATCAAAACTACACCCAGGTAGGCAATTGTCAATTATCGTAAAACAATTTTTTTGGGGCATCAGTAAAAAAAGTGAAAAAAAAGACTTGACATTGGCAAATGAACTGAATAGAAATTTATCAGTTAACGATAACTAGTAAATTAAACTTTTTGCGGGTCTAATATGTCGAGATTTCAATCAATTGTAATTCATTGCAACCAACTTATGGATTTTTTCTTTAACAAAAAGTCTTTCTAGAGTGAGGAGAGGGAGGAAATTTTTTTTGAAAGAAATCGAGGCAGGCACATCCAAACCAATAGAGTCTGACTGCACAGAGTTTACGGGCACAATGACAATCAGAGAACTGGCCGAAAGGGTCAAACTGACCCCACGTTCTATCCGCTATTATGAGGAAATCGGCCTCTTAACGGGCATTATGAGAGATCGTTACAATCGCAGGAGATATTCAGAAAGGGATGTGTATGTGCTCAAATTGGTCAAAAGAGCAAAGCATTTACTTGGCCTTAGCCTTCAAGAGATCAAGGAGCTAGCGGTCCTGTCTCAAGAGGCACATTTAGACAAACCTTTGATCAAGCGCTCTCTCGAAATGCTTGCTGACAATATAAAGCGTATCGAGCAGCAGGAAGAAGGACTAAGGACTACTAAGAAAATTTTAGCTCAAGAGGTTAAAAGACTTAAGTCATTGCTTTCTGAAAATAATGAGCCGATCAGGGAGCGTAATAAAGTGGCTAACTAAGATTTAAACAAAATGGGACCTGTATCCCCACGAAGTGCGATTTTTATCAAAATATTCTATGTCCATCCTGGCAAAAAAATTGCGAGACTAACGACACTAAAGAGTACGCCATGTTGGAGTGTAAGGTGTATGGACAAATGAAAACAATTAAAATTTGGAGGTTTAGTTATGAGCATCGAGAAATTAGCAGAAACACAACTGAAAGCGAAAGAAATGATTGGTTCTATTAACGATCGTACCCTTAAAGGTGATAGGAAGACCCAGTCGGGTATTGATGTAAAAGAGGTTTACGGCCCAGAAGATATCGCTCACCTTGATTTTGAAAAAGACATAGGTGAACCAGGAGTATATCCTTATGTAAGAGGATCATATCACAAGATGTATAGAGAAAGGCTCTGGACTTCCGGGAATCCCTTATTCGGGAGTATTACCCCGTACATGGAAGAAAAGGGCAGTTCAAGCGAGGATTACATGAAGGAGCTTATGCGCACGGGCATAGTGTCTTCTGCGATCAGGACCGGCGGTGATTATCACAATCTTGCGACCGTTGATCCAGACCACCCACTGGTTAGATATGATATTGGTAACTGTGCCGGTACCCAATTCGCTGTATGGCAAATGTTTTACGGGCGAAAAAAACATTACCCCTTAATTCTGGAAAAGAGTGTGAAGGACGGATTGGTCTTCGAATTTGGCCACCAGGTGGGTCCTGCCGATGTGTGTGAGTTTGCCATGGCACTTGCGGCGATTGAGCGGATGAAACTTGACCCGAAGGAATTCCGAGGCAATATGGTAAACGATCCTCTTACATCCCATATCAATCAGTGTATGCATTACAAACAACCCCTTGAGGTAGGGTTCCGGGTTTCTGTAGACGCCCAGGAATATGCATATAAAAATTTGCGAAAATATAGGCCCACAAATGCTGGATGTGCTTACGACCTTAGAGAAAGCGGAATCAACACATTTCAGGAGCTAGGTTTTCGGTTCGGAAACTTTATTGAATATTCGGATGAACTTGTACGCCGGGGCTTAAAATTTGAAGATTTCGGAAATCGTCCGGCGATGGCTTTCAGCGGAGAGATCGACTTCTTTGAGACGATCTGTAAGTTGAGGGCTAGCCGGCGTATTTGGGCAAAAATAGGTCGTGAGCGTTACGGAGCTGAGACGTCAAAAATGAAGTGTCCGCCTGTGGGCGTAAACTGTGCCGGAGATTCAATGACACAAAGACAGCCGATTTTTAACGTTATCAGGCAGACTGTCGAAGCCATGGCCTCCTTCCTAGGAGGAGTGAACGGAATTGAGATGAAAGCTTATACTGAGGCGGTAAGTCCTCCCACAACAGAGGGCTGGATCGTTAATAGAGGAATTGACAAGATTCTGGCAGAAGAGGCCAACATTCCACTAGTGGCAGACCCTCTTGGCGGATCTTACTACGTTGAATGGCTGACGGACCATATAGAAAAAAAATCAATGGAAATTGTGAATAAAATTTTGGATATGGGAGGCATGCGAGCCTGTCTTAAGGATGGATGGATACAAAAAGAAGTGGAAAGAGCATCACAGGAGAGGGCTAGGGAGTTGGAGGAAGGCCGCAAGATCCGAGTAGTAGAAAATGCATATGAGGAACTAAACGATTATCCTATCCCTTTACCCGGGTTCGATTTCGAGCGAGGTGCACCTGGCAAGGGCTACAGCAAAAAACAGGAAAAGGATTGGGAAGAGTGGCATGAATTTTTGAAGAGCCGGGACGTTGAGGAAACCGCACCAAGCTTGAAAAAGCTTTATAAGGTTACCAAATCTGGAGAAAACATCCTGCCAGCGATGATAGAGGCTTTTAAGTTGAATGCGACTATTGGAGAGGTTATGGGCGTGATTCGTGAAGGCATGGGCTTTTCATATGATCAGTTCGATATGATATCGCGACCTGAGTGGTTAAACTATGAATAAGGGGAGAAAAAGTTATGAGTGAGAAACCCGTCCGAATTGTTCTGGCGAAATTGGGCCTTGATGACCACATTAGACCATTGCATGTATTATCATACGCTTTTCGTGATGCGGGGATGGAGGTTTTATACCTAGGTTGTTTTCAGACACCAGAGACAGTTATTGAAACAGCAGCTGTTGAGGATGCAGATGCGATTGGACTAAGCTTCCACACGCAAAGCTATTTCGGGTGGATCGATGAGGTAATGAAAATTTTGAAGGAAAGAAAAATGGATTCGGAAGTGAGTGTCTTCGTCGGAGGAACTATTCCCCCTGAAGATAAACCAGCATTGGAAAGTATTGGTGTAAAAGGGATTTTTCTGCCGGGCGATAACCTGAGTAACATGATGGACCAAATAAAAGAAACAGTCTCACTGACACGCCGTGAGGCGGTAGGGATGTGACAAGAATGGAAAAGAGTAATGGTTTTGAAGTTTTTGCAAAAGCTGCCTCTGGAGATCGGGTTGCGATTGGGAAATTGTTCACCATGGTCGAGAATAAGGCAAAAGAGACCATGGATCTCATTCAGAAAAAGGGCGTGATCTCTCACGAGTGCTGTATAATAGGCTTAACTGGATCCCCAGGGGCAGGAAAGAGCACCCTGACGGGGAGTCTTTTGGACATCTGGCAAAAGGAAGGGAAGAAGGTCGCTGTGTTGGCGGTTGATCCGAGCAGCCCATTTTCTGGTGGAGCAGTCTTGGGAGATCGAGTACGGATGTTAAGATTCTGCAACGATAAGAATATTTTTGTTAGAAGTCTTGGGACCAGAGGCCATCTTGGCGGTCTGTCAGCTTGTATTAGCGAGGCAGTTGAGGTTTTGCTTGCTCTTGGTATGGATATCATCCTGATTGAAACAGCGGGGGCTGGACAGATTGATGTAGAGGTAGCAGAGGTTACTGACACAACGATTGTCGTTCTTGTCCCAGGATGGGGCGATACCATGCAGGTTGCGAAGGCGGGCCTCCTTGAGATAGCAGATATATATGTAATAAATAAGATGGACCAGCCAGGAGCAGAGACGGCCGCCAGGGATCTTGAGCTCATGCTGGATTATCGAGGAACCAAAGGCTGGATCCCCCGGATTAACCAGACGAGAGGTGATACCGGAGAAGGATCGGACAAACTGTGGGAGAGCATCCAAGAACATCAGGATTATCTGACTACTTCAGGGGAGAGGTCAAAGCGTCGGCAGCGTCACCTTGGTTATCTGATTAGGAGGCTGGCCATATCACAGCTTTCTGCAACCTGGGAAAAAGGCACATTATGGAACCTAGCCGGTATGATGA
>Ga0180432_10007583_pt1 | contig 13734 bp, 8 predicted proteins | sample SS_ome_10_FD_132414 | JGI IMG/M metagenome (GOLD analysis project Ga0180432, IMG submission 132414) | Hypersaline lake sediment archaeal communities from the Salton Sea, California, USA - SS_1_MS_2 metaG | ecosystem: Environmental > Aquatic > Non-marine Saline and Alkaline > Hypersaline >...
CAGAAGTGAGCCATCGTCTCGTCTATAGCCTCCACATACATATCGATGAACCTTTTTTCGTTTGTAGCCTAGTTTTTGTACATTTTGATCAAAGTCTTTCCGGACACGCTCGAGCATTTTCTTTGCTGTATTATCAGAGATATTAAACCGATGTTGAAGCTCTCTATAGCCTTCGCGCGTATCACGCCCCGCATTGGCTATTGCATACAAAGCATGCCATCGATTCGAATATCTGATAGGGTGCAATTCTCTCTTTTTAATGCTTCCAATGGGAAATCCAAATATTGCTGCATATCTAATTTCTTTTCTATCTAGAGCAGACTCGGGATGTTGTCCATAGTGGTGTGAATCGGGTATAGAGTTTCGCGTGATTGCGCTCAAATCCTTTAGAAATTTAAGTGGATTCAAATTTTCTAAGAACTTATCCGAATGTAGATCATCGTTTGACCAAAGAGAGTTTATAATATTCGGCCCCACAAGTTTCCATGTATTAACGTTAATCGGCGCGTTAAGCAAATACCCTGGTCCTTTTACGCGTCGATCATTAGCATCGTCGAGATTATTGAGCTTGTTATCTATGTCCTGATTTTTTTCTGGGTTATAAATTGCTTTGTTTACTCGTCCTTTCTTTCGAATTAACGCAAAACATTCATGGTCAGCAGTCTTTTTAAAATAAGCCCCAATAGAAGCCCCCTTGTGTTCACCTCTAAATTCGCCTCTCTTTACAGCACGCACAAATGCCATACAGACATTTTGAAGCGCATCTTCATGATCTTGCTTAGAAAAATCCGGCGCCATTTTCTTTATACGCAGCATAGTAACGGGCACGTGTTTTTCAAAGACTGCCTCAAAATCAATATCACCTTGTATTTTTTCGGGCCGATCTTCCTTTTTTTTCTTGTCTCTTTTTTCTAGCAAATCTGATACAATTTGATGAACACGCGATTCAACCATTTTGCGAATTATTCCATAATCTGTTTCATAGGCTCCTGGCGCTCCATCGTAGATTTCGATTTGCCTATCTGTTAATTTCCAAAGCTTGCCTGGATACGCATCTTTGGCTTTTGGGCCTGGGGGTGTTCCTAAAGCCGATGGTCCAATCGGGAGTCTTTTTTTATAGATGGTTTCAAAAATTGCGTGTTTCAATGATTTCGATTTTTCTAATCGCTTAATAATTAGTGCATAATCTTGTTTCGGCCAGGTTTTTAATTTCCACGGAAAATTTGATAGCGCTGCATTTAGGATCATGCCATAAAAATAATAAGGTATATCTTCCCGGGACAGATGATATCTTTGATGGGATTGTCGGTCCTTTTCTTTCACGTCAACCCTACCTTATATAATAAGCCGTCACAACAGTAGAAACAAGATTGACGTTTTGGCTGACGTCTCTGAACGGAAAAACCTAAGAAAACAGAGAAATGCCCAAGACAGTTTTTCAGGGGTAATTTCAATTCCCAGGGGTATCTAATTGGATTCGAAGTCCACCGCTCTATCCGCTGAGCTACGGGCGCACCGTTTGAAACAGCGATATTATACCAGATTCAACAAATAAAGCTTACCAGCAACGATTATATTTGACTTTCCTTTCAAAAAAATTCATTAATTCTAATGACGATAGGACACCACAAAGATGATATAATGAGTGAAGAGAACAACGAAGGAGGCCTCATATGGTTTCTACATATACCGCCAAATACACCAGAATAGAATCGGGCTATATGGGTCAGTTAGTGGAATGGCCCGAAGTTGTCACAGAAGGAAAGACAATAGAAGAATGCAGACAAATGCTTCAGGATGCTTTGCGTGAGATGATTCTCGCCTACAAGCAACAAAGCAGAGAAATCCCCAAAGGTGGTGCCCTCATAGAACAAATTCCCGCTGAAATTTAGTATAAATGTCTGTCAAGAGAAGCGATCTGATCAGATATTTAATGAAAAATGAGTTCTATCTTCTGCGGGAAGGGAAAAATCATTCCATATATTCAAATGATATCAAAACTATCCCAGTTAAAAGGCATAAAGTTTTTGACAGGATCACTGCCAACGAAATCTGCAAGCAAGCAGGCTTGAAGCCAAGGTTCTGATTGATTGAGAAAAGAAACAGATAGCTTTACCTTTATTATATCATTTATCGGATCATTCTGATTAGCTTAATCAGCTCAAATCTCCAAATCTGAATCCAAATCATGAAATCATATCTGAATTGACATCTCCTTCTGTAAATTGATATTCTGTCCCCGCAAACTCGGGGAAGCAAGATGCCGATCAGATGCCCCAAATGTGATTCTGACAATACTTCTGACTCAAAATTCTGTAAAGAATGCGGAACTCAGCTGTTTCAACCTATGGAAGTCCCTGAAGTCACGAAGACTCTTGAAACTTCCGTCCAAGATCTTACCAGGGGAACAAAATTTGCGGGACGTTACCAAATCGTTGAGAAACTAGGAACAGGAGGAATGGGCAATGTTTACCGCGTTGAAGACTCAAAAATTCATGAAGATATTGCCCTAAAACTCATTAGGCCAGATATTGCAGCAGATAAGAAGACAATAGATCGCTTCAGTAATGAGTTGAAGCTCGCACGAAAAATACGGCACAAGAACGTATGTCAGATGTTCGACCTCGGAGAAGCAGAGGGAACCCACTTTATCACAATGGAGTATGTCACCGGTGAGGACCTTAAGAGCTTTTTACGAAGATCAAAGCAGCTCAGCATCCCAACGGCTATTTCCATAGCCAAACAAGTCTGTGAAGGATTAATGGAAGCACAAAAGTTAGGGATAATCCACCGCGATCTGAAACCTAGCAATATTATGATTGATAAGAACGGCAACGCCAGGATAATGGACTTTGGCATTGCCCGTTCTGTCAAAGAGAAAGGGATTACAGGTGCCGGAGTGATGATCGGAACCCCTGAATACATGTCTCCGGAACAAGCCGAAACCAAAGAAGTCGATAATCGTACAGATATCTATTCACTTGGGGTGATTTTATATGAGATGGTGACCGGGCAGCTGCCATTCGAGGGTGATACACCTTTAAGCATAGCCATGAAACATAAAGGTGAGACACCCAAAGACCCCAGGGAATTGAATGCTCAGATTTCGCTTGATCTAAGCCAGCTTATTCTCAAGTGCTTGCAGAAGGAAAAAGCGAACAGGTATCAAGATGCCAAAGAACTGTGCTCTGAACTGGAGAGAATTGAGCAGGGGCTTCCCACCACTGACCGGATCATCCCCAAGAAGAAACCTCTCACTTCGCGTGAAATCACAGTCCGGCTCAATACGAAAAAGCTCTTGATTCCCGCTGCAGCGCTATTGGGCATCATCATCGCAGTCATTATCATTTGGAGAATCCTCCCCCAAAAAAGCTCTATTCCTGAAGTGTATGATAAGCCTACACTAGCTGTCCTGTACTTTGAAAACAATACGGGTGATGAAAAATTGGGTCAATACCGCAAGGGGATTTCCGATCTCCTGATCACAGACCTCTATCAGTCCCAGCACATTAACGTTGTTAGAGGAGATAAACTCTTTGATATCCTCAAGAAATTGGGTCTAGAGGAGGCCCACACTTACTCTGCTGCGGACTTGAAAAAAGTGGCTGTCGCAGGAAAGGCGACCCATATCTTGCAGGGAAACTACACCAAAGCAGGCGAGAGCTTCAGGCTTAATTACACCATCCTTGATACCAACACCGACAAAGTCATTGGCTCTCAGAGAATTGAGGGAGAAGGAGAAAAGAGCATATTCACTATGGTGGATGAACTGACCAGAAAGATCAAAGCCGACCTGAAGCTCTCCAAGCAGCAAATAGCAAGTGACATCGACAAAGAAGCAGGTGCCATGTTAACCAGCTCCCCGGAAGCTCTGAAGCTTTACACCGAGGCCAGACGCTTACATATGAATAATGAATACCGGAAAAGCATCGATATCATGAATAAAGCGATTGCCATCGATCCCGAATTCGCCATGGCCTACAGGTCCTTGGCAGTGAGTCACAGCAACATGTATCTTTTTGAGGAAAGTACGAAATACCTGAAAATGGCCATTAACCTTTCGGATCGCCTGTCGGATAGAGACAGATATAATATTCTTGGCAGTTTTTATCAAAGATCCCAAAACACTCATGACCAAGCCATAGAAGCGTTCACCAAATTGTTGGCGATATATCCCGATGATTCCTTGGCCCTGGGAAATATTTCCGTCATCTATTCCGGCCTCAACGAATATGAGAAAGCCCTTGAATACGGTCTAAAAGACATCCAATACGGAGAGGACTCCTCCTTGGCGTATACAAATTTAGCTGACACATACAAGGCTCTGCAAAAGTATCAAGAGGCTCACGAGCTTCTGGAAGGCTATCTCACGAAAATTTCTGACAATGAAGAGGTTCATCGATCACTGGCAGATAATTATATTGCCCAAGGTCAATTGGAATTGGCCATGGCCGAGGCAGAAAAAGCTTCTGCTATCAATCCCAAAGATTACCGGAACCTCAGACTAAAAGGAGATATTCACCTCTATCAGGGGAATCTATTTAAAGCGGAAGAAGAATACCAAAGGATGCTGGAGATAAGAGAGCCTGCGGCCGCAGGATACAGGTTGTGGCGATTGATAACCCTAAGTTTTGCGCAGGGAAAATTCACCAGAGCGATAGACTTGTTAAAGCTTATACTCGATCTCTCGAAACAGGTACGGCAGAATGTATGGGAAGCTCTTTTCTTGAATTATTTTGCGCGAGCGAAGTCCATGGTGGGAGATTACGCAGGGGCGCTCAAAGAGTGCGATTCGGCTTGGGATAAAGCCATAGAGGCGGACTTTCCCAGAGCTCAAAGAGATGCACTCTATATAAAAACCCAAGTTTATCTAAAGATGGGCGCCCTTCAGGAAGCCCAGCAAACGGCTGATGAGCTCAGCCTTTTTATTGAAGGCGGTATATTTAAAAAGATCATCCGGATGTACTACAACCTGCAGGGAAGAATCGAACTGGAAAAGAAAAACTACTCTGATGCTATTAACCATTTCCAGAAAGCGATAGCTCTATTGTATGGCGGCTCTCGTACCCATCGGGCAGATTTTATTGATTCTCTGGCGCAGGCCTATTATAGGTCTGGAGATCTGGAAAAGGCTCGAGTAGAGTACGAAAAAATAAGCATGATGACATCCGGAAGATTAGGTTATGGAGCCATTTATACCAAGAGTTTCTTCATGCTGGGAAAAATCTACGAACAGACTGGCCAAAACACCAAAGCCATAGAGCATTACGAGAAATTCCTCGACCTCTGGAAGGATGCCGATCCAGGGATATCTGAGGTGGAAGGTGCGAGGAAAAGGCTTGCGGGGTTGAGAATTAAGAATCCATGAAATTCCCTTGTGTCGCCGAACAATTATGTTAACTCGCACTTCCTCCCAGGGGCAGAAAGAGCCTGAAAGAACTCATCCCATTGATTTCATACAGATATCCAATTTGTTGAATTAAAACGGGGTAAAATAGCCATTTATCATCCCAAAACGGCAACAAATAAATCCAATCATGCTGATAAATAATAAAAATTGGGATAGAAAAATAAAAGGATTTATAATTTTATATCATGACATAATTTCATTGGCCCATAAGCGGTCCAGAAAAGTCTGCCAGGGCAGTATCAAAATGTCATCACTTGTTTTTCTTGGGCGAGGATCCATTGTCACAAGCAAGCACTTGGTTTTATGTTCCTCTTTGAATGCTCTTAGCCCCTTCAAGTGTCTGTCGCGGGCTTGAGCTGTCGACTTAATCTCGATAGCCACTTCATTTTGGCCCAAAATCAAATCCACTTCGAATTGAGATGCCGTACGCCAATAGTAGACAGGATAATTAAGTACTGAATAACTTGAATGGGCCAGTACTTCAAGAGTGATGAATTGTTCAAATGCCCTGCCAAAAAGTTCCGATCCCATCTGGACCTCTCCTCTCTTGGCCAGGTATGATACGATTCCGACATCAAAGAAAAGGAATTTGGGTGCTCCGATCAATCGCCGTTTTACCTTCTTCCTGTAGGCAGGAACATATCTTCCGATCAGAGTATCTTCTAAGATTTGAAAATACCCCTTCACCGTCGGAGCACTGACGCCACATTCACTGGCTATATTATTGAAATTGATTATCTCTCCATTTGAAATAGCGGCCACCTCTAAAAAACGATTGAAGGCAGGAATATTTCGAGTGGCAGCCTCGGCAACGATCTCTTCTTTTAGATATTCACCAACATATGCTTGAATAAGCTTCTCAGGGTGATTGCTGAGAAAATACCGTGGAATCATGCCTTGATTCAAGGCTTTGACTAGGGAAAAATCAGTGACCTCTGGATAGACGAGTGGAAAAAGCTTGTACCGAACTGCCCGACCGCCAAGTAGATTTCCGGAGCTCCTTTTCAATTTTCGGGGACTTGACCCACACAGGATAAAACGGAGTCTTTTATTCTCAATTAACCAGTGAACTTCATCAAGAAGATCAGGGATTTTTTGAACTTCGTCGATAATTATGGGTTCCTTCTGCGTTTCCCCAGTTAATCCATGCGCTTCACATTCTTGTCGAAGGATCGTGGGCTCAGACAACAATTGTCGATACACGTCAGAAAGTAATAAATCATAATACACAGCCTTGGGGAAACGAGTCTTTAAAAGAGTGCTTTTTCCAGTTTGCCGGGGGCCCCAAAGAAAACAACTTTCTTGGGAACTGAGACTCAAATCTAATATTCTGTCATACATATAATTACGATATCAGTTTTAGATTATCATGTAAATCTAAAATTAACCTTTAATTTATCATATAAATTGGGAGTATACTTTTATAAAACGTGTAGTTTTAAGAGGATAAAGAAATGGCACGCCAATAAGGTTTTCTATAGAACCTTTAAAAATGTCAAATCCAAGGCTGAGGAACTGAAAGACCTGTTAAAATGCATAAAGGAGCAGATGATCTTTGCTTCAGAGAAAGAGAATAACTAAGAAATGGATCATATTCCCAGATCCTTTGAGTTCGTAAAAGTATACGCCGATTCACTGCGTAAAACTACACGCCTCTAGACAAATTATACTCGCTTTCTCAATTCATACGCTCTCTTAACCCAGCTTGATTAAAAAATCAAAATGAATTAGGATTCTATGGAATGGGGAATATCAACATGACAATTTCAGAAATAAAAAACTTAATCACTCCAGTTCTGAAAAAATACGGAGTGAAGAGAGCCTCCCTATTCGGATCAATTGTCAAAGAAGAGATCACAGAAAATAGCGACATCGATATTTTGGTTGAGATGCCAGAAACAGCCACTCTACTTGAACTATCTGAATTGAAAATAGAACTCGAGGAAATACTAGAAAAGAAAGTGGATGTCCTCACTTATGATTCCCTCCACCACCTTCTCAAAGATAAAATTTTACAAGACCAAGAAGCCGTATTGTGACAAAAGATTTGCTGATTTTTCTCAAACACATCCTGGAATCCATTGAACTCATTGAGAATTATGTAAAGGATACAACTGAAATTACATTTCTGAGCAATCAACTTCTTCAAGATGCCGTAATTCGAAGAATTGAGATCATCGGAGAAGCCATCAAAAACATCCCATATGAATTTCAGGATATACATCCAGATATCCCGTGGAAAGCGATCTCCGGAATGAGAGATATCCTCATTCATGAATATTTCGGGATTGACCTGAAACTCACTTGGAGAGTTGTTATACTAAGGATCCCTGAGCTAAAAAAGAAAATAATAGAGATCAAAAAGGGGCTAGAAGTAAACAACAGCTGAGAGAAAGCTGGCACGCCCGGAGGGATTTGAACCCCCGACCTTTGGATTCGAAGTCCACTGCTCTATCCAGCTGAGCTACGGGCGCACCCTTTATTATCAATGAATTACGCGTCTACCAACATGCTATATTATGTGATTGTGACCATATTGTGCCCATTAATTTTATAATTATGATTACTTGAATTCAATGACTTCAACTAAATACTTTTTTTGCGATCCAATCATGCAACTAACCTCCAAAATTGATACCACCAGGATGGCTAGTCTTTTGGTATTACAATAGGCATTGCTTATCTTCGTGTCTCGAAAAATAATCAGGATATCAATAATCAAAAGTTATCAATACTTGACTATGCACAGAAAAGCAATCTCAAAATTAATGCTGTTCTGACTGCGGATATTCTCCTATGGGTGTGTGGATTGTCCGCTTGCTCCAATGTGGATTTACTGAGAAAAATTGACCTGGCTATCGCCAATATATTTTTGCCAATATCCGCTCTCATCGCTCCCATCGCCTTTTTGTGGTACTACGAAAGGAAAAAGGCTTAAGAACAAGTCAAAGAAGATACCCAAAGCAAATTATGGCACTGGTGGATGGTCTACGCGAAATACATTAACCTGTTGCTCATCTCACTCGTTTTGGCCTGAGGAATAGTCAATAATTATTTTTGACATAATCAGTGAGGGCTTCCACTAGCTTCTCTACACACTCTCTCTCGTAATCAACAGGATTGGTCAGGGAAAACCTTAAGTGTCCAGGGCCCTTTGTAGGCCCCCAGGGAGATCCATAAACGGTTATCACTTCGCGCTCATAAAGATACTGAGCCAGCTCGATGTCACTGATTCCAAAGGCAGAAACATCAGCAAAGGTGAATTGACTGACCATCGATCTTGGGCATTCGATTAAGGGAACTTCTTTCAGCGCATCACACAGAATATCGAGATTTAACTTATAGTTTTTAAGAACCTCATGAGTGTAATCTTCTCTGAATGGTAAAGTAAGAGCAGCCAAAGCACCCCACTGACTGAATGACGGCGCATGGCATCCAGCTCCCCAACCGTGAACAAATTTCAGGACTTCCAGTATTTTGGGATTGGCAACGAGCCAGCCCACTCGAAAACCTGACATGTGATAATTCTTGGTCACTCCCTGCACAGTGATGATCCGGTCCTTCATATCCGGAAGTGCGCCCAGGCTGCGGAATTGAAGTGTCTTGGCAAACCTTTCACTAAAATCGAGTCTCTCATAGCACTCGTTCGAGAAAACAAGCAGATCGTATTTATTGGCAAGCTCTGCTATCGCCTTCAGATCGCTGTCTGAGTAAACGTAACCAGTGGGGTTATTAGGATTGCAGAAAATAAACATTTTTGTCTTATTTGAAATCCTGCTCTCAAGCACATCGGGATCAAAATACCATCTCGTTTCATCAATAACGCCTTTTCTTTCCTTAAGAGGGACCCATACTATGTCGGCAGATCTTGATTTAACGTAGCCTCTGTTGGTCACAAAATCTGGATCGATCAGCAACACCTCGTCTCCAGGATTAAGAAAAGCCATAACTACAAGCTGTATACCTGGTCCTATTCCCCCGACAACCAGTATTTCGGACATAGGATCCGCTTCAATTCCATTTTCCTTCTTTAGTTTTTCTGAAATTCTCAACGGAAGATCCCCAGGGTAATCCCAATACGTCGTTCGACGCTCCTCGAGTGCTTTTATAGTTGCATCAATGACTTTCAGCTGAAGAGGTATTTTCAAGTATTTCCCAACACCGATATCGTAACCCTTAATACCGGAGATGCCAGCCCTCAGATCTTTAGCATCCCAGATCCATTGGGCAAAGCGATCGTCGCTTTCAAGGATATCCTCGATGCCGATATCAATACTGCCCATCAGCGTTTTTCCTTTTTGCTTTGAAGATTCCAATTCACTAGATGCGATATTGGTTTGTGGATTGGCAGGTTTTGCAGGCCTTTCTTCTTTAAACCCGGCTTTCTTTCTCAAAGATATTCACCTCATTAGTAATCCAACTCCTAAAATCAAATCCCTGGCCAAATTTGAAGCTTTCTTTCATTTAATTCACTGGCATAAGACCATCAAAAGAAAAATCTAACACCAGCTCGTACTGCTCGGGGCAGGGTTAAAGCAGTCGGAGTTTCAAAATTCGGGCCAGCGACATCAAGAACAGATGTGGGAACGCTTCGGTTAAAGAGGTTGAATGCGTCAGCAAAGATACCGATCCGGAATCTGTCTTTAAAGCGGAACTGTTTTTCCAGTCTAATATCCAAAGTAACATAAGCGTCAAGACGCCGGGATCCGTTTTCTTCTGTCATAATATTGATCAATCCTTGGGGCAAAAACACTGGAAGCATACGGGTATAAGTTGTTCCTGTGATATAGGAAAAATTCACACTCAGGGAGAAGTCGAGAGGAAGGATAGCTGCTCCCTGCAATTTGAACATATGCGTCGGATCTTGAAATGGACGGCCATCCAGGTTGATCTGATAGTTCGGATCAGAAAATATAGAACCAGTCTGATCAGAGGCCTGGCTGCCTCCATAGGTGTTGGCGATTGTCCCTCTTGACTTTGAATAGACATAGGAGGCAAGAAGCATCCAATTGTTGGAAAAGCGTTTGTGCAAGACCACTTCTAGGGCTTGATATTTCCGTTTGGGATCAACGATAACCGAATCGTAGGTCCCGTCGTTTTTGGGATTTGTGTACAAGAGCTGAAGCTGACCGGGATTGGTCTGTCCGTAAATCGTATACACTGCACCTGTTTCGGGATCTGGTGTTTGGAAGGGAACATAATTCGCAACAGTATTGACATCAAAAATCAGGTTTTTCATATTCCGCCAGATGTAATTGACTGAAAGAGATAAGTCCTTCACCAGTTCACGATCAATGCCTACTGTGAATTCCTCCTGCCTGGGGTGTTTGATGTTGGGATCTATCGTAGTGAAGCCTCCGAGCGTCAGTCTGAGATATTCAAAGTATCCAAAGGGAGGGACATAAATATTGAGAACTTGATCATACCAAATATCATCGACCTTTTTGAAATTGCTGCTCTTCATCCCCGCGTAGTACCAACCATAATGCGCCTTGATGACAGTCCTATTATCTCCCCAGGGATCGAAGCTAAATCCTATCCGGGGAGCCAGTCCTGATGTCTTATATATTGTGTCACCAGATTTATTACCGATTCCACGATAGATATTGAGCCTCAAACCCGGATTGATCACCAGCCTTTTGCTCACTTTCCAAGAATCCTGGATATAGAACGAAAGAGTCCGATTCGTGGTGTCGGAATCAAGCCCTTGCCAATCAATCCGTAGAAAAGGGGATCCCATGGAATCTTGAAAAAAAGAGCCTCCGTTAAACCCGACAGCAAAAGCGGATGTACCTGATGAGTAATAGAATCCTAACTTAAAATCATGACTTCCCAAAAATTTCTCTATGTAATGGGAAAGCGCAGCGCTAGCTGTCGTCCTTTTGATTTTGGCATCGACAAAGGAAGAGCTGTTGACGGTAGTCATACCTGTTACTATGTCAGCACGTCCAGAGACATCTCTCCCCTGTTTTCCATCCCCTAAGGCTGTGTAATAGAATCCAGCAATTTTGCCTTCCAGGAATGTCGAATCCGAAAAGATATGAAAAAGGCTGAGATTCAAAATGCGCTGTTTATCATCCTGCTGCGATGCCGCTTCAAAACTGATTTGTGCGCCTCCTAGATTTGTATATTTTAAAGGTTCATAGGCAAAATAAGCTTGAAGTCTGGTCTTCGAGGTAGCTTGCGCTGTCAACTTGAAGAAAAAGTTGTCACGCTTCCAGCCAGCAGGATCAGGATAACCGGTTACCTGCTGCTCTCGGTCAAAACGTCTGTATCCTGCGAAGAACCACAATCGATCCTTGATGAAAGGCCCGCCCAAATTGCCATTCAAATCAAAGAGACTTTCTGCAGGAGCTTTAAGCTCCTCCACATCTGTGTTTGTGCTATTCCAACCTTCATCTTGGTAAATCAGCCCCACGTTACCGTGAAAATCATTTCCTCCAGACTTTGTGATAACATTCGCGATGACTCCCTCAACTTCACCATACTCCGCAGGTGCGCCAATCCCCATAATTTTGGTCTCCTGAACAATGTTATAGTCTATCCTGACTGATCCGGAATAACCATAGGTCGGATCCGCATAATTCAACCCATCACTCTGTACCTGGACGCCCGATCCAACATCGGCGCCGAATGCACTTCCCACTTGTTCTTGATTTGAGCTTTGTGTGACGCCTGGCGCGAGATCCACAATCTTCATAGTGACATTGCTGTTAGGAATTGCATCAAGGTATTGCTCATCCAATGTAACCTCGCCAGTCGAGGAGCTTTTAATATCAATGAGCGGAGTCTCAGCCACAACTAATACTTCTTCCTGAATAGCACCCATTTGCAGAACAAAATCTGCTGTCAAGGTTACACCGACACTGAGCCTCACACCTTCCCTTTTTGCAGGAACAAATCCTTCAAGTCTCACTTCAATGGTGTATGTGCCCGGCGGAAGGAGCACAAATCTGTATTTCCCACTTTCACTCGTAAGAGTCACCCGGGGACCGCCAATTAAATTTGGCGATGACAGAGTCACACTCGTTCCCGGAAGGGGCGACATATCCTCATCAGTGACGATCCCTTCAATGGCTCCTGTTTCTTTAGATTGAGCGCATAAGAAAGAAACACAAAACACAAAAATAAAACCACAAATTAAAAGTTTCAGTAAATTTTTGTCCATAGTTCACCTCCTGAAATATTTTGAAAATCTAAAACCCCCTTGTGATTCGGGACGGACAATCATCTGATTAATCATTATTGTTCTATGATCGATCATAGAACAGTATAGCACAACATTTGCTTCTGTCAATGCTTTTTTTCTGTTATTCTCTGCAATCCCCTAGCGCTCAAGATGACTTCATTCACTCAATGATTCAAAAATCAACTGTACAGCATGAAAGAGTGACTCTGGCAGTCAATACAATCTAATTATCTCAATTTGCTGAAATCAAAAAGTTTTGGAGAAATAGATAGGTGTGATGGCTTAGCCAACTAATATATCTTTAGCCACAGCTTGACTTTAATCTGAGAAATAATCTTCACTATAATGGTCAATCAATATTTTTTCTAAGAGACGTGCATCTCTTTTTTCGATGGCGTCTATCAAAGCGTTGTGTTGAACCCATGACTTTTTAAAAATTTCAGGACTGTAATAGCTCAGATAGTTCGAAGCTATCATGGTAATTTTCTCTATAGCTTGAGTCAGCGTATTGCAAATAAAGTCATTATCATACAGGGCCCATATCGCTTTGTGTATATCGTTAGCTTGATTGGCGAAGAGCTGGATTTTTTTTCTTTTATAGTAGTCATTGAGCTTGGAGTTCATCTTTTTCAATTCATCTATCTCTTTATTGCTTATTCTTTTTAGCAAACCTTTTACAGCATAAATATCCAATACCCGCATTATTTCCATAAGCTTATCGAAATCTTTCTTGCCATAGTCAACAACTTTGATTTCACTTCGAGATGTTATCGATAAGTATTTTTCAGAAACCAATTTCTGAATAGCTTCCCTCGTCGGACCGATACTCACATTGAATGATTCGGCGACTTCCCTTACTCTAATCCGCTGATTAGGTTTTAGCTTTCCGGTTAAAATCATATCTTTTACATCCTGATAGATCACGTCTGTATGAGTTGGGGCCGATCTTAGATCCTTCGTTTTAAATACCATATTTTATCACTCCTGCGATGATCTGATCGATCATGAATCAAGTCCGGAATAGTACGGTATTATTAAAACCTTAAATTGTCAATTTTATTCTATCCCTAACATACAAAATCCATCTTTTTATCTTGACACAAGATCTTAATGCTTTTAAAATAATGTTCTATGA
>Ga0180432_10007584_pt1 | contig 13734 bp, 9 predicted proteins | sample SS_ome_10_FD_132414 | JGI IMG/M metagenome (GOLD analysis project Ga0180432, IMG submission 132414) | Hypersaline lake sediment archaeal communities from the Salton Sea, California, USA - SS_1_MS_2 metaG | ecosystem: Environmental > Aquatic > Non-marine Saline and Alkaline > Hypersaline >...
CCGACCACGCCGCCGACGATCGGGTAGGCGGTCTTCACCTTGTAAGAAACGAAGCTCACGGCGCCGGGCCGGTTGGCATGGATCGCCGGTTGGCGGCCGTCTTCGGCGGTTGTCTTGATATTTCGCTCGGAAACGATGCCCGTGCGAAAGTTGGGATTCTTCAGGTCCGGCCGGTAGATCACTTTTCCGTTGGCCAGGCGATAGGGTTCGTAGTTGCGGTTTCGCGGGTTGTAGCCGCAGCGAAACTTGCCCAGGTGGTCCCACCGCCAGATGAACTTTTCGCCCGGCCGAAGGGCCATCCCCATGGTGCTTACCCAGCGTTCGACGGGCATTACCGACGGGGGAAAGTACCTCTTGTATTCATTGTCGTGCGATTTCATGCCCATGTATTCGGATGCAAAACCGCCGTCATGGGTGCGGGCGGCCAGGGGAGGATTCTTGTGCAGGGTTTCGTAGGAGGCGACCGTCGTGTTGTCGCTCTCCAGGTAGAACGAGCGGCGTTCCGGGTCGTAGAGATGCCAGCCGCCGTCGTGCCACGCTTCGGCCACGCAGTGGTTTTCGTACTCGTCGATCGGACACATCCAGACCGCGCGGGCGGGCAGACCGGCCGTCCGCAAGAGCACAACGCAGTTGGTGGCCGAGAGCTGGCAACCGCTGCAATAATAGCAGTTGGTCGCCTTGACCGGGTTGCCCCGCTCCTTGTAGGTGTTGCGGGAGGGCTGCGAACATTCCTCGGGGTAGTAGGGGCCGACGCGGCGGTTGTTATCGTGGCACTGCACCTCGATGCTGGAAGCAAAACGCCAAATGGCCATCGCCTTCTCGGCGTCGGTCATGCCGGGCAGAAGGATGCTCGACAAGATGCTCTCGGCCGAAAACCAGTCGCGCCGCCCGTTGATCACGATCCGCGGATTCACCACCTCGGCATTGCCCAGATTCTCGACCACGAGGTATTCGTTCGGCTGGAATTTAGACTCCAATCGCTTGCAGAAGTTGTACGTGTTCGGATACTCGGCCGTATTGAATTCGTCTAGCGTGCCTGCCACGTTGACTTGATACTCGTGCTCTCGGCCGGTGACATTCTCGACGTGCTCCTTGGGGGCCTTGGTCGGCGCATACGGTTTGGCTTTGCTAGGGGTGATCTGTGGTGGGCAGAAGGGGACGGTGAGGCTCGGGCGGCGACTGTTGCCTTGCCAGCCGACCGGCTTGAATTCCAGTTCGTCGGTCAGCAACAGACAATCGGCCATCACCGGCGAGCGACCGCGGTCGTATATCTCGACCAGCACCTCGGTCTTCTTGCCGGCGTCGATCGTTCCGGCCAGTTCCCACCGGTATTGGTCGGCGTCGAGGCCGCGGTGGGTGGTGGCCAGCCGATTGCCGTCGATCGCCACGGCCAACTGCCGGTCGAAGATTCCAGTGCCTTGCTTACCGCCCAGGTATGCCCGGATCCACACGTTGTACTTACCCGGCTTGGGGAGGGTGATTTTTTTGGAAACCGCGGTGCGGGCGATCCCGGCCGATGCTGTTTCGGTGACGTAACCTTTGCCCGAAAAACGCGCAGGATCCTTGTCTCGAAGCTTCCACTTACCCTGCAGTTTGAAGTCTTCGCATTCGACGAGCAGACCGGACGGCATTTGCAGCACGCCGGGCGGCGCGGGCTCGGCGGCGAGCGTGATACCCAACAGAATTCCAAGAGTCGTTGCAATCACGAGAGCATCTCCTACGCGTGGTGAGTTTTCGTTGGCTGATACATGATAACTGATATGGCTCGTCGGAACAAAACCGCAACATCACATGGCAGCCCTGAAAGGGCGATAGTCAATAGCCAGGGGCATGAGTTGTCCAGGGGCTGACGCCCCTGGCTATTGACTTTCGCCCCTTCGGGGCTCGGCGGCTCGCAGTTGGCGTGTTGCAGTTATAGCGGGACGACGGGAGAGCCTTCAATGCTCCGTCACGGCCTGCTGCCGCCGGAGCCATCGTTCGATACAATCGAGCAGGTAGTCGATCTGTCGTTCCGTCAGCGGGTTGCCGGCTCGGATGCCGTGCCATTTGGCCAAGCAGCCGCGGCAGCAGGTGGCGGTGGCGTGTTGGGCGATGAAGACCGGATGACCGCGCATCGGGGTCTGGCGACCGTCGTTGCGGGGTGACGCCGGAGCCAGCCGGTCGATGACAAACTGCCGGCCGTGCTGGAGGATCACTGGGAGTGTCTTGTCGTCCAAGTACGCGCGCTCTTTCGGACCAAGGCGGAACCGGCTGCGAAACTTGCTTCTGGCCAGGGCTTCAAACAGGTCGTCCGGATCGCGCATCAGACCGCAGCCAGCCATCCACTAAACACGGTGACAGCGTCTTCCCAACGGACGACAGGCCCGTCAATACTGAAGGTCGTAGGTGACGCCTTCCTCGATTCCTGCCGCATCCTGGGCGGCCTCTGCTCCCAGGGTGGTTTCGGTGTTGTACTTGGCCGGGATGGTCTCCTGGCCGCCCTCCTTCTTCGAGATCCTCACAAGGTAGAGACCGCAGGCCGCACCGGGCGGGTCCGACTCCGGGATGGTCAAACTCACAACCCCGTTCTCGTCGGAGGTGCCCACAGAGGCCTTAATCTCCTCGCCGAGGAATTTCTCCGGCTCGTAGGTCACCTCGGCGCCGCTCAGCGGACTGCCGTTGTGGCGGACAACGCAACCGAGCGACATCCGGCCGATCCTCGACTCCTGCCATGCCTCAACCCGGGCGGTTACCTCCTCGGCACTAACGCCGCCGTCGCCGTTCTTGTCGAGGTTTTGGATGGCCGCTTTCAGCGACGGAGCCTTGTCCAACTCCTCGCCCTTGACCACCCCGTCGCCGTCGGTGTCGTACTGGGCCATCGCCTCCTTGCCGGCCGACGACGCGTTGATGCCCGGAGGGTACACCCGGGATGGCTTCCGCGAGCATCCCCAACCGGCCGCAATCGCCACACCAAGCAGAACCACGCCGCAGCTTCTGAAACGCTGGATCATCGTGAAAACACCTTTCAATAGACACCATGGAAACCAAAGAAATGACCGATCGCTTGCGAAGTTAGCAGAATCTCGGGCAAACGTCAAAGGGCCAAGGCCGAAAAGGTCTTTTCAGCAGATGTCTTAATACTACCGCTCATGGTCAGGAAAACCGTCCAGCACAACTCGTTCCAGAGCTATGAGTTGCACCACGACCCTGTGCAGTAGGACTAAACCACCACCCAGGCAACCTGATAGGGCGCCAAAGTGACCGTCGGCGTGTTCAAAGGCTGTTTCGTTGTGCTCAGCAGGTCGGTGGGGCAACTCGGATCGATCGAAGACGGAATATCGAACGTCTCAGCCCTAGGACCGAGATTACCCAACACGAGGATTCTCTGCTGTCTATCAAGACTCGTCCGTATAAACCCGACCAGTGAGGGGCTGCCAAGCCGAACGACCTGCTGTTCGGCTTCCGGGTGAAACGCCGGTTGGGCGATTCGCACCGCCAGCAGCCGCCTATATGCCTCGAAAACCCTGGCCGGGGCACAAGCCGCGGCAGCACCGGTTTTTACCACGGCCGATCGAAGCTCCGCCAAGTCGAGTTTCCGCCGGTTGATCGACCGGGCCCGGCCCGTCCGCTCCACTCCGGCCGTGTCGTTGGGCGTGGCCACCAGGCTGTGGAAATACACGCCCGGAATCCCTCGCATCGAAAGCATCAAGGCCTGGCTCGCCAGGAACCGCGGGACATCAAACGCCGAATCGGCAGATTGGCGAGTATCGGCCAGCGCGGATGAATAGGTAATATTCAGTTCGTAGGGACTATCCGTCCCGTCGGCGTTTCGCTTCATGCTGACGTATCCACCCCGGGCCTCGACGGCCTCGATCAGCCGCTCGTGCCGGTTCGGCGGCATGATTCCCTCCAGAGGGCGGACCCCGATGCCGTCGTGCGAGGCCGTGAAATTAAACACCGTGGTTCCCGGTGGGGTCGGTTCCAACGAGTCAAGCCAGTCGACCAGCAACCGCCCATCGCCCGAAAGCAATGCCTCCAACAATAACGGCGCCAGACTGAACTGGTAGACCATTTGGGCCTCGTCACCGTTGCCGAAATAGCTGAAGTTCTCTTCGTGCGGCACGTTGGTTTCGGTCAGCAGGATCGTGCCCGGGGCCAACTCGTCGACTAGACCGCGGAGCACCTTGACCACCTCGTGGGTCTGCGGAAGATGGATGCACGGCGTACCCAACTCCTTCCAGAGGTAGGCAATGGCATCGAGCCGTATGATCCGCGCACCTTGCTCGAGGTAGAACAACAGCACGCCGACGATTTCCACCAGCACGTCCGGCTCAGCGAAATTCAGGTCGATCTGGTCGGGGCTGAACGTGGTCCACAGGTGGCGTCGCCCGCGGGAAGTTTCCACGGGTGTCAACAGCGGCCCGCTCCGTGGTCGGGTGACGCTCGAGATGTCGGCCTCGGGCTGGAGCTCGATGAAGTAGCGTGTATACGGCTCGCGGCCAGCCAGGTAGTCGGCAAACCAGCGGCTCTGGCGCGACACGTGGTTCAGCACCAGGTCGAACATCAGCGCGTAGCTCTCGCCCAACCGCCGGATATCGGACCAATCGCCCAGGGACGGGTCGACCGTGCAATAGTCGATCACCGAGAAGCCGTCGTCGGATGAGTAAGGGAAGAAGGGCAGAAGATGGATCGTGCTTAGCAGCTTGTCGAGTCCCGCTTCTTCGAGAAACAGACCCAAAGCAGACAATGAATGAATACCGGGCGAACGGACCTGGTCGCCGTAGGTGATCAACACCACGTCGCGCTCGTCCCAGAGCGGGCCGGGACGTGCCGACAACCCGGGGCCAAACCGCCGAACCACCGTCAGGATCTTCTCGAGGCATTCGGCGGCCCGGTCGCCATAGAGCCGTGCCAGTCGTGGGGCCAGGCGTTGCTTCAAACGAGCTTCGATAGACATGGCACTACCATGCTGAAGGTTCCGCGATCACGGCTCGGAGCAGTCCATCGCTGCATCGGTCCAGGCGGTTGGTCGCAACCAGGCAAGCGTACGGTCTTCGGCTCTTTGCGCCTTTGCATTGCCGTAGTAGATGAAAAGGCGCTGAGGCCCTTCTGTGGTGGTCTGTGTGGGCAGACGAATCCAGAGATACCTTTGTCGAGTGGGAAAGCTCAGCCGGGCCGACTTGATGTCCGGCTTCAGCGGCGTGGTGCCGCTGTCGGAGTACCAAACGATGAGAACCTCAGAGGCCCCTGTTCGTAGCGCGGCCGTGTATCCTCCATCCCTCTGAAAACTGTCGATGACGTGGCGATCCCCAAACGACCGGCCATTGTTGCGGGAAATGTAGGCCACGACCAGCTTGCGTCGGAAATCGCGGCCGCTGAGCAGCACGGTCTTTGCGTCGATCCGTGTGAGGAAAGGACGCTGAAGCACGCAATCGAGCATCCGGCCAATCGACTCCCGCCGCGTCCAGGTCCGCCCGCCGTCGCGGGACCAGTAGCGATACGTATCGTGCATCTGCCGATCCCGCAGCAGGCAGAGGATTGTGTCGGGCTCGGTTTCCAGGAGGGCCACTTCGTTGCCCTTGTTCTCGTCGAGCCCGGTCAGCTCGGACCGCACCGACCAGGTGCGACCGTCGTCGGCCGAGTGCCAGATGGGTGTGTGGCATTTTCCCACGCCGCTGGGCGGAAACGTTGCAGCGGCGGCCAGCAGACCGTCGGTTGTCGGAATGGCCTCGGTGATGTAGTAGGTGCTGTGGGTAGACGCCTTGTCGAACGTGGTAAATCGCGACCAGGTTTGGCCGTCGTCGAGCGATTGGGACCAGACGCCCGGCAAGCGGGCCGGCGGCCTCGCCGAGTATTTGTAGTCCGATGCCCAGAGGATCACCCGGCCAGTCGGTGTTCCCAGGGCGACCGGATTGTGGGCGCCGCGACCCGAGGGCGGCTGCCAAAGAACGGTTTCATCAAGCCAGGTCTTGCCGCCGTCTTTTGAGCGGCGAACCGCAATTTGGGCGTCGTCGGAGGCGTGCGTGGTTCCTACCCGGTAGAACAACAACAGGTCGCCGCCAGCGGTCCGTACAATCCGAGGAAAACCGTAGTGCACTTTTCGGCTTTCGGCAACGCGCACCGGTTCGGCCATTTCCATCTGCTGGACCCAGTGGCCAAGCGGCTCGGCCCGACCGTCGAGAATACAGCGGATTTCGGCCTGCTTCAGCTCGGCCGGCAGTTGAACCCGCAGGAGTTGTTGCGAGCCGGGCGGAATACGCACGTCGGCCCGCTGCTTCCACTGTTTGTTCCACCGATCGGCGCCGTCGGCGGCACCGGCTTGGCCGGCCAGTGGTTCGCCGGCAAAAGAGACAGCCACCGCGGCCAGGATGACGACTTGTCGCGCAATGCGGCTACAGCATTTCCTGAGAACCGGGTTACCGGATCCACGAACAGTGCCTGCTTGTCGCCCGGTGCCCCCCATTAGTACATGCTGTCTCATTTGCGATTGTTCCAGATGCCAGGCAACACGTCAGCCATCTGAAGTACGACGGGCCTCCGAGCCCGTCGAGGACCTGGATTCTTCAGCGACGGGCTCGGAGGCCCGTCGTACACAGCGTTCTCAGTGTTGGCTGAAGTGTTACGATGCCAGATATAAGTGCGAGCCGCCGGGCTCATTTCTGATTGCGAGCCGCCGAGTTTATCCCGGCGCCCCCAGTTTATCCCGGCGCCCCCACTGTAGGGCAGGGACAAGCCCCGCGGCTCGCTTTTGTCATTGGTCGGCTCCGTTTCTCGATCATGGTACGCGTAGAAACGGGACAACTCAAGAAGCCCAGCGACAAGTAGCGGCAGAGATTTGCAATGAAAACAGTTGACATAGCCGGAGTCTCTGGGGAGACTATTAGAAGAGTTGGGAAGATATGCAGTTTATGCGGGTTGATCTGGAGTTGCCTACCAGGGAGTTACGCCATGCGCAGTCGATTATTTGTTTTTGCGGTAGCCTCTGTGACGATTCTCGGGCTGAGCAATCCGCAGGCGTGGGCGGCGCCGACGATCGGTTTTGACGACGCGGTAACCTGGTGGCGATTCGGTTACGATTTGACCGACTCGAACACTCCGCCGGCGAGCGACGGCACGCTGGTGGACGGGTCGATCAGCTACACGACTGTGTCGGACGCGGGCCATCGCAGCAACGGCGTGGCCGCACAGTTTGGCAGCGACCGCATCCATGTAACCGCCGGCGGCGGCAACGAACTCGATACCGACACCTACACCAACGGACTGACGGTCTTCGCACGCATCGACCCCGGCACCCTGAGCGGTATCGGTAGCCGGTGCATAGTGGACCGCGACGGCCATTCGGCCCATGAGCGAGTCTACACCCTGGAGGTAGGCAACACCAGCACGCAAGGCCGCGTGTCCTGGCGGGCCTGGACGTCCAGTTCCAACAACGCTATCGACTACACAGAAGCGGGCTTGTTCGACGAGCCGGGGTTTCACGACGTGGTCGGTATTTTCCGTCCCGGGGTAGCAACCGAAGTCTACATCAACGGTGCGCTTTGGAAAACGAGGGCGACAAGCGACACAATGCTCGTTCCCGGCGGCACCGTGCCCGTGGCAATTGGCAACCGCGGATACACCAATTACCCTTACTATGGAGACATCGAGTCGGCGGCAGTCTGGAACCAGGCGCTCAGCGCGCCCGACGTTAAGCGGCTCACTGAGGGCCAGTTGAACCAGAGGCATGCCACCGCCTGGCTCCGATTTGGCGGCGACTACACTGATTCCAACACCCCGCCGGCCAGCGACGGCACCGCCTACGGCAACGTACACATCGATCCGAACCCGACGCCTGCGCCGCCGGAAGGCATGAGCAACGGCCAAGTGGCCGTATTCGACGGCAGCGGCGACTACATCGACCTGGGGTTGGGCGGCAGCAACGAGTTGGACACCGACGGCTCCGGCGGTTTTACCGCCTTCGCCCGCGTCTATCCCGATCATGAGGGCACGGCCACATTCGTCAGCCGGGACGGTTTCCCGGGTTATAGCACCCCTAACTATAACGAGTATCGCAGCTTCAGCCTCAGCACGTTCGGGACGACGGGTCCCCACTTTCGCGTCTGGAACAGCATGGATGAGTTCAAGGTCTCGGCCGTCCCGTCAGGTTTCTATCCCAACTGGGGCAATGAATGGCACGACCTGGTTGGTGTGTTCCGTCCTGGTGAGACCCTAGAAATCTGGGTTGACGGCGTTCTTGCGGGCACCACCAGCCTGAGTATCACCAGCATTAATCAGCCCATCGATGGTAACGGCGACCCCGTGGCCATCAACATCGGCCGCTCCTACCTGAACAACGGGGCAGGTGGCTGGTACTTTGACGGTGCCATGGAAAGCGTGGCCTTCTGGAACTACGCTCTGACGCCGCAGGAGATCCGCAACCTGGCCGTGCCCGAGCCGGCTACGATTACCCTTTTGGCCCTTGGTGTTCTCGGGCTTCTTTGGTACCGCCGCCGAGGGTAGTTCTGCGCCGGCGCGCTCTTTTGGCGATTTCCATCGCGAGTTTCCGACAAGTCTGGAGATGTCCCGCGCGCCACGAAAGGGGACAGGTCCATTTTTTAGGCCGGCGGTTTACCTGAAAAAAACGTCTCTTGGCCGAAAAATGGACCAGTCCCCAATCAGCCGCGCAAACTACAGGTCGCTTACGTCGATCGGCAGGCCGTCCTTGCGATTCGACAAGCGGCGGTGTATCTCCGGATCGATGGCATAGGGAATCGAGCGGACGGAGCCGTCGCACAAGGCGAAATTGCACCCAGCCGGGTGCGCGCTGCCGAACATCTGGAAGTCGGTCAATCCCACTCTGTCCTGGAGCGGCACCTGATAAGAAGAATGCAGATTGCGGGAGAAGCGGTGGGTGTCGACGTCGGAGCCCTGGTACATCGACTGGTTGTCGCCGCCGTCGGTGCCGGTAGTGTAGCTATCGGGGTTGAGGTATTTCTCGCCGATCATGTAGGTGTTGCTGGCGCCGTCGCGGACGTGGGCCAGGCGGATCAGCCGGTGCCAGGGCCCGATACCCGTGTTGAGCGAGTCGTCATTGGGTGGGGAGGGTTCATAGCGTGAGGCGGCCGGGTATTCCCAGGCATAGGTTCCTTCGTCGATGGCCGGGATATCCCCGGTGCTGGGGCCGGTCGTGCCGCCCGCCTTGTAGTCGCCCGCGTTTAGAACGTAGTCGGTCTTGGCAGCCAAGGCGGGGGCATTCATGTTTCGGAAGCCTTGGCCGGTGGACATGTAGTAGGGCTCGGCCTTGCGTCGTGTAGGGCAGTTGCACAGGGTCAGCGGTGTGCCGACGACGGTTCCCGCGGCCTCGAGCTTTTCCGACGACGACTCGCCCGCTCCCAAATCGTGGAGCGCCGTCTGCTCGACATAGGGCAGGATGTTGTAAATCCATCCGCCGGGCTGGTTCAATCCAAAACCCCGGTCCGGGTCGCCGACCCAGCGTCCACCCCAGCCGGTCACCGGGAAGTGTCCGTGTGCCTCGTGATGCGAAAGCGCCGCAAGGCCCAATTGCTTCAGGTTGTTCATGCACTGTGCCCGGCGTGCGGCCTCCCGGGCGGATTGCACCGCCGGCAAGAGCAGCGCGATCAAAATGCCGATGATCGTGATCACCACGAGCAACTCGACCAAAGTAAACCCTTGCGGGTGACACCTGGTCATTAGATCATCTCTCCGAAGAGTTACGTATCGGCGGGAAGTGTAAAGAGATCTGAAGTTCCGGTTCGGATAATCATTGTAGGGGAGTATTGCCTTGTGTGTCAAGCTCCGCAGCAAACCCGACCTGCGAGTCTGTTCGGATGGACCTTGCTTCTGCCGGGCAGGTTTGACACGGTCGATCTCGATGCTTAGAGTCAGGTCGGCGCCGCATCGTCCGTCGCCGTGCGGGACCCCCACGTGAAACGAACCTGGTTTGTAAAGAATCAAGAGCCATGCTGCGACTGGTCGTACTACTGCCGATCGTGACCCACGCTGTAATAATCGCCCACGGCGCCGACATGGACGCCTACTACGGCCACTTGGCCGAAGAAATGACGCGGTTGGCCTCCTGGCGCCGCCGGCAAAAAAACCGGGCTTGATCGGCTACTGGCCGATGGACGAAGGCAAGGGAAGCATTGTTGCCGACACCTCCCAGCCGCCCACCTACAGCGGCACGATGCGCGACGCCGCCTGAGGCGAGGGCAAAATCGGATCGTGCCTCGAGTTCGACGGAAAAAGCGGCCAGGTGGTCGTACCGGCCGAGTATTCGTATCACAACCTGAAGCAGTTCAGCCTGTCGGCTTGGGTGGAGCTGGCCGGCCCGCCCGAAAAGGGCAACGGCCACACGATTGTCCACAAGGGTTCCGAGGCGCCGGTCGAGCATTTTTTGGTGGTGGATCGGTTAGATATCCTCGCGCCTTGCGGTTCCCTGCTTTCCTTTCCAGAACGAGCAGAATGGGCAGTCCTCACCGACTGGGAAGTCTTCGCCTTCTTCGTGTGGGCAGCCGATGTTTTTGTCGGTAGCAACCACCGACTTGATTGCATGACTCTTGAAGAACTCCTCGATTTCCCGTCGCACTTTGGGGTTGTCTTTGACATCCGTGCCGACCCACCGCCTGACGAGTGCCTCGCCGTCCTCTTCCAGGATAACCCCGGCGGCGATTTTCGTCGTCGTCGTTTCGTCGGGGCCGTACAAGGCGATGGTGCCGATCGGGTATTGTGGCGGGCCGGATAGTGCGTCTTCCCATTCATCATCGAGTTCATCATCGTCGAATTCGTCGAACTCGTGGAACTCGTCATCGTCGAATTCTTCAACGTCGCTCTCGTCCTGGGCATCGAGGCACCAGTAGGAGTAGTCGTCAAGCAGTTGGTGAAAAGGATTGTCCTCGTGGATTATCAAGCTGTGCAGAGGCACCTGGCACTCGCCCTGGTCTTCTTGCACCCGGCACATGATTCCGGTGTTCAAGTCGATTGGCGATTCGTCCTGAATACCGGTGACTTTTGCGCTGAGGGCAAACCCGCCCGCAGTTGGGCCGTCCGGCCAATAAAAGGCATCAAAAGGAAAGGTGAGGTTGGCCTTCAGATATTCGTAGTATTGCCTCAGCGTCTCATCCTCGACCGGGGGCAGTGGATCATCGCTGGAGAGGCTAAACAACTCCGCGATCCGGTCAGTCTGGTTGTCTGGGGAGAGCGGCCGGGTAATGATATTCGTGGGTTGTTCGATTGACAGGGGGTCACCCGAGTCGGGCTGGAGGTGGTCTTCGTCGAGCCAGGTTTCCTGGGGGTGCTTGTGGTCCCGTTGGCGACGTTTCAGGTAGACCGGATGGACGTTTTGCAGCGTCTCTTCACTCCACCTGACGAGGTAGCCAATCGGAGTCAGGTGAATGATTTTGGAGACCTCTCCGGCCCAGCCGCCCAGGGGAATGTCGTCGTATTCGGGGTGGGCCGTTCCGGCCTGACCTCGGACTCGATCTCCGGGGGCGAACTTCGGGCGGGGGCCGTGTTTCCCCGCGCTCTCGCCCAGCCAAGGCCGCACGCTCCGCAATTCCTCGTTTGTGGCATCCAGGTCGAAGTATTCCGGATCGAACGTGTCGCCAACCCATTCCAACAGTTCTTCGTGCTCTTCGTCTGTTTCATCTTCGAGGCAATCCAGAAGGTACGGATATCTATACGGCCCACCGCAATCTTCCGGCGGGCAGGCACGCTTGCCTTCCAGGCACCGGGGATAACGGATATTTGCTCCAGGATTCAGCGTTTTCTCGATCGTAACGGTGTGCTCCCAGCTATCCCCGAAATCGTACTCGTACTGGAAGGTATCGCAGCCTTGCTCGACAAGATCGCTGAGCATCGTATCGCGGGCGTCGCGGCACTCCAGTTCGCCCAGTCGTTCCGAGTCTCCATACTGTACGCCCTTCACGTCGAAGGCATGCATGTGACAGTCTTCCCACCCCATACAAACCTGGATGATCAGGTGCAAGTGATCCAGCGAACAATCGTCCACCTGGACCCTTCGCCAGATGGGCGGGTGGATGTAATCCAGCGCAATCTTGAGTTGGTAGATCGGTAGCGAAGGGTCAAGACTCCGTTTCTGCCTTTTCTTCTTTTTCTTTGCTTTTGCTTTTTTGGCCATGGGTCGACTCCTGCGAACAGGCCTTAATCGGATGGTAACCGGCTGCACCATTGTACTCTTGAGCCGACGGGTGACAAGCGAGGAGTGCGCGGCTGCCCATTTTGCGAATTCAATGCAATCGCAACCTGGTTCCCCTTGGCTGTACAACGCGCCCATTTTCTTCCAATCATGCAACCCGTTTGGGTGAGCGTCAGATGCATTTGCGTTTCTTCCTCGTACTGATTATCCTAGGCTGATTATGGCACCGTCGTGCATGTTTCCAACTTTGCTCCACAAGATGCGTGTGGTGTGAAGAAGTGGGGCCGTAGGATTCCACGGGGTAACAGAACTGGCTGCGGGGCAAGAGGACTGGCTGCTCGTCGAGAAGGAGTGTTTTTCAACAGATTGCTTGGTTGTCCGCCGAGGAGGCATGTTATGAGTCAGTTCAAGATCGTATCGAGGGACGTGCTTTTGCGTCGCGATTTCCTCCGCGTAAGCACATTTGGGGCAGGCGCCTGGATGATGGCGGCGCCGGATGTCGCCGGCGGGGCCGCGGCAACCGATTCCAGCCAGCAGGGATACATCGATGCCCACGTCCACGTGTGGACACCCGATGTGAATCGCTATCCTCTCAGGCCGGGTTTCTCGAAGGAGCAGATGGTCATCCCCAGTTTCACGCCCGAGCAACTCTTCGCCCACGCCCGACCGTGCGGTGTGACGCAGATCGTGCTGATCCAGATGAGCTACTACGGGTTCGACAATTCCTACATGCTCGACATGATGCGGCGGCACCGGGGCGTGTTTTCGGGCGTGGCCTGGATCGATCGGGAGGCCAAGCCGGCCGAGACGATGCGGAAGCTGGCTGGCCAGGGTGTGCGCGGGTTTCGGATTCGGCCGGGTGACCGTCCGGTGGATCGCTGGCTGGACGGGCCGGGGATGGCCGCGATGTGGAAGTGCGGAGCGGACCAGAGATTGGCGATGTGCCTGCTGATCAACCCCGACGCCCTTCCGGCCGTCGATCGGATGTGCCGGAAGTTCCCCGACACTCCGGTGGTGATCGATCACTTCGCTCGAATCGGCTGCGACGGCCGGTTCCGCAAGAAGAATATCGAGGCCCTTTGCGCCCTGGCCGGGCACAAGAACGTCCACGTGAAGACGTCGGCCTTCTACGCGTTGGGTAAGAAAAAGGCCCCGTATCTCGATGTGGGGCCCATGATTCGTCGACTGCTGGATGCCTTCGGGCCGGAGCGGCTGATGTGGGCGACCGACAGCCCGTTTCAGGTAATCAAGGGACACACTTATAAAGACTCGATCGACCTGATCCGCAAGCGGCTCGAATTCCTTACCGCCGGCGACCGCCAGTGGCTCCTGCGCAAGACAGCCCGGCGGGTGTTCTTCTCCTAAATACTCAGAGTGCAATCCGCTTACAGTTTGAGTAAATAGGTAGTAACCGTTCACGGGCTGCTAACGGAATGCCCGGCATTTTTCGCACAATGTCGCCTTTCGCTTCGCGAAAGTAGCGCTGCTTTCGCGAAGCGAAAGGCGACTTCTGCGACCCGTGAACCTCTACAATAGGTATTACCGAAAAAGGGAATTTGTGCGAAGCACCCTTTGGGCCTTTCAGGCAAAATGCGCCTGTC
>Ga0180432_10007585_pt1 | contig 13734 bp, 12 predicted proteins | sample SS_ome_10_FD_132414 | JGI IMG/M metagenome (GOLD analysis project Ga0180432, IMG submission 132414) | Hypersaline lake sediment archaeal communities from the Salton Sea, California, USA - SS_1_MS_2 metaG | ecosystem: Environmental > Aquatic > Non-marine Saline and Alkaline > Hypersaline >...
ATCAACATAATAACGATCCGAAATCTTTTAAATGGACGGCAAAAGCAGAAGATATTTTGGAAAAAGTAAAACGGGCAAAAGAGGTTCTCGATAAGTGTACAACAGAGTGATACACTACACTAGATATTAAAACGAAATTATGGTCGGAAATCTATGAACTTATGTTTCGATTAAATAATTATGTATCGAGAAACAACGTTTCAAAATGCATTGAATGCAAAAACCACTCGTTCCATGCAGCAATACAGGTGCCAAAATGAAAAAGACGAAACCAAGTAAAACGCCTTTGAAAATTATAAGAAAGATCAAGGACGCTGAAAAAAGGTATTTTAAAACCATTGAACTTCTTAAACCATATGAACAGAAAAAAGATTCTCAAAAGGTATTTACCGCTGAAGAGTGGAAATTCACCAGTCAAGATTGAAAACGTATACTTTATTCATGGTGCTCATCCCGGCCCTACGTCATCATAGGCCGAGTGATTTACAAACTGGGCGTGGTCGTCGAGGAACGTCAGCTTCACGACGCCCTCGGGCCCATTGCGGTGTTTGGCGATGATGGCTTCGGCGCTGTTGTCTGCATCCTGGTCGTACTTTTTCCCACGATATAAAAACACCACCAGGTCGGCGTCCTGCTCGATAGCGCCGGATTCGCGTAAATCGGCCAGCCTCGGCTTTTTATCCTCACGCGCTTCGACGGCACGGTTAAGTTGACTGAGCGCCACGACCGGCACGTCAAGTTCCTTGGCGATGTTTTTTAACGATTGGCTGATGTCCGCAATTTTCTGCTCTCGCGTCGTATTTTTCGTTTGCTTGCCGCGGTAATGCGTCGGTTCTTTTTGTAAGCATTGAAAATATAAAAGCATTTTTCCCAAAACAAACCCACGGCTTGCGCCGCGCAGACTGAAGTCTGCGTTACCCGGTGAAGCAACGTATGTTGTATACCATTACGTAGAAGCTCAATTAATGAGCCGCATCTTCTAAATTGGGAACAATGACTTTACTCAATTGATCCACATTTTTGGGAGAAAAGCCTTAAAAAAAAGGAGGAGAGAGAAGATGACTACCGAAAGCGGGTTGAAACTCCGCACCAAACTCGAGAGCGCCAAGACGCTCACATTCACAAACGCCGCGACAAACGCCACCTATTCCGCAGGAGACATGATCGTGCTGGGCGACACTCCGGGAGTGGTTGTGGAAAGCGTCGGCACCAGCGGGCAGGCCGCAAGCGACACTTACCCGAACGGCCCCGACGGAGTGCTGCTGTACGATGCGGAAAAGATCGTACTGCCTAAACTGGCGGGCGCGGGAGAAAGTTTCTCGGCCGGAGACCGCCTCTATTACAACACTTCGGAAGGCAAAGTTACCGCCGTTTCGACATCGAACATATTGTGCGGCCGAGCGCTCGAAGACGTCGGAACTTCAGACACCGAGGTGCTCGCGGACCTCATAGTACTGACCTGATCTGATAATCCCGCAAAGGGCATATCGAAAAATGAGGTCATTGGTTAAATGTGATTTTCATGTCTGTGGAACAACTGAAAATATGCAGAATGTCATCTCGAATCCCGCGAGAGCGCGGGATGAGAGATCTCAACGGTCGAGATCCCTCGACTTCACCCATACGGGTTCGCTCGGGATGACAGGAAAGGGAGGACGGGATGACAGACAAGGGAACTCGGTCTTAAGACAATTTTCGACATTCACAGGTTTGCACCCTGAATAACTTCAAAACTTTTTTATGGAGGAAAAAATGAACGATCCTATTATCGCCGATTGGCGTGCCGTGGATTTGGGCGATCCGGAAGGACATCGCAAGTTCGTCGGCGCAGTTCAACATTACCTTACAAAACCCGAGCAGCTGCGTGCCAGCGCGCTCGAGTACACCACTCGAAGCGACATGCCCACCGGCGCCCGTGACGCCGTGGCGACGTTTATCGAAACCCCGGAAGCCGATTTCGGTTACGAGCGCGTATTCGACATTATCGATTTTACGAGCACGCAGAAGAACGGTTTCGACATCGTCACCGTCGGCGCGGGGCTGACTTTCGCTCCCGTCATGCCGGGCCGGAAGGCCAGGGTATACAAGCTTACCGGCGAGCGCATCACCGTCCCCTTCGACCGGTACGGCGGCGCGCTCCAGTGGGACAAAACATGGTTCGACGACGCCGAATACTGGAACATCGAGGACGCCACGCGGCATTTCCGCAACCGGTGGTTCAGCGACCGCGCCCAAGTCTTTTACGACCTTGTCAGCGCATCGAGGGCCGACAGCGACGTAAGCTGGAAAGGTGAGGCGGACGACACCAAGGCCGTCAGGGACGCCGAGACCATCAACTACGCCTGCGCCGACATCATATCGACTCTCGCGGGCAAGGGTTTCGACGTGAACCCCCAGACGCGTTTTGTGGTGGTTGCGCCGATTCAATTGGTGGCGCGTATGCAGAACGCACTGCGCGTAAGCATGCTCGACTCGAACTCGACGGGCGCACTCAACTTCAACGTCGAGCTGATAGTAACCAACAAGCTGAAAAACCAGGCGCTCGATACCGCCGAGACCGGCCGGTACTTCGTGTGCCTACCGGGCCGCAAGGCAAAGGGCGGGTACCGGCAGGAATTGACGTTGCTGGCCGAGACGGACATTCTGGCTTACGCCGAAACCGTCGCCGCATGGGGACGCTACGGCGGAGCCGTGGGCGATTCCGACCAGTTCCGTCGCTGCGCCACATCGTAGGAAAGAGGCCAATTGTCAGTGCGAAGTTCTGAGTTCTAAGTGCGAAGTAGAAGAATGGTGGACAAGGGATTTAAATCCCTTGTCTGTCCATGGATAATTTCGCACATCGCACTGACAACTTCGCACTAATTTCCTTGGAGGACAAATGACCGGACATGAATGCCAACTTGCCATTTGCGTGCCGTTGAGCTGGATGTGGACGCCGCGCGACTTTTTCACAAGCCTGCTCGGCATGGTAATGCCGTCGGGCGCACAATCCATGAAAGACGCCGGGGTCGGGAAGTTCCGGGTGTTGGTGGACAAATCGTTTCCACTCGACCTGTCCCGTAACCGGCTGGCGGCACGTGCGCTCGAAATCGGCGCCACACACGTCCTGTTCATCGACGCCGATATGACTTTCGAGCCTGACCTGGTCGAGCGGCTATTTAAAATCGGCGCGGATGTTTCGGCGGCCCTCTATTTCAAGAAGTCGCCCCCGTTCGTGCCGGTGCCGTCCCTGCTCGATCACCCCGACGACCCGCAGCTTATGCGGCCCATCGAGTTGCCGGAGACGGCAGGCGTTGTCGATTGTCACGTCGTCGGCATGGGCGCAACGCTCATTCGCCGCGAGGTGTTCGAGTCGATAAACAAGCCGTGGTTCGCGTACGAAGTGTATGAGCGAACAGGCGAGATGAGCGTTACCGAAGATGTAACGTTCTGCCGAAAGGCTCGCGAAGCCGGGTTTCGCATCGCGTGCGACACGCGCATAACATGCGGCCATCTCCGATGGGAAACCGTCGGCCGGGCGCATTTCGAAAGCTGTAAATCAGTTCCGAGTGCGGAGTAAAAAAATGATGGACAAGGGATTTAAATCCCTTGTCCGTCCATGGATAACTTCGCACTGAAAAAATTCGGAGATTATAGATGGGAAATAAATACACCACCACCGCCGCGGTGCTTGCCGAGATTCCCGGCACGGTACCGGACTCACTGACCGTCGCGAAGGTGCAGCAATACATCGAAGACGCCTCGCGATACGTCGACGCGCGGTTGCCGAATTACGTCCTATTCCCCGACATCGAATCGAGCCCGGGCACCCCGCCGGTTATCGAGAAGATCGCGCGACTGATCGCCGCGCACGACTGCCTGGTGTTCCTCGGCCAACTACGGGGCGAAGACAACTCGGGCAGCGAATTGCGTGACATCGCCGAGCGGATTATCGAGCACTTATTCAACGCAACCGGTCAAGAAGGCCGCGCGCTGCTCGACCCGTCCGAATACGACTACTCGGAAACACCGCCGCGTGAGGAAGCGCGCCTGACCGACAAAAGTCGCCCGCACCATTTCTACCGGGGAGACATTCGGCGGCGCGATTATCCCTCGGACGATGTCGAGGACTTATAGCCGTGCCTTTCCGATTCGATGTGAACGTACCGGATCAGGTCGTCCGGGGCTGGTCGGCGTCGATAATGAACGTCGGCTCCGAATGGCTCGAAACTTTCGGTCTGCACATGATCGACCGGACGCGCGAAACCTTCAGCCGCCTGGCTCACGGCGGCACGTACCGGGGCGTGACCTGGCCGGCGTTTCGGCGCAAGCCGCCCGCGAGCAGAGGCGGCCCGGGCGCGCGGCTGCTGGACGACACCGGAACGTTGAAATCGAGCGTCGGGGAGATATTCGAGGTCGCCCGAGCAACTTCATACGGCTCCGCAGCGCTTCGCATCGGCGCCGGCGTCCCGTACGCATGGCGGCAACAACAAACAAGGCCGTTCCTTTTCTTCCAGGCGCCGGACGACGCAACGACCGCGGCAACAATCGCGGCACGATTTATCAAGAAGGCCCTGGCTGTTGAAGGTACGGCGGGGTTGTTGAAAAACTCCTGAAACCCCGGAGGTGTCATTCCGAGCGGAGCGAAGCGTAGAGAGGAATCTCAACGCTTCCGCTTAGCTGGGATTCTTCATCACGCCGCCGGCGCGATTCAGAATGACAGTGTTGAGGCTTTTTCAACAGCCCCACAAACCCCTAATCCGAGGTGAGAGAATCATGACACTTGCCGACGGCGATTACATAGCTGTGCGTGACCACGTGGTTACCGCGCTCGAGGCCGATACCGGCAGCGGCGGATTGCGCGAGGGCGCCGATCCGCCGGTGAAAATCATTGAGGCGGAATTGAGAGGCGAGCCGCGCGCATACAGGGATCACGAGGCGCCCGCAGTGGCCGTGACGATACTCGGAAAAAGCGAGCGAGCGGCTTCCGGCTCGTTCATTCGCACATGGCGCGTCGGGCTGTTTGTCTACTGTCGCGGCCTGGACTCGGAAGCTGAAATCGAGCGCGCCATGCGTATAGCATCGCGCATCGAGAAGGTGCTGAGGGAAGAAAACGGCCCCGACCGGCAACTCGACGATTTGCCCGCAAGCATCGACGGCGCTTTGGGGGCGTTGACCGTCGTTCCTCAAAATGCGGAATTTCTTTGGGGCGCCGAAGGGCGGCGCGGCCAACCGCGTTACGCAGTAGTCGCAGCACTCGAAGCCCAAATAGAAATACCATGTATTTAGGTCAGTGCGAAGTAGAAGAATGGTGGACAAGGGATTTAAATCCCTTGTCTGTCCATGGAGAACTTCGCACGTAGAACCGATTAAACCGATTGATTGGAGTTGGAAATGAGCAAGGATTACCGAGAGGCACTTTCGTGCATTTGGTTATACCGTGACGCGGAATCGCCCAAGGGCGATGCGAGCACCACAGGCGGCGTGACGATGCCGTTCGATTCCGGCAGCGGGTTGAAACTCGTACGCGACACCGGCGACGACGCCGACGAGGTCGCGGGCCGCGAAGGAGCTTCGAGGCTGTTCCGGGCGGCGGTCACCGCCGAGGGCACGCTCAAGCAAACCCGCGCCCGGCCCGATTTCTGCCTGTTCGCCCTGGCATACTTTTTCGGGCAGATATCGAGCGAAGCTTCGGGCGGCGGCGCGTACAAGCACACCATATCGCCGCCGGCGGATCCGGATCATCCGGCGTTCACCACCTGCCGCCGCCTGGGATCGAGCATCATGAAGGAGCGCTTCGTACACAACCTCGTCAAGGGCTTCACGCTGAAGGTCGGCGACGCGTGGGTGAGCATGGAGGCCGAGGTGGCCGGGAGCGGCAAGCGCGACGTTAACTACGCCAAGGAGATCGTCACCGCCGCCGAAAACGCCACCCAGCTTACGCTTGCCTCCAACGCCGTCGAAGGCGACGCCGCCGCAGCGCGACTCGAAAACGTGCGAATGGCGCGCGTCAGGAAAGTCGGAGAAGACGCATGGACGCAAGTGACGGTCACGGCGGTAAGCGACGCCACTCCGGCGGTGTTGAGCATAAACGCGCCGGGCGGATCGGGAACGGAGGTCGATTACGAAGTGTATTACCACCCGGAGGAGGCGAGCTATTTCGAGCCGCCTTCGGTGCTCGAAGAAAGCCCGCTACGGCTGGTCGAGGCGAAGCTGGTGACCGACGGCCACTTCGACGGCGGCGACGTCACAGGCGGAGTATCGCTCGGCGGAGACCTCGTGTCCTGCGAGGTGCACGGCGAGAACGATATCGAGTTCGTGCATGTGCCGGACGCTTCGGGCAACCTTTTCGCTTCCGAAAGCATGCGCGCAGGCAGGACGATAACGGTAAAGCTGTCGAGGCGTTTCCGGGACATCGTGCGGCAGGCGCAGCTCGACGCCGGGGACAATATCAGTCTTCAGCTCAAAATCGAGGGAGCGCTTATCCCGGACGGTAACGGCGCGCGGTTCGGGTTCGACATGATATTCCCGAGCGTCGGGATAGTAGACGCGCCTGTCGTGGCCAACGAGAAAATACTGGCGGAAGAAGGCGACCTGCTGGTGCTCGTGGACCCGGATTACGATTTGGGTCGCGTGATCGGTTACAACACCGTCTCAAGCTACTTGTAGGAGGAAAGCAATGGCATACCGAGGATCAAGCGATAACAGGTTGATGATAGTCGAGATCGGCGGCTCGAAGGTGGGCGTTTTCTACCGCAGCCCGACGCCGTCGGAGTACGTCGCCTACCACCGCGACAAACTCAAGCTGCGCGGCGGCAAGCTCGAAAGCCGCCTTACGGAAACAAACCTGAAATTCGGAATGAAGGTGATCACCGGCGTTCAAGAAGGAGATATCGAGTACCGCGAAAACGGCGAGTGGAAAGCGCTCGACACCACTCTCATGCCGGAGGCCGAGTGGAAGGCGATTGTCGAGAGGGAATTTTTCGACCTGGTGGATTTCGTCGGCTCGAAGGTTTTCAATCCCGTCGAAGGCGCCGGCGACCGGATCGAGGGGGACGATTCGGAGGAGTCCGTCCAAAAAAAATAGTTACAGACGTCCTCCGCACGCTCAGCGGGGACGTCGCAAGTTGCGCGGATTGCGGAGAAATTGACCCGATTACAGGGAAATGGATACCGACCTCCGAAGGGCCTTTCGGATCCTGGGCGTGCGAAAATTGCCCCCACGGGGGCGATTTTCATCCGTACGCGACGCAAATACTCGAACTGTTCCTTCTGAAACAGGGAGGTTACCCGTTCGGCCCGGACGATCTCGACGTCGCCGACCGTATGATGCTCGGCGCGGTCGAGGTGGCGCTACGGCGCCGTGAAGTCGCAGATGTGTTGCAACAAATCCTTGGAATTTCACACAACCCCGAAGGACAAGGGGCTTAACCCCCTCGTCTATGAAACCGATGGAGATTAAGAAAAATGCCTGAGACCGCTGCAGAAGTGGTAATAACCGCTCGATATGAAGATGAGGCCGGACCGGGTTTCGAGCGTCTTGAAGACGACATGAAGACCCTGGCCGCAGGCGCCGAAACGCTCGCGCCGCTCGAGGAAAGCCTGACACGCACCTCCGAAAGTATGGCCGCTTTCCGGGATCAATACATCGGGGTGATGGACGAGCTGGCGGGCGTAACCCGCACCGCGCTCGAACACTACGTCGCGGGCAGCTACATGGCGGCGGCCAAAGCGATGAGCGCATGGATCGCAGGGGCGAAGGGCGGCGCGAAGGAGTTTGCAAAGGCAATGCTCGAACTGAGCGCAAGGGCCGTGCTGGCCATAGGCCAACAGGCGGCGGTCAAGGCGATATTCGCGCTGGCGGAATTCTTTATGTTCAAAGACCCGATGGCGCTGAAAGCCGCGAAACTGTACGGCGTGGTGGCGGGCATGGCGCTGACCGCCGGCGCGGGGTTGATGGCCGCAACGAACAGCCTCGAAGGCGGTGGAGAACAACAAGGCGGCGGAGGTGCGGACTACACCGGGGCAGGAGAAACTGGAACCGGAGAATCGAGAGGTGGCGGCATCAACAAGTTCACCGTGAATGTGCACGTAGAGGGCCACGTGGTGGATTCGAGCGCATTCGTCGAGGAAGTCGTCGCCCCGGCATTGGCCGAAGCTGTGGGTCGAGGACCGATTTCGGGAGCGCGATACAACCTGATGGTCGAGCGGGACTGAGCATTCATGGAAATAATTCATTCCGGCAGTGAGGGCACGGCATGCCGTGCCCCTATCACTTGAACAAAAAATCCTTTTTTTGGATCGGAGTAAAGCCAATGGCCGAGACGCCAGTGATTGTTTCCCATAACGTGTTGAGCGGCGCGGTGATAACCGGCGACAGCCGCGAAGGTTACCCGCTCTGGCGTATTGTGGACGGGTTGCGATGGACATGGTGGGAAGCGGTGAGTTCCAGCACGCATTATATATACGTTCTCGTGAAAAATCTTTTGCTAAACGGCGATTTCGAGGTAAGTACGGAGGGGTGGTTCATTCAAACAAACGGAGCCGGCGATGGCTCATTCTCACGAAACACAGCCAACCCCATCGATGGCGAAGCGGACGGGTTTATCGATGTCACTACCGCCGACAGCGGCATCAACAAGGTGATAGTGACATCTCTGAAGTCGTACCTGTTGAAAAAGGGCGGAACTTATCGATTCAGCTTCGCGGCAAAGGCCGACGCGACTCGATCCCTTAGATACGGCTTCGCCGTCAACGATCTCACCGAGGAATCCTCATATTCCGACGAAGACCTTGGCGCCGGCGTAACCGAGTTGTATGAGGATTTCACACCGACCGCCGACGGGGAATACCGTGTCTTCTGGCGGCCACTCGAGCCTGGAGGTTTTTACGTGGACGATGTGCATCTTTGCGAGGTTCGCGACGTGGACACCATCGTTTTTGATCGAGGCCATACGCTACAGGGATACATATTCGAGGTGAAAAAGGCCGACACCGCTTACTCCGACGCTTCGTTTACAGTATGGCACCCTAATACAATGATAGTATCCGACCAGCCGGTGTACTCGACTTACGACATAGCCAAGCGTGGGGTTCAGTGGAAGATAAAGATCGAGCCGGCAGGACTTCCGGGACTGCCCGCTCCGCAAATAACGCTTGCGTGGATCGGCCGACGATGGGAGTTGCCGCGCAACTTCACCGGCAAATTCGACCCGCATGCGCTACGAACCTTCTCGCATGTCATACGTGGCGAACGCGGCATCGAAGCGAGGACGCGGCGCTTTTCGCAGCGTATTTTCGATGGTGCGCTGCGTAATATCGATCCGGCGGATTACGAAGACATCGAAAGATTTATGACCGACACCGACAACGGAACGCTGCCATTCGTCTTCCTGTGGCGACCTGCCGGCAATGCGACGGACTTGCTTGTAATGCGCCTGGATCGTGAGGGGCGAAGCGTTCCATACGACGGCGGGCACTTACGCAATTGGCCCTTCCGCGCGGTCGAGTTGACCGGAGCAAGAAAACTATAACCGAAAACGGTTCGAAAAATCCCTAAGCCATCATCAAACGTAAAACACAAGGAAGGGAAACTTCGAACTCGGAACATCGCACTGAGAACTAATTATTATGCTTGAATTACCCGAAAAGCTTAGCCGGTACCTTTCTTCCGGTTCGTATAACCTCGCGGCCATAGTGGGGATAATCGTATCGGAACTCAGCGATCCTCAAAGCTCCCGTTCCGACTGGAACGCCTGCAACGCATTGAACCTGAACATCTCGACCACTCTCAGCTCTCAGCTAACCGCGACGAGCACCACTTCCATGTCCGTCGCCTCGACCGACGACTTCAGCGCCGCCGGCGTGTCCAATCCCGCGTACTTGCTGCTTACCGACGGATCGAATATCGAGATAATCGGGTATCTCAACACGAACCGGAACACCTTCACCAATCTCGCTCGAGGGCAATATGACACAATGGACAGAACGTGGCCTGTGGGTACCGATGTTTATCAATTAACCTTCAGTCATGGTTCCGCACCCGATTATGATCTCGAGCCTCAACCGCGCAATTGGTGGGCGCACCTGAACGTCGGCGGCGCCGGGCCGCCTTCGCAACGCGCAGGCCACGGGTGGGTTTACCGCCCCCAGGACGGTTGCTTCTACATGTTCGGCGGATACAAGCAAAACGGCAATTACGCCAACGACCTTTGGAAATTCGACCCGTCGACGAAGAACTGGACGCAATTGAATCCCGGCGGTAACGCTCCAGCCGCTCGTGCGTACGCGGCGGTGGTATACAGCCAGGACGACGACGAAATATGGGTCTATGGCGGCTATGCCGGCATCAACAATATCTTCGACGACACTTACAAATACAGCTTCAGCGGTAACTCGTGGAGCACTAACGCTAACTGGGACTGGGCTCCCGGAAGATACGGCGCAGCCGCGTGTTACGATGTCGAGCACGGCTGGATGATAGTCTCCGCCGGATACACCAACCTGGGCCAATTCGACCGCGCAAACAGAGCGTTTAACGGCTCGTCATGGATCGACAAGAAGGAAATTCCCGAAGCGTCGAAGGGCGGTTGCGACGGCCTGGCCTATTGTGACGCATGCTGGATGGCCGGGGAAAAGAAGATGTTCGTCGTCGGGCGCACCGTCGATGCCAATTACGCCGCGTTCGTTTACGACTCGTTCTCCAACTACTGGGAATGCGGCGAAATAGCCGACCCGCCCACATCGAAACGACAATGGCCCGCCTGCTGCTACGATCCCGTCGGCGGGAAGGTTTTGCTTTTCGGCGGTGAACAAATATCCGACGGATCGGGCACGAAAGACCTGTGGGCTTATTATTATCCCACGAATTCCTGGAAGAGCCTTGCGTCGTTCACTTTCCATTTGAGCGCCGACAGTTTCGGCCGCCACGGTTTCGCGTGGGATTCCGAAAACAATCAGGCGGTCGCCTGGGGAGGATGGAACGACGACACTCCCACGTGGCATACGCACGACGCCCCGATATATTACCGGCACTTCCACCGTAACGTCGAAGTAAGAACTCAAACCATGGACCTCGGCGAGGCGCCCGGAGAAAACGGCAGATGGGAACTCGAAGACGTTTCGGACTTAATCGGCGAAACCAACTCCATTTCTTACACCGCCCAATACAGCGATAACGATTCGACCTGGTACGATCTGGGAACCATTCTCGACGGCGACGAGATCACCGAAAAGCACCGCTACTGGCGCGTCACCGTGACGTTCACAACCCGGGGCGACATCAGACCAAGGGTGCAAAAGATAGATGCGACTTTCGACCAAAGCATCGAGTTCGCTTTTGCCGAGCGCGCCATCGGCGACAGGCTGCCGCTGATCAAGTCCATCGGCGCGCTTACCAGCTCGATTGACCCGCTCAAATGCACTGCCCGGATCGGAGGCGTCAACATCGAGCTTCTCGACACGAACAACATCGCATCGCGCATCGTAGCCGGCTGTTACCTTCCCGAAAGGCCGGTTTACATTAAAGTGGGCGTGATCGAGGACGATGTCGGCCCGCAGGATTTCGTCACGATATTTACGGGCATTATCGAGGACTGGGACTACGACGGTCGTGTGCTTAAAATCAGCTCGAGAGATTTTCTCGGGAAGCTCGAAAAGGATATCCCCGAAGAAGACACCGGCGGATCGGTCGGCCCGCTCGTATACAACGACGGAGGCATCGCGTCGCATCCGGTGGATATATTGCTCGACATACTCTGCAACAGACTCGACGTGCCGGACAGGTACATCGATTTGAGCAGCTTCGAAGACGTTAAGGCCGACGATTCGATCAGCGACTGGGCCTTCGACCGCACCATAAGCGACCCGACCGACGCATACGGGCTGTGCATCGACCTTTGCCGGCACATCGGCGCGATACTCATCCCCCGCGAAGACGGGCGGATCGCTCTCAAGATGCTCAAGAACTCCGAAGAGCCCGTCACCGCCTGGAACGAGGCATTGCACAAGTTTGGCAACGCACAGTTCAACTCGAACGTCAATTCGCTCCGAAACTTCATCAGCACATGGTGGCACTGGGACGGTTCGGGCGATGAATGGAGCGATTTCGAGGGCGCCGAGGTCGCCACCGACGCCGAAAGCACCACCAACTGGGGCACGCATATCATACGCACAAAAAGCAAATGGCTGGGCGACGATGCCGACCCGTACTATGGAGATCAGCTCGCCCTGGCCATCAGCCGGCGTATATTGAACATGGCCAGGGAAGGATTGCCCGTCGTAACCTTCGAAGCGGACATCGGCACGATAGGTGTTCAGGTGGGAGACGTCGTTCGGGTGCAATCGTCGTACATTACCGACCGGGAAGTCTACCGCGAGTGGCAAAACAAGTACAACCCCACCCGCGATCTCGAATTCGCAGGCGACCGAGGCCGGACGACCGTACCGTATCTCGTGCCCTATTGCGCCGAATGCGTCGATATGCTCTGGTGGGTCACCCGCAAAAGAATGGACATCGCCAAGGGCAAAATCAAATGGGAGCTTACCCGTTGCCGGCAAACGCTGATCGAGGCCGACTACGACACCCGGAGCGACTTCTATCAGGGCAGCGGAGAAAACATAGACCTTGATATCGAACCCGGCAAAATACGCCTCTACAACCCGGCGAAATACGAGGGCTGGTGGCATGTAATCGTCGACCTGGGCCAGCAACCCGAGCAGGACGGCGAAATAACTATATCGAGAGAACAGGGCGGAGTATCGAAGGTCTACGTATATATATACGCCTCGGAAACCGGAAATTTCGAGGGCGAAGAAATGTACGTCGGCAATATGGCGGACAGCGACGACATCGCCGTCAAAACGCGGTTCTACAAGATCAGCGTCCACCTGCAAGGCTCCCCGGGCAACATACCGAAACTGGACAGCGTCAAAATCAATTTCCCGACTTAGTGCTTCGTCGAGCTTGAAAGGAGTACTTTTATGGCTTCATAACGTTTTGGGCAAGTATTCTCCGATAGATGATCATAATTTGACAATGCTGGGAAAAATGTGCTAGATATAGTAACCTAAAGTGGTAGAGGGCTTATCGAAACAAGAGAAATCCAATGTATATTGATCGTATACCGAGATATAAAGAGCTTGAAAAATCCAGAAATGCCAAGCTCCTAGTCTACGTGACTGGCGATAGGCGAAGTATGGAGACGAGAATAGGCCAGGATGTATGGGATTTCTTCGTCCGGCATCTTGATAGCATCGGAATAGTTAAGAAGATTTCTCTGTTGCTTTATACTAAGGGTGGTATTACGTCGGCAGCTTGGAGCTTGTTGAATCTTATTAGGCAGTTTTGCGATGAACTTGAAATAATCGTTCCTTCGAAAGCTCTCAGCGCTGGTACTCTCATGTGTCTTGGGGCAAACAAGATCATTATGACTAAGCAGGCAACATTGGGGCCAATAGATCCAAGCTTAGACAGCCCCCTTAATCCTGAATTGGAGCAATTGCCAGGGGTAAAAGGTAAGGTTCCAGTTAGCGTTGAGGATATTGAAGGATTTATTGAACATGCAAAAGAAACTATTGGCAAAAATGCAGATTTGACTCAAGTATATATTCATCTGAGTGAAAAAATTCACCCCTTAGTACTCGGGAACGCATTTAGAGCACGGGGACAAATACGAATGATTGCCGAGAGGCTTATTTCTTATCAAATGAAAGACAAGAAAAAAATTAAAACTATATTAGATTTTTTATGCAGTG
>Ga0180432_10007587_pt1 | contig 13733 bp, 31 predicted proteins | sample SS_ome_10_FD_132414 | JGI IMG/M metagenome (GOLD analysis project Ga0180432, IMG submission 132414) | Hypersaline lake sediment archaeal communities from the Salton Sea, California, USA - SS_1_MS_2 metaG | ecosystem: Environmental > Aquatic > Non-marine Saline and Alkaline > Hypersaline >...
TCGCATTGTATTTGATATCCCGAAGGTGTAACGTAAAGTTTTGGCATACCCACTCCTCCCTCCAATGTACGCCAACTTACAGCGATCCCTACGCAGGGGTCGGCACCGTCCACGGCGCGACCTGTTGGGTATTCGTCTCGATGAAATCCTTCATGTAGCGGTTGAAGCCGCTCATTCCGGTTCCAGAGGCGTAATAGTCCCAGCTTGTCTTCGACGCGGCCGGCACACTCGCTATGTCCCTCCACACCGACACGCCGGCGGTCAGGGTATTCCTTATGGAAGTCTGGCCAGCCGTCTGCGGATTGGACGGGATCACCCGTATTCTCACGTAGGGAAGCCCCTTCCACTTGGAGTAGGTCAGCACGTCCCCGATGGTGCCGCTTGCCGTCAGTGAGAACAGCGGGCCGGTTACTCTGCTCATTCGATCACCTCCTTTCTCTTTAAGCTCCTTTAGATTATTATAGCATACCTTGTCTAGCCCCCCGGTGGATCAGGCGGCGTACCCTTATGCAGAAGGTACTTCGACAGGAACAGGTTATAGCCGCTCATTACCGGGTGCCGGCGGTGGTTTTCTTGCTCGTTCCGCCATCGCTCTTTCGACGCCAGCGGTAACGCTTGCCATTCGGCCACGGCCAGCTTGAAGATACTGCGCCCTTCTTGTTGAAACGGCGTTTGTGGATTGCTCGGTCGGTAGTCTTTCAAAAGGAAGACCCGCCGGCCACAGCGACGGAAGATCGTTGACCCCTCGACGCCATATATCTTCGAGACAGCCACCGAGCTTATCTTCCCGAAGGTTTGCATTGAGTATAGCCCCGTCGGTATCTCCATACGCTTTTATTATACCATAGCCCCTTTTGAACGTTGTTTACACCTCATGGTATAATAGGAATTAAAGGAAGATCACGATGAAAAGCCTTACAGCTACACTTCTGGCGGCGCAGCAAAACGCCCCCTTCTCTGTCCCTATCGTGAGAGCAGAGATTTTTAACCGCGTCGGTAGTGTTAGCCGAATATCGTGGGAGCTACTAGACGAAGGTGCGGAGGCCGATTACTTCAATTCCTCTTGTATGCCATCCAACGGCTCACTCATCCGTGTACGCACAGTCTTGGCAACCGACGCCCTTAAATACGATCTGGTGGAAGACCCGGACGCCGAAAGCAGTTACGGGAACTGGTCAGACTTCGGACACGACGCCTACGCGAACGCCTGTTGTGCATACGGCACGAATGTTCTAGTCTTCTTCATCGACAAAGACGACGGCCACCTTTACCGCATCGAGAGCGACGATAGCGGCGACACTTGGGACGCGCGCGTGGACATGGGAGACGTTAGTGGAGACGCGACGTTCCGCCTTGCCTGTTGCTGGAAAGATGCAGACGAGGCCATAGTGCTTTACTCGAACGGCTCCACCATCTACCGCAGCCGGTTAAGTAGTGGCAGTTGGGAGGCTTTTTCAGTTTGGTCGAATAGCCTTGCCTCGATTTCCGGCATCACCGTCTACTACGCCGGCGACTGGAACGTATTTGTAACCGGCATAGATGGCGACAGCCAAGATGGGATATGGGCAACTCTCTACGGCGATGGTTATTCTGCCGCCGTAGGTTCGTGGTCGTCCCTTCAAGACTTGATCGTTCGCGATAGCGCAGACCCGTACACGTATGCCTTCCCTACGCTATGCTATCCCGATGTATTCCGCGTCTTCTTTGTCGAGGCCCGTACACAATCCACAACCTACAACCGATTGTATTTCTCGCACTCCCTCCCTGCCGCTGATTATATTTCTAATCTTTGGCGGGAGCCGGTGCCTTTCAACCATTCATGCGAGTACGGGGCCTCCCTCGTCTATCGTGGCTCGTATGCTTGGCTTACCACCAACAGCCACGTCTACCGCGGCTCACTTCCCGTTTCGGCTATAGATGTTTCATCAGACATTGTGTCGCTAACGCAACGCCAGTTGCCCGTCAACTATTCCAGTTATCTTCGCCTTGAACTGGACAACACCGGCGGCAAATACAACGACTTCGATAAGTTGGGTCAGGCCATATATCCCGCCTTCGGCTACCATACTTCCGCCGGTGATGAGTATGTCGCCAGCCAGATATTTTGGATCACCGGTTGGGAGTTTCGTTCGCCGCCGTGGTTCCCCCTACGAGCGATATGGCCCCAGGGAGTAGAAGGCACCATAGTCATTTATGCCGAAGACTTTTGGAGTGTGCTTCACCGCTGGAAAGCCCGTCGCCCCTTTGAATGGGAAGCAGACGACATGAATATATTTCAAATGCTCTCTTTTATCTTCTCCAAAGTAGGCTTGGAGTTTTCGTCGTTCAGCGCATCTTCCGCTATGGTCAACACCTACCCCGCGTTTAAGATACCCGAAGGCTACAATGGCAAATGGGCCGTCAAGAAATTGATGTCATGGGTACAAGATCAGTTACTTCAACTTGGCGATACGGTTTATCTCAAAAACATACCTTCTACCGAGGCTTCGTGCTATACGTATGATAGCGTCTTCGGCAATGCGACTATAGTTTACCGTGGACACTACGGAACGCACCGAATGTCCCCCAACCGCGTCGAGGTTTACGGCGATACCTTTATGGCCGAAGATCAGGAATGGCCGGAGATCGAGGATTACTACGATGATCTAAAGAGGATCACAACCCCCGATTATGACAGCGTAGGAGACGCGACACTTCGTGCTTCCGGCGAGATACGGAAGGCTGAAAGCATCCCTAAAGTCAAAGGCTGGATGCAAACAGTATGGAATGTCGGTCAAGACCCGTGGGACGTGGTAACTGTTACCGATGTGCCTGGCGGTATCACATCTAGAGACTTCCGTATTCTAGGTATCTACACCTATTACGACGCTAGGATTGGCTCACAGCTTCAAAAGCATCTACTTGGGGAGCCTTAATCCCCCTGGCCCATAGCTCATCGAAGACACTTCGTATTTTCTCGATCGCCTTCTCATCATCGAGCATCACCCCGCACTCGATGTTAGAACCCACGGAGCGATTGGATATGTTGTGCGACCCCACCAGGGCCACCTTGCCGTCGAAGACGAACACCTTTGCATGAAGTACCCGTTGCTGCGGTTGCATGAGAACCTTGACGCCGTGCCGTTCTAGCGCGCCGGCTGTACGCCGGTTGAGCTTCCCCAGGTGCCGGCCCTTCGCCTCGTTGTGCATGATCACACGCACTGCCACACCCCGGTCGGCGGCATTGCAGACTTCCCGGTTTACGTCCTGCACCGTGCCGCTGCGCTGGCCCTGGTACCACGACCATTCGTACATCAGTACCTCGATACACGAAGTAGCGGCCATTAAGCAATCGACCGCTATTTTACGAAAATTGGATCCAAAATATACTTCGACCAGTTTAACCCTCGCAGGAGAGTAGTTTATGCCAGGCCAGATGTTCTTGCTCTGTCAGCGATCTATCGACAACGAGCAGTGATGCAATGCGCCCTTTTACGGGTGAAGACACTTTATTATCGTATATCCCCACCTTTATCGTTCTGCTGCTTGTTGCTGGATTAGTATGTGCTACGGGGAATTGCGTTTTCGCAACACCATTGACATATATACCCGCGCTGGCCCCCTTCCTCGATATCCCTACAGTCAACCATGTGCCAGTTACAATGCTTCCAGCTGAACTTCTCGTTTGTTGAAAAGCCCCACTCTGCGACGTTTGAAAGAATATAACGCCTAACGAATTGTAATACAATACATAACCATCTGTGCTTTGAAGCCCCCGGCAATATATTATCCCCCCCGCCAATGGTGCCGATATCCTTAACCGTACCACTATAGAAAATGGCTCGGCGGTAATGTTTAAGTGCGATGTGTCCCCGGTTACTTCAACATAGTCGTCAGTACCGTCGAGCGACAGTAGCGGAGGCCCGGAGGGGGCCCGGTGCCACACCCCGCCGGTTATCCCGCCGTTGACACCGTACTTTGAGAAGTCGTGCGCGATCACCCCGTCCCCTTCGTGCATCGGGAGGTAGAGGCCAGCGTCGGCGTACAATTCGCCCGACAGGAAGACACGCAACCAGTATTGCCACCCCGTCATGCGTTTGGCGGCTCCCAACCCCTCATAATCGGCTTTCGTCGCAGCGTCCATCCCGCGCCACAACCATTTCGCCTCACTAAACCGCCGCCGCTGGCCCAACTGCGCCGCCGTTTGCCTATCCCGGTGCCGCGGCACACTCCCCACTCGCGCACCCCCGTACCCCTCCTGGTACGTCAGAGCATCCCCGATGCTCCCCTTCGCCGTGGCCGAAAAGAGCGGCCCCTTAACGCGCGGCATCGCCCACCACCACCTTCGCCGGCACGATCTCCTTCTCTACCTCTACCCGTTCCACCACTTCACACGCCCGGCCAGGTTGTTCGTCGTGGTAGCATCGGTGATATTCACAGTACCCACCGTCCCGCATACCATCAGCTTCCTTCACCACCACAGCCTTGCCCAACCGCCGCTTTACATCTGCTACTACGGCTTCCGCATCCGCCGCAGTCTCGAACGACAAGTCTATCTGTACCCGGTGCTTCATATCTACCTCCACCTACATTATACCACGCTATTTCAACCCGGATAGAACCGCAATCTCTACTGAACATAACCGCAACCTACACCCGACACATGATGTAAGAGCCTAAAATCGAAGGACAGTGGTGTTGTTGGTTAGGCGATGCCACAGTGCTAACGATACCGAGAAGATATCGAGCAGGATTACAACCCCCGTCTACCCTTCCTATACCCCGTCTAGGGGCCTCATGCCCCCTCCACCACGTTCGCCTTGCCCCAAGCGCACCTATACGCCAAGATACGGGGCCTACTGCTTCCCGGCTGTCTTACCCCCCTCATCGGGCCGTTACGTCCATGCCTCGTAGACAGCGCAGCTAGGAGAAAACCGATGTTTGACGACGACCTACACCCCCCACCCCGCGGCATCACCACCACACCACCCGGCGCTCGTCATGTCCGCAAACCTCACTACCATCGCCACCCCCCTTTGCTTCTAACTCGCGCCATCCCATCACCGCCGGCGGTCATGCCTACCGCCCCGCAGAGGCGCGGCAGTGTCGGCTGCGGCCATCCACAGCCTTACGTCGGTGCGGTAAAGGCATAGCTGTCTGCGCCGTGGTAGCTTGCCGGGCGTCCGGCCCCCGAAAACCCTCGCTCTGCTCCCCCACTCCGCCGGCCAGTTCCCGGTTGCTCCCTACGGTCGCAAACCCGTAGACACGGGTACCCGCGAACGTGGTTGCCGCCAGCTTGCTAATTATAGCAGCCGCTCCCTGCGCTTCACCCCGCAAGGGGGCTGTGGCTCGCTGCGGCTCGCTGCACAGCCGCCGGCCCTCTAGGAAAGGTAAACAAGGTGAACAGTCCGGGCCGGCGGTTCCGCTTGGGCGTCCGGCTGCTGCCATTAGCTTCGCCTGGCGGCGGGGGCTGTCGTGCCTTTGCCGCTGGAGTTCTGCTTGGAGGTGCTTCGTGGGTATCAGCTTTTCGTCCTTCTTGTCCTCGGTGGGTGCCGGTGCGCCGGTCGTTTGCTTTGGCCCGCGCTCTGTCCCCGCCCCGGTGCTGGCCGTTGCGCGGTCGGTCGGGGCCTCCGTTGCCCGGTCAGGCCGTCCGGTGTTTTCCGGCGGCGCGCGGGGCTGTGATCGCTCGTTCGCCGCTGGCGCGTCCGGCGTCGGTGGGGCTGTCCAGGTGTTCCGCCCTGCCCCTGGCTCTGGCGTCCGTGGCTTGTTCGCCCGTTCCCGCCTGGCCCTGGTTACGGCGCGGGCCGGTGGTGGTGCCGCGGTCGTCTTCGTTCCGCTGCCGGCGTTCGGTGCCGTGTGCGGCGGTCGGGTGTGCCGTGGTGGTTCGGCGTGGTCAGCGCGCTGCGCCCTGTCCCTCGGTTTGCCGCTGTTCCTCGTCGGCTTCTCGGTCGTCGGGGGCCGGGTGCAGTGGCGTTCCGCCTTCTTCCCCGGTCGCAGTGGGGGGGGTGTTCCCCCCCCCACCGTCCTTCTGCGAAAACAGCCGCCTTATATCCGAACCCACGTCGAGACCCCGGAATGGGTGCTGGACGAGCGCAGACGAAAAGAACTGCGGCTCCATGATAAACAATGCAGTGGCGAGAATACGCCGTCGGTGATCCGCGCTATCGGTACTATCGCCGCTGTCGCGTCGCTGGCCGTAATCGGCTTATTCTCCACCGGCGTTATAGAAAACCCCGATCTGCCCACCGGATCAGCCAGGGAGGGCATATCGTACAATTCGTCGTCGCAGTGGAACCAATACTGGCTAGACTATGATAAAGGAGGTGATTAGAAATGCGGAGCTTATTCATCGTGGGTGTGTTGCTCGGTTGCTGCCTCGGATTGCTCGTCGGGTACTTCATCACGACCGCGCTGGCCCAGGAGCCGGAATGTCCACCGTGCACATGGAAGCTGGCCGGCGTCGGAACGAAAGACTGGCATCTTACAGCGGAGCAGATCACGCAATGCGCTCTATCAGACGCCCCGGCATGGTCAGACGCATGGTGCGAAGACTGCGCCACGGTAATCGAACGCTTATTGAGATGAAAGGAGTTGCCATGTTCACAAGGAGACACTTTATCGCCGTAGCGGACGTGATACACGAACAGTACGTGCGTCCGCCAGAGTACCAAGACCTCAACGAGTTGATCGAAGCAATGGCGCACCTGTTCCGGGAGAGCAATCCGCGCTTTGACCGAGACAAGTTCATACACAGGTGCCTACATGGGAGCGCAAAGTGAAGGCGGCTATGCAGCTACAGGAGCTTATCGACACCATCCGCCGAAACTTGAAAGCCGCCGGCGTAGACCCGAACGACTACGACGCTAGTATCGAGTGTCTACGCCGCTGCCCCCACGCGGAGCTTTGGGTGGACATCTACGAACGGTGCGTCAACTACTAACGGAAGGAGAAAAGGAAAATGGTAAAGTTCATACGTTCCCCCAAAGGTGAGGGCCGTCGCGAGGTTGACTTGGAGCGAGAGCAGATACCCGATCTGTGGCACTGCGCTATGTACCTACAGTCAATCGGTGAGACGATATGGAGCGCGATGGTGCTGGACACCTGGTACTTCGCGCACGACATGAGGAACCACATAATCGAAACTGAAAGGAGCAAGTGATGATACACCAATACACGATCGCCAAGCTACAGGTAGGCTACGATATCACCGTCTACCTGTCCCCCGTAGACGGGGCCGGCACCGGCTTTATTCGGCTGGCCCGGTGCCTCACTCACCAGCCAGAAATTCTACAGCGTACCGTGAACCAGAAGTGGTCGTACATCGACTGCGATGGCGGTATAAAGTTTACGTGGCGTCAGAACGACAAGCCCTCGGAAGACGACATACTAGCGAGGGCGATGGACGCCCAGGAGGAGCTTACGAAGGCTATCGACTTCTGCCTCCACATTCAAGCCGCTGCCCAGGCACTTCGCGACGCCGGCATGATCACGCAAGGAGACAACGAATGAGCGCGAACGAAAATAGCTGCCCCATGTGCAAGGAAGCCGTACCTTACTTCCGCGTCGTGTCTACTGAAACCGTCCAGCACAAGGCGTACCTCTCGACGGACGGCGATCTCGACTACGGCTCTAGTGATTGCCTCGACTGCGACTACAACAGCGGCTTTATGTGTCCCAACTGCGGACACGTTATAACCGAAGACGAAGACGAGGCCAAAGCCTTCCTCGCCGGAAAGGAGATAGAGGTATGAAGTCATTCACCGTGTTTCTAGCATACACCGGCTACATCCGCATACCCGACGTTGAAGCCGAGAACGAGGCGGACGCCATAAACAAGGCTATCGCCTTATCCGAAGGCCCATTACCACCACCGCAAGGTTGGGATGATGAAGCCGTACGCCGCCCGGAGGCTGATTTCGCGAACTTCGACGACCCATACGCGGCTCTCACCTGTAGAGACTACGGCTACTGCGCCACCTGTGATATGTATTTCGACCTTTGGAAATACGATCACAGCTTCAAAGACGCCGGCCATGAAGGTTGCAACTGCCGCACCATTAAGCCGGAGGAGCTAGACGACTGCCGTGAGAGTTGCCGTCAGCATCGGTGCCTTGAAGACGATCCCCTGCAGGGAGGTGATTAAGATGGACAAGCAGACAGCCGACTACCGCCAGTCGCAGTTCGCCCTCATTATTCCGTACGAGAGCGAGTTCGAGCCATCGGTAAAGTTCATCGGCCCTAATGGGCAGCAAACATACTGGATGGACATTACAGAGCAAGAGCTTGAAGCCATCCGGCGCATCCTAACAGGCGAAGACGCGCAGAAGGAGCAATAGCCATGATACCGAAGATATGTCCGCTATGCCTTCGTACCATGCAGCGTTCTATTCGCCGTCTGGCCCCCGGTCGCTCTATCATCTGCTGGACGTGCGAACGCTGCATCTACTGTGAAATGGATTAGAAAGGAGAAACATGGACGTTTATTGCCCCAGGTGCGGAGAGCCGTTCGACGCCTACGAAGTACGCCATGAGTTCAAGACTATTGAGCGTATCAAGTTCTGGCGAGGAGCCGGGTGCCCATGCTGTATCAATCAGCTTACGGTGGTGCCTACTCCCCAGGCCGCTGCGACTGCCGCCCTTCGAGACACCCTCGGAGACGACATCGACGCTATAGCCTCCATGCTGGACGATGTAGGCTTTGAGGTGGAGTTTTAACATGAGCTATCAAGCACAGTTCGATGAGCAAGGCGTCATTACGTGGGATGAGATAACGCCAAAGCCCGTACCCGTCGAACGCCTACAGATGGCCATGTTCACGGATCGCCACGACCTCTGGCCTCCATTCAAGCGAGGTGGCCCACGCCGCGGTAAGCCCCTCAACGGTCAGATCATCCTCTGCGACTACAGCGACCCGGCCACGGAAGGTTGCTGAACCCGCTAACGTCTCGCCAGGTGGCGAACCAGTAGACAGGGGCCGGTGCCTGGTAACGGGTGCCGGCCCCCCCTTTTTTGGCGTCCGTGGCCCCCTCCCCCAACCACCACCAACGTTTTTTCCCACCCGAAGCTACCCGCAAATTTCTAGGCGGCTCTGAAACGGAATGTGGCACTGCGCCCTCCCCCCCGCGTGTATCTTATGTCTAGTCTCGTTCTATTTTTACCCAGGTGTCCTTCATCCCGTCCTCCCCGGCTCTCGTTTTTCTGCGTGTGTTGTTCGTGTCGGGTGTTTTTTTTTCTGGTGTTTTTCTTTCCCGGCGCGTTTCAGTTGTCCCCCCGTTGTTTTTCCGGCACGTAGCACATGACCCTCTGGTGGCACGTAGAGGCGAAAATAGCCGGCGTGTATTTCAATTTCAAATCCTCTTGGTGGTGGTAGTAGAAATCCAGTCTACTTCTACTTCTACTCTACCTCTATTCTATTTCTACTTCTACTTCTACTTCTAGGCGTAACCCTGCTGTAACCTTTTGAGGGCTTGCTGATATTCGTGAAGCCCACCTAAAGGTATTGACATTTCTTACTTATAGTAGTAGTATTAGGGTGTGAAGGCGCAAATAAATAGCGACGAAACGACCGAAAAAGAGCCGGTGATCTACCCCGGAACGCCCAGTGAATTTCTGCTGCCGATGCAGACAAGCACAGGATCAAAAATGACCCGATTGACCCGCGAAGTGTTGGCAGACCACGGTATCGCCTTTTCTATCTACCGTTTCCGCGCTACTCGATACGATAGCAACACCCACACGTACCACTTCGTAGTCAACCTTGACCCGTCGTTCACACCGCCGCCAAAACCGGCGAGTGTAAAATAAAAAGGAGGATAAACACCCGATGGAACGTTTACCAGCGACAGTAATGTACGATCCGGAGCCAGATGATGTGTTGCGCCGGTACCAGGATCAGGTAAATGGCATGGTGGCCTACGCCGAAGCCCTGGTGATCCGCGACGCCGCAGCCGTGGACGGTGCCACGAACGACCTGTCAATGATATCTTCCTTGAAGCGGCAGTTGGAAGACAGGCGGAAGGAATACGTTGGGCCGCTGAACAACGAGGTAAAGGAGATCAACGCCCTTTTCAAAACCCTTACCGAGCCGCTGGCAGAGGCCGATAGCCTCACCCGGAAGAAAATCTTGGCCTGGAACGAGGAACAACGCCGGTTGAAGGCGGAAGCCGAGGCTATCAACCAACAGAAGATCGACTTGGCCCGGCGCGAAATGGAACTGAACGGCGAGATCACCGTGGACACGACGCCGGTGGACGTTCCCACCGATCCCCGCCGCCGCATCGAGGCCGACGCCGGAGTAGCGGCCACGGCGAAGTTGTGGAAGTGGGAGGTGATAGACTTCGCCCTGGTGCCGGATGAATACAAGATGATCGACGCCTCAAAAGTCGGACGGGTTGTCCGCGCCGGCATCCGGTCAATCGCCGGCATCCGCATCTACGATGAGGAGACACTTCGCGTTACCCCCCGCAGCGAATGAGGAACGTTATGATCATATCCTTCGCTTGGACTACAGCCGCATTGCTGGCCGGAAGGAAAAGCCGTACCCGCCGCTATTGGAAGCCGGAGTACGCGGCCCGGTTCAAACCGGGGAGCCTCCACGACGCCTACGATCGCAGCCCCAGGTATCATGGTAAAAAGGTTGGCACTGTGCAGATTACCCGCCGGCCCTACCAACAGCACACGTCGAAAATGACCGAGGAAGACTACGAGGCCGAAGGCTTTAAGTGGATGGAGGAGAACAACAAGCGGATCAGGTTCACGACCCCACGCGCCTTCTTCGAGGGATGGAAGTTGAACGGCCAGGTGGTTTACGTGGTGGACTTCCAATTCTTCCCGCTGGAAGGTTCCGCGGAGCCGGGAGCGGCAGGAGTAGTGCAGGGGCCGCACCCGGCCCCGCGGCTATTCGCATGACAGACAGTATCACCGTAAGAAAGGAGGCCATAGATTGACAGGAGCGAAGATATACCTACCCATGCTCCATTGCCACCGCTGCGGCCACGACTGGCCCCCGCGCCGGAGCCAGGCCCCGAAGGTTTGCCCGAAGTGTAAAAGCCAACGGTGGCAGGAGCCAAAGAAGAAGGTGCTATGAAGTGGTTCAAGCATTTCGTTGACGAGAGCATAATGGGTACCTTGAAGACGGAGTGTACCCCGGAGGAACGCGGCGTATGGTGGGATTTGCTCGAACTCGCGGCCCTGTCTCGTACCCCCGGCATCGTCCAGGCGAACAAGCAACAGGCCCATACCGAGGAACGGCTGTCGCAGCTAATGAACGTTCCGCTTGATCTATTGCAGCGGTGCCTTCAACTGTTTGCCGACCAGGGCCGGGTCGTTACCAAGACAGACGGCATCCACATAGTAAATTGGAAGAAGTACCAGTCGGAGTACCAGCGACAGGCCCCCTACCGCAAGAAGAAGCGGGAGAGCGACAAGAAAGACCACGGTGTACCGTGGTGCGACGGGTGCGACCGGCCCCGGCTGGCTTGTGTTTGCGAGAGCCGCGAAGATGATTAGATTGGGTGAAGCTCGGTCAGACGACTACCTGGAAGGAGAGAAATGGGCCAAAACTCACGCTTGCGCCTTGTGCGGTGGAGAGCTAACCGTCGCGTGGGGAGGCGCGTTCGGCTACTCCGAATACGTGCTACGCTGCGGCGTAGACGCCTCTCACGAAGGTATTGTCAAACGCGCATCGAAAAGGAAGGAGGATTATCAGCGCATGGTGAACATGGGAGCAACCCCGGAGGACATTGAAGACACCCTGCACATCGAGCAGGAGAAGAAGGAGCGAATGACCGAAGAACACGGAGAGAAAGTAGTAACCGCCCTCGACCAGTACCGCGGGATCACCAGCTTGTCCGAGAAGCAAGCGACCACGGTACTAACGACCATCTGGCGCGACGCGCCGCCGGCGGAGATCAAGCGCGCCGCGATGCTGTGCGCCACCTATGGACTAAACCCCCTCAATAAGCACGTCTACCTCATCAAGTATAAGGGTAAGGAACGGGTAACGTGGGCTACCGTCATGGGGATCGGCGCGACGCGGCTCATCGCCTCCCGCCGCGGCCCGGTCAACTACGTGGACGGCCCCCGCGTAATGACCGAGGAGGAACAGCGAAACACCTTTGGCGAGGTGGCGAAGGATGAACTACTGGTGATCGTCGTAGTAGCCGATGAGAACGGCAACCGCGCCCCCGGATATGGAAGCTGGCCCAGGGCAACAGCCGTCAAGGGAGCCGACAAGGGCAACTCGCAATTCAATATGGCCTCGATCCGGGCAGAGCGCAAGGCCCTTGAACGGTTGCGCCCCGGTGAAATGCCCCAGGCCGTTGAGGTGGTGGACGAGGCTTACATGGACGACCAGGGCAAGCCCGGCGATATCGAGGGCGACTTCACTGATCTTGACGAGGAAAAGCCGGGCCCGGAACCGCCGAAAAAAGCCGCGGTGAAGGCACCCAAACAGCCGCCGGCCATGATCCAGCCAGAACAGCTAGAGCAAATCTACGAGGCCGGGAAGCTCTGCGGTTATGATGGCCCGGCGGTGGACGCCTTTATCTGCAAGGTTTGTGGCGTCGATGAAGTCTTGAAAGCCACTACCAGGCAAGCCGAAGGAGTGCTAGGGCAACTACAGGCCCAGGCGAAGGCGGCATAATGGAAGCGATCACCCTCACCGATACGGCCACCTACGAGCCTCGTATGTTTGTGTCGTTCGACGACGACCAGCTGGACGCCCTCGACACATCGTTGGCGATGGCCCAACGCCTCCTACAGACCCACCCGGAAGACTGCTGCCCGGAAGAACGAGACATGGCCGTATATTTTCAGCACTTGCGCCATGAGCTTCATCGCGTGAGGCTTGAACTGGCATCTGTGAAGAAAAGGAATAGAAAGGAGGTGATGCAGAGTGCAGGAACAGATACTCTCCAACGTGGAGAACGTCAAGATCGGAGCCGCGGTTGACGACGACGGCAACCTGGTTGCCACCGTTAAGTTTCAGTGCGCCACTTCGCCCTTTGCCCTGGCGCGCCTCGTCCACTTCGTCAAGAGCGGCGGGGCCTTGACGTGCGCCTTCCAAACGCCGCAACTCGCCTTTGACCTTCTGCTTACCGAGGTAAAGCCGGTTGACGCCAGACCCGCACAGCCGGGGCCGGAGGCCAAGAAGAAGGCAAAGGTGAGCGACAACGGCAAGGGAACAGCGAAGGCGGCTGCAGAAGCCGTGGACGCCCCGGCGCCGGAGCCGGAGCCGAAGGATAAACAGCCGGCATAAGCCGGTGATCGGCCCTGGTGGTTGGTTGGCCCTCGACGGTACGGGCCGGGGGCCAACCACCGCCGGAGCCAGAAAGGATCATGGATTGATACTCTCGTCGCCCCCACCGAAAATGTACCGAAAGACACGCGACCAGGTGATCTACGCGCGAGGATGGGCAGAGGGCCAAGAGGATATTCGCCAGTCGGTTTACCGCCGGGATATGCGCGACCCCTCGCTGCCTCTCATCCGCCGCGCTATCAACGCCGCCAAGCGCGCCCTGCGCGTCTAGCGAGAAAGGAGAAGGTATGCCGCCGGATATCGAAATCATGTGTCCACATTGCCAGTCAAAGGACGTTGAGCCGTTTAAGGATATGTGGAAGTGTAACAGTTGCGGCCAGACGTTCACCGAGGCAATGGGCCGCGACAACGACGAGGTGCTTTAGCCCGTCGATACACCGGGGAGGGCTTACAACCCTCCCCGGCTGTACGAATGAAAGGAGCAAGTCGTGAACCA
>Ga0180432_10007588_pt1 | contig 13731 bp, 6 predicted proteins | sample SS_ome_10_FD_132414 | JGI IMG/M metagenome (GOLD analysis project Ga0180432, IMG submission 132414) | Hypersaline lake sediment archaeal communities from the Salton Sea, California, USA - SS_1_MS_2 metaG | ecosystem: Environmental > Aquatic > Non-marine Saline and Alkaline > Hypersaline >...
CGGCTGAGAAAAAACTTTTCCTGAGGTTTCGTCCTGCAAAACCAAGGGCCTCTGCGGGTAAGAACATTTTCACCCCCTCGCAACGCCTTGGACGAACCTCCTTTGCAGCACCGCAACCGGCTCTTCCTCTTGCGGCGCCCCTTGACATCCCGGCTGCACGTGGTATAATATGTGTTGTCGGTGGGACTCCCCCGGCCCACCGATGGAACCCGTTACGGCGGGCTTCGGCCCGCCGTGATGGGCAACCCCGACAGGTCCCCCCCCGCCTGTCGGGGTGCTTTTTGCGCCCGTGTGATCCGCCCTCGGAGGGCAACAGGGTCAGTGCAGGGCCTCAGGAACGCCCCCCGACTGCGTCGGGGGGATTCCCGCGACGTCCCGACGTACGTCGGGATGGGGCGTTGGGTTCGCGCGCCGAACGGGGCAGATCGCGTCGGCTACTTGTGCGGTCTCCAGGGCGGCCTGGGGGGCAGCGGCCGCCGACGCACCAGAGGCATCTCGCGCTCGAACGTCGTCTCCCCGCGCTGGACCACCACAGTGACGCTGTCGCCGGGGTCCTTGTCAGCGAGTATCTTGCCGATATGGTAGTAGTTGGCCACGGGCCGGCCCTCGACCTTCTGGATGATGTCCCTGGGTCGCAGCCCGGCCTTGACGGCCGGCATGTTCGGGTAGACGCGAAGGACCAGGCAGTTTCCCTGCCTCTCGGTGGTGTAGACGCCCATCACCGGCCCCGTGCCGCGCATCCACGTGCCCCACAGGTCGCCCCGCGCCAGGCGGTCCCAGTTCTCGACGGCCGTGTGCGTGGGCGAGAACTGAAGGTGCCCCTCGCGGTCGGTGTCGTTGTGGACGCCGACCACCTGTCCCTCGGCGTTCAGCAGCGGGCCCCCGACCGCCGCGTAAGGCAGGTGCACGTCCACCCAGGCCGTCCCGCTGCCGTACGCCTGCACCAGGGCCGCGTAGCCCCGCGGCGTCTTGCCCGCGTCGTGGGCCGGCGTGAAGCACGCCCCGGCGTACATGGTGTAGGTCCTCAGGCTCTTGACCGGGGCGATCTTCACCCCTTTCCAGGGGCCCTTGTCGGTGATCATGACCAGCCCGATGTCCGTCTCGCGGTCGATGCCGGCGGCCTTGGCGCGCACCACGCGCCCGTCGCGCGTGCGGACGGTCACCTTCGCTCCGACGCCGGCAATCAGGTGCCCGGCTGTCAGGACCCACCCGTCGCTGCCGACCAGCACGCCGGCGCCCTGCATGCCGTCGGCGTCGATGGCCACTGCGGCCGCCCGGGCCTTCTTGAGGGCCTCTCGCACCATGGCCAGGCGTGCCTTGGTGTTGGTCTCCTGGGGTGACGGAGCAGCGGGCAGGTGCTTGAACTCGCCGGGCGACCGCACCGCGTAGACGTGGTCCAGCACGACGTGCGTGCCGTCCTCGCAGCCGATCGTCAGACCCGTCACGTCCAGCCGACCGAAGTCCCTGTACACGTCCCGGTCGATGACGATCCATTCGGCCGGCAGGTCCATGGGCCAGACGCTGCGTGCGACCCGCTGGGTGGGCGTGTGTGGCCCGGCCTGGTATCGGCAGGGCTGTTGGGGCCTGTCGATGTGCTCCAGCCCCAGCGAGACCTTCCCGCCGCCGTACTTGCGGAAGGCAAAACGGATATAGCGAAACTCGCCTTCGCCCGGGGAGGTGCGTATGGGCACGATGCGCCCCAGCGTCAGGCGGCACGCCCCGCCCGGGGCGATCCGGACGGCGCGCGTCCCGGCATGCTTGTCGTCGGCGATCAGGGCGATCTTCGGCGCCTGTTTTGCCGCGAGAGGCTCGAAACGCCCGTCGTCCTCGAACAGGACATAAGGCGACGTGGCCGCCGGGCCCGAGACGTGCGACCGAATCGCCCCGCCCGTTGGACCGGTCACCACGGCAACCGGTTCGACGATCTCCGGCGGCTCGTCGGCTGTGACCAGCAGGCGAAACCGCCCGAACGACTGATACCAGCGTTCCTCGGCAAACTTCAGGTCGATCCGCAGTCCGGTTCGGCGGGCGTCGACGGGCTTGTCGAGCGCGAAGACCGCGGCCCGCCCACGGCCCAACGGGGCATACACGCACCACCCCGAGCGGGACGAGTCCAGCGCCTGGGCGACCGTCGAGTGCGCCGCGCTCACGTCGCTCTCATAGGCCCGCCCCACCGAAATATCGCGCGCGTCAGAGTCAAAGACCGCCACTGCGGGGACGGGCGGGTCCGAGATGTCCCGGCGCCGCCAGACCTCGCGGCCGTCTTCGTCCAGCACGACCACGTCGAAGTTTCTCAGGCCCTGCACCGTGTCGATTTCAACGTGGTTCCAGACGACGATCCGGTCGATCCGGCGTTCGGCGCCCAGATCCACCTGCCACCACGGCCTGTCCTGGACCTCCGTGACCGTGTAACTCCAGCTCGTTTTGCCGTCGACGGCGCGGTCGGCGCCGTACTTTCCGGCGGTGCTGGACTGGGACGCCTTGCGCTTCAGGGCGATGTTCTCGGTGATCGTGTCGAGGTAGGCCCGCAGCAGCGCCCGCTGGGCGACCGTGCGTTCGGCGGGGGGGGTCCTGACGATGGCGGTGACGGCTTCGGCCGAGAGCTTCGGCCAGCCGGCCGTCGACTCGGGTCTCGGTTTGGGCAGGTCCGCCAGCAGCGCCTCGTCGCCCGGCGGGGGGGCGAAGACCTCCACCTCGGACAGGCACAGGGCGCTGCCGGCCTGCGGCATCTCGACGCGGACGTACCGCCCTCGCAGCGCCCGGCGCCGCCGGGGCAGCGTGCTGACGCGGATCTGGGTGAGCTTCGCGTTGCCCCACCGTCCGGGGCCGGCCTCGGGAAGGGCCGAGTCCGGCAGGGCCTCGACGCGGAGGGCCGTCACGCGAGGCAGTTCCGTCACGGCGCGGACGGTGTACGTGTCGAGCTGTCTCGGGACCGTCGTCCTGCCCCCGGCGGCGAAGATCGACCCGTCCGGGCGACCCGTCAGCCCGCCCCCGTTCTGCGAGATCGCGTGGACGGTCGGCAGGGGCACCCAGCGGACGTCCGTCGTGCGCGGCGCCAGCGCCAGCGCGCGAAACTGGACGTGCTCGTCCGCGGACCCGGGCGTGTAGACCACCTGAAGGTCCACCTGTTTGCCCTCCCAGGGGGCCATGGACATCACGTACGGCAGGTCGGAGTTGCCGTGGTTTACGGGTATTCGCGTCACGGTCCGCCCGTCGATGCGCACGTCCACGCAGCCGACTACGGTGCGCTTGCCCACCTGCCGCACGTGCAGCTTCAGCCAGCGCTGCTTCGGCCCGATGCGGGCCCTGCGTGAGAGGGTCAGGCCCTTGCCGGCGGTCGAGACGGCGGCGAAGAACCTGGGGTTGGTCCTGTCGTTCTGGTCCCATTGGGATCGGACCGGGGGCAGTCCGCGGGGGACCGTCCAGCCCTGCAGTGCGGGCATCGTTACCGTCGCCACGCGCCGGGCCACCTCGGCGCGAAGTGCGCCGCGGTCGAGGTGCAGGACGGGCTGGACCCAGTTGAGCGTGTCGCGGATATCGAGCGGGTCGGCCCCGGCAGGGCGGTCCTTGTGCGCCGCGTCGGCCACCAGCACCAGGCGCCTCGGAGCCGCGCCCGGGGCGGGGAGCTTGATCTCGCCGGTGTCGGCCAGCGCGGCCGACCCGACCAGAACGTCGCTGCGGTACAGCGGTTTTCCGTTGGCCGAGTTCAGGTAGACCAGCGCGCGGGCACAGCCGCCCGTTCCGGCCGACGCGTCCAGCCCGATCCGCGTCCGGAACGACCGGGCGAACGGGGGGAGGGTGAAGACCAGTTCGTTGTGGGCGTGGACGCCGAGGCCCCACCCGGCCAGTTCCCCGCCGGAGACAAGCTGTCCCCCCGCGGCGCTGAGATTGCGCCGCCAGCGCCACCGGTAGCCCGTCATGGACCGTTGGACCACGCGGTCCGGCGCCATCTGCGTCAGCGGAACCCGGTCGGGGGCGAAATGCCACCAGGTCCGCATCGTGTCCATCGGCACGCAGACGGCGTCGGACGTCCAGGCCGGCTGCATGTAGCCGTACCCCGTCCGGCCCTTGCGGCCGCTCTCGCTGATGACGTGAATTCGATCCGCCGAGCCGGTCAGGATCATGCCCGAGCCCGTCTCGATGCGGACGAGGGCGGCGGTGCAGTCGGGCGAGAGGACGGCCAGTTGGCGGCAATAGGTCTCCCAGGGGTCGGTCGGGCGCAGGTGGAGTTCGGCGGCCTCGCCGAACGGAACAAGACGGACGCCGTCGTCCAGGAGCAGGCTCAGTCCGGCGTTGGTCCATCGCATGGAGAGGAATCGCAGGCGAGAGCCGTTGTCGAGGAAGCACGTTCCGGGGGCGAAGGGCCTGGGCGGTCGGCGGCCCCAGACGACGCGGCGTATGCCGACCTGCGAGATGCGGATCGGGTTTCGCCAGGGATGGGATCGCGGGGATTGTGGCTCGGCCAGGTGGACGTGCAGTCGGGCGTCGCGGCCCGGGCGGGCCCACGCAACGCCGGTCACCCGTCCGATCAGGCGGTCGCCCCCGACGAACTCGACATAGCCCACGGCGCTGCCCCGGTCGGGGTCCCATGGCTGGATGGAGCGGTCCCTGAGCCAGCGGAGCGATCGGCGCGCCTCCAGCAGGGGCGTCTGGTCCAGCCGGACGGACGCCTTCTCCTGGCCCCATCCGGTGATCCGGCTGCCCTCGATGCGCTGCCCGTCGGCGAACACGGCGAGATAGCGTCCGGCCTTGGGCGCCTCGGCGCCCGAGGCGCGGGGCGCCGCAAGCAGCAGGACCAACAGGCAGACCGTCTTACGCATGGACAGAGCCGTACACATAGCAGCCATTCTATCCGTGCGGGTCTGCCCTCCCAAGGGCTGGGACAAAATTCCCCGCCGCTGTTAACGGCCCCAGGGATTCTGATCCCGGGCTTGGGGGGGCACCCGGGCGGAGTGTTGACACCGGAACGGGCGCTTTGTCAAATAGCCGCCGATTGGCTCTGAGAGAAAGGTGGTGGAACATGGCCGAGCAGGTCAGCATCATGCCGTGCCTGGACATGCAGAACGGTCGGGTCGTCAAGGGCGTGCACTTTGTGGATATCCAAGACGCGGGCGACCCCGTGCAGTGCGCCCAGGCCTACTGCCAGGCAGGCGCCGATGAACTGGCGCTGCTGGATATCGTTGCCACTGTCGAAGGGCGAGGCACGATGCTCGACGTCGTCGGACGAGTCGCCGAGGTCACCACCGTGCCGTTCACGGTCGGAGGCGGCATATCTGACGTGGCGTCGGCCGCGGCCGTGCTCCAGGCCGGCGCCGACAAGGTCTCCACCAGCAGTGCCGCGTTCCGGCGCCCGGAGGTCATCGCCGAAATGGTCCAGGAGTTCGGCGCGGACAAGGTGACGGTGGCCATTGACGTCGACCAGAACGACGCGATGCCCTCGGGGTATGAGGTCTACATCGACGGGGGGCGGACGGCCACGGGCGCCGACGCCGTCGAGTGGGCCAGGACCGTGGACGGCTTCGGCGTGCCGGTCATCCTCCCGACCAGCAAGGCCGGAGACGGGGCCAAGACCGGCTACGACCTGCCGGTCATCCGCGCGATGAAAGAGGCCACGTCGGCCGCGATCGTCGCCTCCGGCGGGGCGGGCGAACTGGAGCACTTCCACGCGGCCGTCGAGGCCGGGGCCACCGTGCTCCTGGCCGCCTCGGTGTTCCACTTCAACATGATCGGCATTCCGGAGTTGAAGGACTATCTGCGCAGCCGAGGCGTCGCCGTGCGATGAGAGACGCATCGGGAGCCTCTTCTCGCAGCCCCTCGTTCCGAGGATCCGTGCCTTGGTGCGGAAGGAGAACGCCCCCGGGGAGTCTGGTCCCCGGGCTCGGGGGGCGCAATGCAGCGTTGACAGCGGCGACGTTGCCCGGTCAAATGTCGAACCGTTCTCAGGAACGTCAGGAAAGTGATATCGACCAGGGCGTGTATTCATAGGGTGTCGTACGGGAATAGGAGCCGCACGAATGGACATACAGGAGATCCGGCTGCAGGACCTTGACGCGGACGCATTCATCGAGGAACAGGTAAAGGCGATAGCCGAGGCGGTCGGGGACGGCCTGGCGGTCAACGCGCTGTCCGGCGGGGTGGACTCGTCCGTGGTGACCCTCCTGGGCCACAGGGCGCTGGGGGACAGGCTCAAGACGTGCTTCATAGAAAACGGCCTGATGCGCGAGGGCGAACCGCAGTACATCGTGGGGATCTTCGAGGCCCTCGGCGTGCCGGTCGAGATCGTCGACGCGCAGGACAAGTTTTTCGCCGCCCTGGCCGGAGTGACCGACCCCGAGGAGAAGCGCGACAAGGGCATCACCGAGGTCTTCTACAAGGACGTCTTCGGACAGATCGTCAGAGACTGCGGCGCCAAGGTGCTGCTCCAGGGCACCAACTACACCGACGTCGAGGAGACCGTCGCCGGGGTCAAGCGCCAGCACAACATCCTGGCCCAGTTGGGTATCGATACGGAAGAGGCCTACGGCTACCAGGTCGTCGAGCCGATAATCCAACTCCGCAAGCCGGCCGTCCGGGTCGTCGGCGAGGCCCTCGGGCTGCCGGAGGAGATCTACGTCCGCCCGCCGTTCCCCGGTCCGGCCCTGGCCGCCCGCGTGGTCGGGGCGGTCACCCCCGAGCGCATCGCCCTGGTCCGCGCCGCCACAGCCGTCGTCGAGGCCGAACTTTGTGACTCCGGGGCCTTCCAGTACCTCGCCATCCTGCACGAGGACAAGGTCACCGGGCTGCGCGGGGCGAATCGCGACTTCGGGCACCAGATCGAGGTCCGCTGCTGGGAGAGCGAAGACGCCGTCACCGCCGAGCCCACCGACCTGCCGTTCCAGAAGCTGCGGACAATTGCGGAACGGCTGACCACGGAGGTGCCCGGCGTGGTCAGCGTCACGTACAACATCACCACCAAACCCCCCTCATGCATCGAGGCGGTCTAGTGCGGTGTCAATACTCGGTATGCCAGTCCCTGTCCCGGCGCCACCCCCGGGCAGCCCACTTATCAAGAAAGGTCTCCTTACATGCCCAAGCATCCTGACATCGACAAGGTGATGATCATCGGTTCCGGCCCGATCGTGATCGGGCAGGCCTGCGAGTTCGACTACTCCGGCACGCAGGCGTGCAAGGCGCTTCGCGCGCTGGGCTACCAGATCGTGCTGGTCAACTCAAACCCGGCGACCATCATGACGGATCCCGGCATGGCCGACGTGACGTACATCGAGCCGCTCACCGTCGACGCCATGACCAGGATCATCGAGGCCGAACGCCCCGACGCCCTGCTGCCGAACCTCGGCGGGCAGTCCGGGCTGAACCTCTCGTCCGAGCTGCACAAGGTCGGCGTGCTGGATAAGTACGGCGTGAGGGTCATCGGCGTGCAGGTCGACGCCATCGAGCGCGGGGAAGACCGCATCGCTTTCAAGAAGACAATGGACTCTCTGGGCATCGAGATGCCCGAGAGCACCGCCGTCTACACCGTCGAGGACGCCGAGAAGATTGCCGCCGAACTCGGCTATCCCGTCGTGATCCGCCCGGCGTATACGATGGGGGGCACCGGGGGGGGACTGGTCTACAACGTCGAGGAACTCCGCGTGGTGGCCAGCCGAGGCATCGCCGCCAGCCTCATTGGACAGATCCTTGTGGAGGAGTCCGTCCTGGGCTGGGAGGAACTCGAGCTGGAGGTCGTCCGCGACGCCAAGAACCAGTTGATTACCGTGTGCTTCATTGAGAACGTGGACGCCATGGGCGTCCACACGGGCGACTCGTACTGCACCGCCCCGATGTTGACCATCAGCGAGGAACTCCAGCAGAAGCTCCAGAAGTACTCGTACGACATCGTCGAGGCTATCCAGGTCATCGGCGGTACGAACGTCCAGTTCGCCCACGATCCAAAGACCGGGCGCGTGGTGGTCATCGAGATCAACCCGCGAACCAGCCGAAGCTCGGCCCTGGCCTCCAAGGCCACCGGGTTCCCCATCGCGCTGGTCTCGGCGAAGCTGGCCGGGGGACTGACCATGGACGAGATCCCCTACTGGCGCGACGGGACGCTCGAGAAGTACACCCCGTCGGGGGACTACGTGGTGGTCAAGTTCGCCCGGTGGGCCTTCGAGAAGTTCCGCGACGCCGAGGACAAGCTCGGCACGCAGATGCGCGCCGTCGGCGAGGTCATGAGCCTCGGAAAGAACTACAAGGAAGCGTTCCAGAAGGCGATCCGCTCTCTGGAGAACGGCCGTCCCGGCCTGGGCTTTGCCAAGGACTTCCACGAGCTGCCGCTGGAAACGCTGCTGGGCATGCTGGCCCAGCCCACCAGCGAACGCCAGTTCATCATGTACGAGGCCCTGCGCAAGGGCGCGTCGGTCGAGAAGCTCCACGAACTGACCTACATCAAGGCGTGGTTCATCGAACAGATGAAGGAACTCGTCGAGCTGGAAGAGGAGATCCTGCAGTACAAAGGCAAGCCCCTTCCGGACGAGCTGCTCAAACGGGCCAAGAAGGACGGCTTCGCGGACAAGTACCTCGCGCAGATTCTCGGCGTCCCGGAAGCCGACATCCGCACACAGCGGATCGACCTGGGCGTGGTCGAGGGCTGGCACCCCGTGCCGGTCAGCGGGGTGGAGGACGCGGCGTACTACTACTCGACCTATAACGCCCCGGACGTCACCACCGCCAGCAGCAACCGCAAGATCATGATGCTCGGCGGGGGGCCGAATCGAATCGGGCAGGGCATCGAGTTCGACTACTGCTGCGTGCACGCGGCCTTCGCCCTGCGGGACGCCGGCGTAGAGACCATCATGGTCAACTGCAACCCCGAGACCGTCTCCACCGACTACGACACCTCCGACAAGCTCTACTTCGAGCCGCTGACCGTCGAGGATGTCCTGAGCATTCATGAGAAGGAGAAGCCCGAGGGCGTGATCGTGCAGTTCGGCGGGCAGACCCCGCTGAACATCGCCCAGGAGCTGGCCGCCGCGGGCGTCAACATCCTCGGAACCCCTCCGGACATCATCGATCTGGCCGAAGACCGCGACCGGTTCAGGCAGATGATGGCCAAACTCGACATTCCCATGCCGGAGTCCGGCATGGCCAGCACGGTCGACGAGGCGCTTCAGATCGCCGGACGCATCGGGTACCCGCTGATGGTCCGCCCGTCGTTCGTCCTGGGCGGGCGCGGAATGGAAGTGGTCTACGACGAGGAGATGCTTCGGCAGTACGTCGCCGCCGCGGTCGACGTCACGCCCGAGCGCCCGATCCTTATCGACAAGTTCCTCGAGAACGCCACGGAGGCCGAGGCCGACGCCATCTCAGACGGCACCGACGCCTTCGTACCGGCCGTCATGGAGCACATCGAGCTTGCGGGCGTGCACTCGGGGGACTCGGCGTGCGTGATCCCGCCGATCAGCATTCCGCAGCGGCACCTCGATACGATCAACGAGTACACGCGCAAGATCGCCCGCGAGCTGCACGTGGTCGGCGTGATGAACATGCAGTACGCCATTGCCGACGACGTGGTCTACGTGCTGGAGGCCAACCCCCGCGCCTCCCGCACGGTGCCGCTGGTTTCGAAGGTGTGCGGCATCCCGATGGCGCGGATCGCCACGCAGTTGATGCTGGGCAAGACGCTGGCCGACCTGGACCTGAAACACAAGGCCATCTCGCACTTCGGCGTGAAGGAGGCGGTCTTCCCCTTCCCGATGTTTCCCGAGGTGGACCCGATCCTCGGTCCGGAGATGCGGTCCACGGGCGAGGTGCTCGGCCTGGCCGATTCGTTCGGGCTGGCGTTCTACAAGGCCCAGGAGGGCGCCAAGCAGTACCTGCCCGCAGAGGGCACGGTGCTGATCTCGGTGTCCTCGCGGGAGCGTCCGGCCGTGCTGGACGTGGCGAGGCGGTTCGCCGACCTGGACTTCACGATCCTCGCCACCGAGGGCACGCAGGCGTTCCTGGCCGAGAACGGCATCACCGCGGAGCCCATCAAGAAGCTCCAGGAGGGCCGGCCGAACATCGTCGACGCCATCACCAACGGCGAGATCCAACTGGTGGTCAACACCCCCGTGGGAAAGCTCAGCCAGTACGACGACTCCTACATCCGCAAGTCCGCCATCAAGTACAAGGTGCCGTACATCACGACGCTCGCGGCGGCAGCGGCGGCAGCGGACGGCATCGCCGCCCTGCGCACCGGTGACCGGGCGGTCAAGTCGCTCCAGGAGTATCACGCGGACATTGTATGAAGACACGCCCGGCAGGATTCGAACCTGCGACCTGCGGTCTGGAAGAACGATGCCGGATTCGGCTATCTGATGGTCTGAATACACAATACTCTACAGGAGGCGGCTTGGGGCATGTCAGCGCCGATGATAGCGCCTGCGCCGGAGACCCGCCCTGACGGATCCGGCCCGGCCTCGGCCCGCTGGGTTTGTTCGCTATCTTGACACGCCTCACCTCCCTGCGGACAATACTATACACGCCGAGCATCGTTTCACGCCGGGAAAGGGCAGCGCCATGAAGACCGTCGGACGCGTTGGGATTGTGGTGGTGGGCTGGGGACTGGTTTCACTGCTGTCGTTGGCGGGATGCTCGGGCGAGAACGAACACGTCAAGAAAGGTCGGGAGGCATTCGAAGCCGGGCAGTTCCCTCAGGCGATCAGAGAGTATACCGCTGCCATCGAAAGCCGGGAGCTTTCAGAGACGGATCTTGCCCAAGCCTGCTACTACCGAGGCCGTGCCCGCTACATGATGGGTGAACTCAGGAAGGCCATCGCGGACTACACAACGGCTATCGAACTGGATCCGGAGAACGCAGAGGCCTACTACCATCGAGGCATCACCTACAGGAGCAACCGTGAAAAGGCCAAGGGTGACGCTGACTTACGCAAGGCGAAAGAGATGGGGTACACCCCGAAGAGTGACGAGCCTGACCCTGCGGACCCCGCTGTCACGCCCCGCCCCCAACAATGACGGGCGAGCCCCGGCAAGGCACGAAGACACACTACGTGTCATGGGGTCCCCCAACGCCCCGACGCTGACACGCCCGGCAGGATTCGAACCTGCGACCTGCGGTTTAGAAGACCGCTGCTCTATCCGGCTGAGCTACGGGCGTATGGCATACGCATGACATCGGCCCGTTGCGGCGATTCACTGCAACGGGCCACGACCACTGACCGATCGGCCGCTGACGGCTCGCCACGCACACGCTATGACATACTACAACCCCTTGCCGGGCCCGGTCCAGTTCTTTGGTTGTGTTCAGACGGGCCGACCGCTGTAGGATGACATCTCGCGTGCGAGGCGCAGATTGGCTGCAACTGGGCGGACACAGAGGTGGAGTTGTCCCCATCTGCAATGGATCGCACACCGTGAGGCATTCGGTTGCAGCCGTTTATGGAGAACGCTTGCGGATGTATCCACCCAGCCCGGTCATGGCGATTACCACCGCCAGCATCGTTATCGGCTCAGGGATGACCGACGGTTGTGGGACTTCCGGGGCCAGGGCCAGGATGTGGCCGGGACCGTTCAAGCCCGTTACCACGTCTTCAATCGTGCTGCTGCTTGTGACTCTGACAACGCGGCCCCCTGAGTAGTCGGTGGCGTAGACCTTGTCGGCAATTGGCTGTAGATCCAGAAAGGCCGGATCGCTTCCGTCGTTGAAGACCATTGTGTCTGCGCCGGAGAGCGTATATTCGCTAATCGAATCTGCGCTGTTGGAGCCGCCACCTCCGTCAACAGCAGCCAGCAGGGCACTGCTATCGCCGTCCCAGAAAAGGGCCTGAGGGGCGTCAGGCATCGCCAGGTTCCCCAGCGACGCTCCCGTGGCCCCGTCAAACTTGAGAATCTTGTCTGTGTTGCGGCTGGCCACGTAGAGATTACCGTCCGAAGCGAAGGCGATGCCGCGAGGGTTGTCGAGCAGAGCCCCACTCGGGATGAATGTGCTGACGGTATCGCTGCTCAGGTCGATCCTGTATATCCTGTCGGAGTCACTGCCGAAGGCCACCGACATGTACAGGGCGCCGTCCGGTCCGATCGCAAGCGCTTCAGGTCGGCCGGTGAACTCAACCCCTTCCGTTGCCACCGTGTCGATATAGTTCCCGTCGGCGTCAAATCGCAGGATCCGCCCATCGTCCTTCTGTTCGCCGACGTAGATGTTGCCGCTGCCATCCTGCGCCAATCCGTGCGGAACGTCCAGGGCGATTCCATTGTACATGCCAGAGGCGAACACGCCCTTGTCAGACCACACCCCGCCAGCCGTGTCGTAGCGCCGCACCTCATCGTCGCCCGTGTTGGTGACGAGCACATGTACTCCCGCCGGCGGTGTCGTGGTGGCCGTGGAGAGATCGTCGCCGGAGAGCCCGGCCTGATAGACACTGCTGACTTCGGCCGGACTCAACGCCCTGTCCCAGACCCCCGCGTCGTCGATCAAGCCGTTGTACTGGAAATCGTTGTCCTTTGCTCGCCTTCCCAGACGCCAGTTGTCGCTCGTGGCGATGCTTGCACTGCTTGTGCCAAACGCCGGATCGATCGAACCGTCGATGATGAAGGAAAAGGCGTTGCTGGACCGCGTGACCCCCACGTGGTGCCACGTGTCATCGACCACGTCTGTGCCTGAGTCGAACTCGCCAAGACCGTTCAGAAAGAAACGGAGATTCTCATCCTGCACCATCAGGTTTGCGCGCCCCGGCTGCCCCCAGTTGTTCCCGAGCAGGTGCCCTTGAGTCGCATGCGGGTCCGTCGTGTTGATCCACATCAGAACCGTGAAATCGCCGGTTGCCGGAATCAGCGTCTGTATTGTTGTGTCCACGTAGTCGTCTGTCCCGTCGAAGTGGTAGGCGCTGCCGATCAACCCCGGCTGGTTGATCGCCGCACCGTTGTTCGTACCGTCGGGGCTGCCGGCTGCGTTAGCCACGGGGCCGGCGGATGTCTCGTCAAGTTGGTAGTGCAGCACCAGATTGTCGGTAATTGCCCCGTAGGCCGTGCTAGAGGCCAGAAGCGTTGCGATCGCCATGAGAATCCCGCCTGCTGCGACTGTCTTGTCTCGTCGTGCCATGTGTCTGCTCCCTTTTCAAGTCCATCCCAATGTTCCGCTGTCAACACAAGCCAACTGCTGGCAGTACTGCCACGTTGGTCGGCCGAGGATGCTTCCCCGTCCCTGTCCCAGGTGCCTTCCGTTGCCCCTGTGGCATCAACCGACAGCCACGTTTCACGATGAGACTGTATACACCAATGCGCCCACGAATGCAAGAAAAAAATCCCCCACATCGCCGCTGGCCAACACGTCTGTAACCATGACATTGCTCGGCCGAGCCTGGCCATCCACTCCATGATGTCGCCAGATCGCTTCCATTGCCAGTACGATTGGGGTTCACCGGACGGTTACGTACGATTTGGTATAATATATGATTATGGATAGAACTACTCGTACCTTCCGTCTTGATTGCGTCGTGTATCTTCCCGTGGTGTGTATGCGCAACAGATTGTGATATAATGGTTAAAGGTCGGAAGTGGCGTGCCGACCGGCGAATAGGCTCGGTCTTTGGACCACGAACGATTGGGATTTCAACTTGTTCGATTACGATTAGGCCGAAGTTCCAACCGCTGATTTGACATAAGCTATTTGTTTTCCAAGCCTCTACGTCAATTTCCCTGGTGCGCGCACTGGGTACAGTTGCTGGCGTGGCCTACAGGCGCGCACCCAATAGCGAC